>OGPJ01002467.1_pt1 | contig 11785 bp, 15 predicted proteins | sample 1552831 | NCBI WGS metagenome assembly OGPJ01 (sample SAMEA2579914, study PRJEB22360) | human gut metagenome | biome: human gut; feature: human-associated habitat; material: faeces | place: Denmark | collected 2008/2010
ATACATGCTCCCACGACCATCATAATCTTCTTCTTGACGTCCTGCTCCTCGTTGTTCATGGCGATATATACCGAGATTGCACCCACGATGGCCACAACGCCGGCAATGGCGTAGCACAATTTCACCATAATAGGCACATACTTGGCAATCTCATCGGAATAGCTAAATATTGATGTAATTATATTGATATTCAATATATTAAAATATTGCGATTGTAGAAATGTTCCCAAAATGAGGCAATGATAATATCGCTTTTGAACGGTCATTTTATTGTATTCAAATGTTGTTTTCAAAGCATTAAAAGGCGGTGATTTGGATAAAAACGAACGAAACTCTTTTTAACGGTTATTTCTGCCCAAAAATGGAAAAAATAAATGTGTTTCATTGTCTTTTGCTATAAAGGAGAATGCAATTAGGATGATGTAGAAGTGTGTTTACATAACAGAAAATAAGATAAACCATGCAGACGGTTTATCTTTACGAAGTAAAGGGAGATGAGAAAATATTGATTGCTGGCGAAAAAAGAAAAACTCACTCTTGCAAGTTTATCAAACAATAGCTTCAGTTTCACAGAAAGAATTTATTTTCCCCTGATTTCGATTTATTATTAAAGAGGGGAACGGCTATCATGTGCAATTCATGTAAGAAAGCACAATGTTTCGAAAAGATGTTGAAAATCAATATCTATTATAGATAGCAAGTGAAAAATGTTCCCATTTTGGAACCAAGATAAATTAGAAGCATCAAAAAATGTGCAAATCAATCTTTTTATTATTTTTGCAGTTGGATTGAGAAAACTCTCTCCAAGACATATTGATCAATAGCTTTACAATCACCACCATAAGTAAAGAGCAACAACTAATATTGGGACCGTCCTAAATATGGGCGCAGGTTTCCCATATTCAGTTGTGGTTTGTGATGAACCGTGAGGTGTATGGCGAATGTCTGCGCTTTTTTATTATCACAAATAATGACGTTATGAAGAAAATTATTAATGCGAGTGTATCAGACAAGGCAAGGATGTTTGTTTTGTTTATAGTAATGTTTTTTATGACCTCTTTGGTATTTGCCCAAAATGAACCAGAAACAGCGAAACCTCTAACTGATATGGAGGTTGTACGTAAAGTGGCATTCCTTGACATTGAAGGAAAAGCTTATGAAAATGTTACGATTTCATTCAAGTCAGTAACACCGGATTTTTTCATTTCTGACAAATATAAAGTCAAGGTTAAGGTTGTTGATAAAAAAGGAAAATCAATTTATAAGAAAACTTTTAAAAACACTTTTCTATATGTGTTTTCCAGTGGGCAAATACAAGTAGGGAAGAATAATTTTAATCAAGTACTCATCACTAAATCAAAATTTTCAGATGATAATATCGGTATGATCCGAGAAAAAGAAGGGGTTTATTAGTAGTCTTTTATGATATGCAATCTTCCCACAAATACCAACATTTTGCTCTTGATATAAACAACAGTGTTATTGATATACAGAATATTGGTGATTTAAGCAATCAGCAGTATTTCTGTCCTTACTGTCATAAAGAGATGATTCCCAAACGCGGAAATATCCGTCAGTGGTACTTTGCGCATAAGTCAGACAAATGTTCTTATGACAAATATCTACATTCTATTGCCGAGATAATGATAATGGCTTGGTTTAATAAAAATGAAACCGTTATGTTATCTATGGATAATTACGAAAAATGCGATAGATATGACAGTTGTGTGTTTTATGACAAAGTGAGTTGTAACGGAACAACAAAAACTCAATTTGACTTGAAAAAATATTACTCAAAATGTATTCAAGAGCATGGGTATGGAGTTTTTATTGCTGATTTATATTGCGAAAGCTATACTAATCCTAATTCTCCGATTTTTATTGAAATCTTTGTAACACATGAATGCAGCCAAGAGAAAAAAAGTTCGGGTATTCGGATTATTGAACTTGCCATTCAATCAGAGGAAGATATTCTGAATATTGTAAATTCTACAAAATTAATAGAAAGCGAAAAGGTTAGACTATACAATTTTAAACGCAAAGAATTTCTTGTAAATAAATTTGTACAATCTTTCCAAAAATACATATTACATCCCACTTTAAAGAGTTATGTCGAAAGGGACATATCTTGTAGAAATTATGACCAACATCGGAAAGGTATCTATGAAATAAGTATGCCGTACAATGATTGCATACCATATTTCTTCAACAGTAGAGGGTTGTATATGGTTGGAAAAGTCAAAGCATATCTTGACGGATATTTAAAAAAAGATTGTCAAATATGTAAATGGCAAGCGGAAACAATGGAAGGGGATAGATTCTGTAAACTATACAAGAAGTGTGGCAATCCTAAATTGTGTAAAGATAATGATACTTTAAGATGTTCGATGTTCCGAGAAAATACAACCGCCATAAATAACGCTATTTCTGATTTTAACGAATATTTAAAAAATGACAATGTAGATATATGGAAGATGATATAACAGAGGATTAATCAATATTTCACTTGTCAATAAATATAATATTTTTTTACGTTATTCTTTTTGTGTGAATATTACTTGGACTTTTGATATAAGAGATAGCTGATTGCCGAATTATTTATATAAGAGACATTCTAAAGAGATAAATCCCATTCTCTTTGTTGAATGCCTCTTTTTTATTCTTTTCATTAGCTGAATGTTGTTTACTGAAAGAAATACTGGCTACTAAGTTAAAAGACAGGTAAATATTTTGAAAGTATTATCTTTTCTTACTACTTTTGTAATCGGATTGAGTAAACTCTTTCCAAGACATATTAAAATTTAGAGGCGTTATGTCTTCTTCTTGTATGTGAAAAGCGTAGGAAACTTAATCACAAAGTAAGCAAGAAAGGTCGTAATGGTCTCCACGCATATGCGTGGGGCTGTTATTTTCACATCTGCTTACAAGGTATTCCTACCACCTTCACATAGAGACGTGGATATACAGTTCCACGCTTTATGGTTTATTACATCTTTGGGGAACTGGAGGATATAAGTTTTTTTGTTTATGGGAATTTTCGGATTTTTTAAAGGAAAGAATAATGATGTCTTAACATCGGTCTTCACGGTTGCAGAAAAGGGTATGTACAATATCAATTTCTCTATTTCACAGGAGGGGAGGTTTGAGGTAGCAATGTTTGATATATGGCTTGGTACAATGCTTATGGAAGAACAACATATCAATATTGATTACATGTTAATGCAGAATAAGATAGAAGAATATTTAAAACAAACAGTACTGAAACTAGGATTACCAGTCGAAAAAAAATATGAAAGAACATATCTTTTCCGTAAAGAGGGATGGGAGCATGATGTTATGGGGTTGATACATTCTGATTATCCTCGAACCAAACAATTTTTGCCAGCTTATATGTATTTATGTATGGTTGCACACCCCCTACTAGTTTTTGACGAAGAAACGACAGAGAGGAAGCTAAGCGAAATACCAACAGATGAACTTGTTGAGTTTCTAGGACCTTTTTGTGAACACTATTCATGGTTAGTTAAAACAATTATGAAGTTGATTAAATAAGGTTATGCAAAGATGAAGATTTTAATTTGTTTATCAGCCTTGTTATGTAATCTTATATCCTTAAAATTACATACTAATGTAAAACGCTGGGTAAGCTATAATCGTCCGGCATACATGAGAAGTAATCCGTCCTTAATGTCATTTATTGTTCTATCCTTAGGAATAGGTATAATAGCAACATGTGGTTTAACTACACTTTCATGGTATTGGAATATACCAATATATTTAGCAGGTATGTTTGTTTTGGCTTTAATAAGTGACATGATAACTGAAGGAAATACAAGATTTCACATGCTTTTCATTTTAGGAAATAGACCTTGGGGTGTTTATATTTGGGGATTGATGATATTAAGTCTAATTTTAGCAATTTACGGTTACAGCTTGGAATGAGCGTTAAATATTAAACGAAATATAAAAATGATAAAGATAATAATATTGTTACTTTCAATAATACAATTTCCATGTGTCATAGAAGGTTGGATTTCATATTTTCTCAATTGTATAATAAAAATGCTATCTAGCATAATATTCCTATTTGCGATAGTATCTTTTGTATGGTGGCCATTAGATATGTTGTGTGGTATATTGTGGGCGGGATGCGAATGTGTTAAACAAAAATGTTTATCACGCAATATAGAATTTTCTGATGCGCTGATGTTATATACACGACTGTTTCCAACCGTTTAATGATTATTAGTTATCACCTAATACGTATTAGTACAACAAAATAAACTGGCGAAATACAAATATTTCTGCCAGTTTATTTTATATGTTTTAATATAGATAAAATATTAGCTATTTCAGTAGTTTTTTGTTTCCGTCACCCTCTAACACTTTCATCTGTTGAATGGCTATCTGATTGAGCTTAACCAACCGTTCACCCTGCGAAATGCCTTGGTCTATGAACACGGCATTGAGGTTTTCCATATTGGAAAGGCAAATCAATTCGTTAATGGAAGCATAGTCACGGATATTCCCTTTCAGTTCGGGATATTGTTCACGCCACATCTTTGCTGTCATGCCGAACATGGCAACATTCAGCATATCGGCTTCATCGGCGTAGATAATACTGGCTTGTTTGGCTGTCACCTCGGCGGGAATAAGGTTCTGTTTTATGGCGTCGGTATGTATGCGATAGTTGATTTTCGATAGTTCCCGTTTTGCAGACCAACCGAGCAAGGTTTGCTCTTGCTCTTTCAAGCGTTGGAACTCTTTCAACAGATATAGTTTGAATTGTGGTGAAACCCAAGATGCGAACTCAAATGCAATATCCTTGTGGGCATAAGTTCCGCCATACCGTCCGGCTTTTGCTATAAGTCCTTTCGAATTAGTCTTTTCAGTCCATTGCTTTACAGAAAGGATAAATCGGTTCAGACCTGCTTCGTTTTTAATTCCCTCGAATTCGGGGGAATTAAAATCCGGATTATACATTTCTTCCCATATTCCGAGAAACTCGATTGTATTTTTATTGCGCAACCATTTTTCGATCAGAGCCAAGCCGTTTTCAATGTTACGCACCATATCCGTTAATGATATGTAGTCTTTATCATCGTGGTTGATGATAGTTATTTCTGTATTTTGAACTTTTATTTTTGCCATACTACTATCTAATCTAATTTGTAATTACCGGAGCACAAAGGTATAAACTTTGTTTTAATACCTGCAGGAATACTACCGGATTATTGTAATTTTGTTTCTTTTATTTTCCATCTGTCACCGTCTATCATTATGCCAAACTGTAAAGCCGATAATGATTGCGTTACTGATTATCATAAGAACAAGGAATATCCACGAAAGACATTGTAATCGTTTGATTTGGAAAAACTCGCTGTTTGCCCAAAACACGACACCAAAAAACATGGCAAGAAATACGAACGTAATCGCAAAACAATAGAACTGGATGTCAGAAATGACTATACGTTCCGTTTGTTTGCGAATAGTCCTTTCATGATTTGTCATACGTTGCTCCATTTTCTGATATTGGGCGGATAATTGCTCTACCGATTTCGCACCTTGTTTTTCAAGTGTGTCGGTAAACATACGACAAAAGGTATCGGACACATCTTTGATATGCTTAATCGTTTCAGGCGGGATAACCACAGTGGAAGCGTTACGAATGTCATCCAGCCTTTTATCAAGCGTGGTATCAAGTTTGTCTGTCTTTTCACAGAGCATTTTAGTGGTATTACAAACGGCAGCCAACTGCTGTGAACATACCTTGACTTCCTGTAAAAGCTCGGTTGCACTTTGAACTTCGGGAGCCTTGTTTATCTCTTCTTGAATCTTACTGATTCCCATTATGTCTTTACCCATAGATTGTTACCTCCTTATCCCTGTTTTCGGTTTCTTTCCTAAGTGGCGGCTTGCCGCATCCATACAGCGACGTGCCCATTTCATATCGTCTTCATCCTTGTCTCTCCATGGAAGTTCGCTTTGGCTACCGCCACCTCCACCGATTACCGGAGCTTGATTCAATGCTGCCAATTCTACAAAAATGGCTGCTGCCAGATTGGTCAGTTCTACGGAATTAGCCACAGTCCGGTAGTCGTATTCATCCTCAAAAAGATTCATCACCTTTTCAGGAAGATAGTATTTGTAACTTTCTCCTTCGTGGTGGATAGTGTACGGAACAGTACCGGTTTCCCATTGCGAATAGTCGTGCGCCGGGATTTGCTGTGTTTTTGCAATCGGCTTTGTTTCCCCCTGTTTCGTCTTTGTCGAAATTTTGTTTTCGCCTGTCGGATGAAGTGCGTTCCATGTTTTGGGCAGATTTGCAACGGTCAGTTTGCGACCTTTACCCAAGTCTGACGCTTTGTAACTTGCAGTTCCCATGACAAGTGCGTAACCATGAATGCCACCTTGTTTGTCAGGACGTGTAACGACTTTGTAACCCATGTTGCGGAGCATGGAAAAATAGTTGTTCATATCCCATTCCTGCATCTTCTGCAAGATGTTCATGCAATCCTTGCCCACCTTTTCGATATTTTTCTCACGAACTTTTTTTGCGGTTTTCCAACCACGTTTTCGTGCAACCCTTTCGGCTGCGATTTGCGCACGAATATGTATCATGTGGTCGTTGTTGATGCGGTTGTTTTCATCTACTCTGGAAGCGGCACAATGCAAATGAGGGATTCCGCTTTTACTCTCGGTATGCAGCCAAAGGCTGTATATCGAACCTGCAATGTTGGTTTTGGGTGAATCAACCTTTCCGGTTTTCTTGTCAAGATGTTCGTAATTGTCGTATTCCTGAAGAAAATCATCCCACAGTTTCTCCCAGTCTTTCCCGGTGAAATCTTTGACATATTCAGGGGGCGGACTTACCTCAAACCGGATCACATTGTTCTTGATACGTTGAAAGGGTGCGGTTTTCAGTTTTATCTGTTCCCATATCCCCATTGCATCAAGACCGGGCGGCAGGAGATTGTCTTTGATATGATAGATGAGTTCGGGGTGCTTTTTGTTCTTGCTCTCACCTGTAATATAACCAAGCAAATTAATGCCATGTGATATGGATTTGGATTTTCCTATCATATTCAAGTAATGTTTAAGTTGCGTCTGCCGTTTCTGTCGGCAATGCGTTTGGAATATTCATACGGTTAAGAAACGCTGAAAGACGCAACATCTCATTGTTGATAGTCTGTCCCCATTCCAGCATGAAATCATATCGTCGGAATAATGCAAGGCGTTCTTCGTTGGTAAGAGCTTTCAATGCGTTGGCATAGTTTGTCACGTCCGCACGTGTAGCTACAAACTCTTTCATGGCTGCAAGTTCATCATCTGTCAGCCTTGCCTTGGGGCGGTAGTTGTAAGCCCTTGCCAAAAGGTAAGAGCTTACGGACATTCCGCATCGGTCAGCCAGTTTCTTTATATTTTCCTTTTGTTGTGGAGACACCTTGACGGTAATGGTCACAGACCGTCTTTGTTTGGTAGGCGATGTCTTCTCTGATTGCTTATCTTCCATTTGATATAGTCTTTTAAAAAAGAGGGAAAAAGGTGTGAGCCTGCGAACGGCTTGCATCTGCGAACCTGTGAGCAGCGGGAGAGCTTAGAGGGTTGCCTGTACGAAGTAGGGTAACACCTAAGCATATCTCGCTAACGAGTACGCCTTATTGCCCTTATAATTGACCTTGGTATTGTCCGGACACCGGATAAAATAGTTCTGCTTTCCAAAGGAAAAACAGCCTATTGCTTGGCTTCATCGGGTACGTGTTCTGCCGGTCTTGAAGGTAAATTTTGGCGGGCTTGCTCGATCACCGCATTGTCGGCTGTAATCTGCATGAGGGCGATAGTAGCCGATACCAGTTTGTTCTTTTCAAGAAAGGGCGAAACGGACTGCATCAATATTTGTGCACGTGTTTGACGGTGTGCCAACAACTTGGTATATTCGTTGCCGTTCTCCTTGTAGTAACCTTGGTTGAGATACTTGTGTACAAGTAACAATTCGGCTGCGTTCACTGATTTCACATCACCGTTCTTACTTGCCACATCCACCATGACACGAATTGCATCCGCTTGATAAGTGGTGCATTTTCTAAGAAAATTCAGAATGTTCTGATTTGTTGAACCGATAGCGGAACGGGTTGTTTTTGCTTTGGAAACCTGTACTTCCTCCATTTGATTTTTATTTTCCATTTGTTCTATAATTAGGTTTGTTCGTAATTACTTCAACGGCTTAGCCTGTTTGTCTGCGGTAAGAATTTTCTTCACGTCACTTAGGGCGTATCTCTTCTGACTGCCTACATGGGCGGGAACGAGATAACCTTTGCGTTCCCATTGCCACAAGGTTGTACTGCATACGCCACACATTTTTGCAACCTCCTTGGAGGTGAGCCATGTCTCCTTGTTGTTGGCTTCCTGCTGTTGCGCCAATTCAAGTGCTTTCACTTCCTGCGCCTTTGCAATCAAATGGTCTGCAAAGGTCACCAAATCTTCTGCGGTGACTTCAAACTTCATGCGTCCACCGGCTTCAATCATGCTGTATAAATCCATACTGTCTTTGTTTTAAAGGTTGAATAATATTTTTGTTATGCTTATTGCAATCGCTGAATCATCGCCTTTTTCATATCGTCGTCAATGGTTCGGTAACGTGCGAATGCTCTGCTTCCATTGGCGTGCCCTGACATGGACGATATAAGGTTCGGATCTTGCACCACTTTGTAGAGATTGCCTACAAATGTCTTTCGGGCTGTGTGCGAAGTGGCTACTTCACAAATGGCGTGTACTTCCGCTTCGTGCGTGAGAGAGTTGATAACGGACACCGTTCTATTTAGCTCCGCTTTACGCATAACTGCCCGGATACCCTTGTTGTAGTCGGATACATTGTAATGGGGAAACAAGGTGAGTGTATTTCGCTCCTTATAAGTTTCGTATATCTCCATAGCCTTTGGAGTAAGTGGCACACGTACCGTTCGTGCATCGTGTTTCATGGTCTTGTGTGGAATATATTCCAATACACCGTCAATGACGTTCTTGTCGGTAAGACGGAGTAAATCACCGAAACGGCAACCTATCATGGACTGGAAAATGAACATGTCACGAAACATGGCAAGATGCGGTTCGTCCGTCAGATCAAGTTCTATCATCTTGTTGCGTTCCTCCAAAGTGAGAAAGAAGGGTGTACCATAAACGGACTTCGGCAGTTCGTACTGGTCGAAAGGGTTATTCTTGGTGATCCCTTGACGGACTGCCCATTTTACCACTGTGCGCAATCGGGAGAATACAGCGTGCAGCGTGTTGTCGCCACGTGGTTTTGTTCCGGCACATTTATTGATACCCTTGTACATATCAGGATAGAGATAGTAATACTCATGCTCGTGTACGAGATAGTTGTACAAGTCTGTAAGGTCTGTGGTTGTAATGGTGTCCACGTTCATGGTGTAATTCTTCTTTTTTTTGATTTGCCGTTGGTATTGCTCGAAACGTTCGACTTTGCCAACCAGAGAGTGGACTACTATTCTTTGTTGCTTGTCAAAGTCCTTACGTTCTATATATTGGTCTATGATAATGGAGAGCCTGACCTCCACACACTTTGTTCCCTCCAGTTTGTATGCCTGCGGATGATGAAAGCAAAAGATAGTCTTTTTGAGCCATTCGCTTGTTGCGCCTTTGAAATAAGTCCGGCTTATTTCTTTGATAAGCTCTTGTACGGAAGAGTTGAACGCCAACCGTTCTTCATCGGTAATGGTGCTTACTCTTACTTTGTAACCCATACGTTTGTTGTCCCAATGTTGCGGATGAATACTTAATTCCGAAGCGGCTTTAAGGTCACAGTTACATTCATTGTCACGTACACGAAAATATACTGTAGCCTTTGTCTTATTCTTGGTCTTTCGTAAAAATGCTGTCACGTTCATAATTGGATATGTTATTTGAGGTTGTTAATCAGTTCATTCTTGATAGTGTCATCAATGGTTCGATAGCGTTCAAACGCTTTGCTGTTAGGTGCGTGCCCTGTCAGTGAGGCTACCAATGCCTGATCTCTCACCTTATTGTAAAGGTTGGCGATAAACGTCTTTCGGGCTGTGTGCGAAGTCGCCACATCACAAATGGGACGTTGTTCTTCCTTTCGGGTAAGCGGGTTCAGTATCGTCACTCTGCGATGAATACCGGCAAAGTCAAGTATCATTTTGATATATTCATTATATTGCGGTTCCGATATGACAGGGAAAAGACGTGGAGAATATTCCGCATATCGTTCCAATATCCGTTGTGCTACCGGATGCAAGGGAATACGGACAAGTTCGGTTTTATTGTTCTTCAAATTCTTGCCCGGTATGTATTCCAACCAACCGTTGTTGATTTGTGTACGTTGGATAGTAAACAAGTCACCTATGCGACAACCCACAAAACATTGGAAGAGGAACATATCCCTTACAAGTGGCGCATGAAAACTACAGCCATAGGTTGCATCAATCAGCCTGTCCCGTTCTTCGGGTAATAGATAGTATGCATCACCGTACACATGCCGGTGGGTGTTGACGTCCTGAAAAGTCAGGTCGTCGGTATATCCCTTTTTCACACACCAGTTAAGAAAGGCTTTCAAGCGGCTTCCGCCACTGCAAGCTGAATTCTTGGATGATGGGCGCATGGTTTGGCGGTATATTTCAAATTTGGAATAGAAGTCCGTATATTTCACATAATAGGTGTATTCATTTTCTATATATTTCATAAAGTCAAGAAGTTGTTCTCTGCCAAAAGTTTCTGTTTTCAATTCAAAACTCTTATTGCCCATTATCTCACGCTGCCATGCCTCATAACGTCTAAGCCTGCGGAAAACAGCAACAATAGCCTCTTTATGGAGTTTTTTCCCTTTTCCCTCTATTAGATATTGTTCCGCCCTGTCAAAAAAGGAAGAACCCCATATTTCGGTAGGTTCATCCTCCTGTTTTGTTTCAGGGTGAAAGTATTCGTTGATAAGTTGGGCAAGCCATTCTTTAGTGAAGCCCTCCTGAATATTTTCGTTAACCAGTTTCAAAAGTTCATCCAATTGTCGGTTGAACTCCTTTTTCACTTCTTCAGGAACGTTGCTCTTTGCACTATAGCCGGGTACATTTTTATCCCAATGGATAGCGTCGATAAACAAACCTGTGCTTACCTTAAAATCAACTTTGGTTGCTACCTCCTGAACTCGGATGTAAACAGTCGATGTGCTTTTTCTTAATGTTGCTTTTGCCTGCATATTTATTCTGTTATTTTGTTTTCTTTTCCTCAAAGTTATAAATGTACCTGTAAATGTTCCCAGAGAAATCGAATTATTTGAGGTGCTGTTAAGTTTATTTATATGAACGAAAAATTATATAACCAATTGAAATACAGTTGTGTTTATTCTGTTTTTGTTCAATTTTTCATTACTTGTGTTTAATGCCGTTTTGCTTAAAAACGATTTCATCGGCGACAGTGGATAATGCGCTCGTACCGGCGGAATAGTCGCCTGCGGAGTTCTGCGCTTTCGCCACCATGCCGGACAGCAGCATGAAGGAGAACATCATTACTTTGGTAGGGATTCCGTTGACGAATCCGAATGCCTTGCGGCACAGCTGTTTGGTTTTCTGAAACATACGTTTACTTTTTTAGTGAATATTTTATTTGTCTGCGACCTGATACAAGTAAGGTTATATGCGGTAGCCGAAGAAAGCCGGGAAAACATAGAATGCCCCGATCAGGAACAGGCACGCGCCGACAAGCGTCATTATCGACTTGGTGATGCCGTCCTCGCCCGTGTTCATCTTGATGT
>OGPJ01002470.1_pt1 | contig 11771 bp, 9 predicted proteins | sample 1552831 | NCBI WGS metagenome assembly OGPJ01 (sample SAMEA2579914, study PRJEB22360) | human gut metagenome | biome: human gut; feature: human-associated habitat; material: faeces | place: Denmark | collected 2008/2010
TTTAGGTTTGAGTTGTAAAATAGATGCCTGTTCCGACGCAGGCGCAAAAGAAAACACACCCCACAAAGTGAGGTGTGCGACTTGGGTGCGGCAACTTGCCGCTGGCGCGCTTGAAGGGATTCGAACCCCCGGCTTCTTCCTTAGGAGGCCTGACCTATCCCCTTGAAGGGGTCTGCAATATCCGTTTCTTGCATAAAATCCGTATTTTTCAGGGTTTTAGAGTCAAAACCAAACTGTTTTCCGTAACTTACGCAGATTTCACAGCAAGTCCTGAGCGCGTGGCACCACGCAGGGTGCCAAAAATGGCACCATTTATTCAAAACAGAACGAAGCTACTATTTCGAAGACGCGTCGCACGCGTCTTTTCCTGTTTCTACGATCGATACATAATAAAGCAAGTTCATTTTCAAAATGTCCGCTCGAAGCCAAATTTGTTTTTAAAATTGTATTGACTATTCGACGTACTTTGGCTATAATAGATAATACAAAAATATCCGCTTTAGCGGTCAATTAGATTGAATTTAGAAAGGGCTGTGAGCTATGCACGATGTCCAGTATTATAAGAGCATATTCGATAAGTACGGCGGCATGATGCGTACCACGCAGCTTGCAGAGGAAAAGATATTCTATCCGCAGCGCGAAAAGTTGATCGCAGACGGCCATGTGGAAAAAATCCGCAGAGGCTATTATCAGTGGATCGATCCGGACGATTTCAGCGAAGTGAGAACTGTGATTCGCCTATTCCCTGATGCCATACTCTGCATGGACACAGCGCTTCGCTATTACGGTTATAGTGATCGTACTCCGGGCGACTGGCACCTGGCAGTCAGCAAAGATTCCGGCAAATCCCGATTTAAAATTGATTACCCCTTCGTAAAACCGTATTACGTGGAGCCTGCCGTACTGGAATTGGGCCTGACAACCGGAACCATGGATGGCCATACCATTCGTATCTACGATAAGGACCGTCTGATTTGCGATTGCCTGCGCTATCGCAATAAGATGGATAAAGAGATATTCAACAAAGCAATTCAGAAATATATCGCAGATCCGGAAAAGAGCATCCCGAAGCTGATGGAATATGCCGGCCCTCTGCGTGTAAAGAAGCTGGCAAAAGATTTGATAGGAGTGTGGCTGTGATGGCAGATATGGCGGCATCCGTTCTGGCAAAACTGAAAAACAAAGCAAAATCATCCGGCATCAGCTATCAGCAGTGCCTGCAGCTATTTTTTCAGGAGGAATTTCTGCGCCGGTTGGCAGGCTCTAAGTACGCAGAGAACTTCGTGCTGAAGGGCGGCCTGTTCATTTACACGCTGACAAACTTTGAGAGCAGAGCGACGGTGGACGTGGATTTTCTGATGCGTGGCCTCAATAACGATCTCGCCCGCATGGATGAAATCATAGCGGAAATCCTGGCAGTGGATACCGGTAATGACTTTGTGACATTCAAGGCCGGCAAAACCGAACCGATTGCAGTGCAGCGCAAATATCATGGTGTCAGCACGCAGATCACCGGATACATAAAGAATGTTCGCGTGCCATTTAATGTTGATATTGGCGTTGGCGATGTGATCGTACCGAGCGCCGAGCGCCGAAATATTCAGACACAGCTTGAAGGGTACGATAAGCCCGAAATTTTGACCTATTCCCTGGAGAGTACCATTGCGGAAAAATTCGATGCTATCTTGCAGCGCTTTGAGCTGACCGGACGCATGAAGGACTTTTACGATATTTATTATCTGTCCCGATCCTTTGACTTCGAAGGTCTGAAGCTGCAGACCGCAATCCAGGAGACCCTGCAAAACCGCGGCACAGCATATGAAAAGGATAGCTTCGACCGCGTCCTCGCCCTTGCGGAGGATGAGGATATGCAAATTAAGTGGCGCTACTTCCTCAAGACACTCGGAAATCCCGACATGGCCTTTGCAGATGTAATGGAAGGCATCAAAACCTTCCTTCTGCCAGTTTGGGAAGCGATTATAGCAGAAAACGAAACCTTAAGTAATTGGGAATCTAAAACTACAAGTTGGAGATAAGGAAGGTATATTCCATGGCTAAGAAAAAAGTAGAAGAAAAAATCAATTTGGACTCCATTCTGTTCAAATGTAGAGATATTTTGCGTCAGGCGCGTAATTCCGGTTCCTTTTTTGAGAAGCGCGATATGATGCTGACCCTGGTGTTTTTGCGCTTTATTGGTGAGAAGTTTGAAGATGGTATACAGAAACTGCGCCAGGAGCTTATTGCGCAGGGACTTGACCCCGATGACGAAGAAATTTTTGCGGCATTTTTTGATGATGCCACTTTCACTGACGGAACCTATAATCTGCCGGTGGAGGCCCGTTGGTCCACTATTATCAACACTCCCGCGCCGCAATTGAATGTTGCGCTGGATACTGCGCTGCACAGTCTGGCAACCAGCAGCAAGCAGCTGAAGGGCTGTTTTGTGGAGGGCACTTTTACCACCCGCAATTTAGCTCCTAATGATATTAAGAAGATTGTTGATGAGGTCAATAAGATCAGCCACAAGGCTTTTGGCGAAGAAAAGGATCTGATTGGCCGCGTTTATGAATACTTCCTCAAGGAATTTGCCGTCAACGCAACCAAAGAAGAAGGCGAATTCTACACGCCTCATGATGTAGTGCAATTGATTGCTGCTATAATCGAGCCCTTTGACGGCACTTTGTACGATCCCTGCTGCGGCTCCGGCGGTATGTTCATCCAGAGTGCTGATCTGATCAGAGAAAAGAAAGGTGACATCAGCCGTATCAACATTTATGGTCAGGAGAAGGAACCGGCAACCTACCGGCTTGCAAAGATGAACCTTGCCCTTCGTGGCCTCAGTCACCATTTAGGTGAGGAAGCAGACTCTACTTTCACCCATGACTTGCATAAGGGTATTTACTTTGACTACATTATGGCAAACCCGCCCTTCAATCTGAAAGGCTGGTATGATCCGAATCTGAAAAACGATGCTCGTTGGGCAGACTACGTGACCCCACCGGAGAGCAATGCAAACTATGCGTGGATTCTGCACATGCTTTCGCACTTGAGAGCAAACAAGGGTGTTGCTGGGTTTTTGCTGGCCAATGGTGCTTTAGGCGACAGTGATACCGTGGAAATCCGTAAAAAACTCATTCAGAATGATAAGGTGGAAGCCATTATCATCCTGCCTCGCGAATTGTTCATCACCACGGATATCAGCGTAACCCTTTGGATTCTGAATCAGAACAAAAAAGGTGGCAGTTATCACGGCAGAAATCTGCGTAACCGTGAGGGCGAGATCCTCTTTATGGACCTGCGTACTTGGACGGAGAACCCAGTGAAGAATGAGGGTAAAAAGAAAGTGTCACTGGACGATGTGCAGATTCAGAGGGCAGCAGATGTCTACCATACTTGGCAAACCGAGGGTACAGACGGCATGCACTATGAGGTACCGGAGCTGTATCGCAGCGTTGGTATTGCAGAAATTGAGAAGCAGGGCTGGAGCCTTGTCCCCAGCAAGTACATTGAGTTTGTCGATCATGACTTGGATATAGACTTCGGCGCGGAAATGAGCCGTATTCAGGCAGAAATGCGTGATGTTCTTGCGCAGGAGAAGCAGTCTCAAAAGATGATGGAGGATGCGTTCAGGGGGATTGGATATGAGATCTAATCATTACACGGTGTTTCCTAATGCCCCAAAAGCAAGACTTGGCGATTATATAATGCGCTCTACCGTCAATAATCGAGATGAGAAATACGGCATTGAGTTGATCGAGGGAGTCACAAACGAAGGCGTTTTTGCATCTCCGAAAGGGAGCCCGTTAGATGTTGATTTGAAACCATATAAGATTGTTAACACTGGTGCTTTTGTCTATAATCCTTCTCGACTTAATTTGGGTTCTATTGCTTATCGAACCGGTGGACTATGCATCGTTTCACACCTTTACATTGTTTTCTACCTCAACGAAGAAGGAAAAAAGAGAATTGACCCGGACTGGCTTTTTATGTACTTCCGTCGTAATGAGTTTTATAGAGAAGTAACCTTCAGGAACTTTGGAAGCCAACGCCCTGAGTTTAATTTTAATGACATGAGTGACATCATGATTCCACTGCCGGATATTGCTGTACAGCAGAAGTATATAGCAATCTATAAAGCCATGGTTACCAATCAGCAGAGCTATGAACGCGGGCTGGAGGATTTGAAACTGACGTTTGATGCCTTAGTAGATAATCTCAAAAACACAGCAACAAGAAAACCTGTGCGTGATCTTTTGGTTGAAGTAGATAATCGAAACAGCGACGGCGAGATCGTCGATGTTCAGGGCATTAATATTTTTAAACAATTTATGCCTTCTGTAGCTGATACCAACGGCGTGGACCTCAGTAAATATAAGGTTGTAAAAAAGGGACAGTTCGCATATTCCGGTATGCAGACAGGTCGCGATGAATGCATTCGAATTGCTTTGTTCGACAAGGATGAGCCGATTATCATTTCGCCTGCATACACAGTTTTTGAAATTAAAGATGGAACAGTCCTGCCGGAGTATATTATGATGTGGTTTTCCCGCAAGGAAAGCGACCGTCGTGGATGGTTCATGAGCGATTCGAGTATACGTACGAACCTTGACCTTGAACGTTTCTACGAAATAGGAATTCCGTTGCCGGATGAGAAAATGCAGAAATCCATCGTAGATTTGTACAAGTTATATATTCTGCGCAGAAGCATCAATGAGCAATTAAAAGCTCAAATCAAAGAAATCTGCCCGATACTGATTCGAGGATCGTTGGAGGAAGGAAAATAATATGCCTGGATTGCTGTTTCCCGCATACCAAAAACTATATAGTGCGTTGAGCCACCTGGAGCGGTTTGATAAGGAATCCAATTTCTTTGATAACATTTCCGCAATTGACAACTTTTTTAACGAGTATCGGAACATTACGTTTGTGATGCAGGAATCGTTAAGGCATACCGAACATTTTGACGCCTATGAAAAGAACAGGGATCAGTTCCTCACAGACCATTGGTTTGTGGAAAAGCGGAATGAAACAATCAAACAAAAGCCATTTGACTTAATCAAAGAGGTTGTTATCACTCTATATCTACCCTTTGGTGGTTTTACGGTTTCCGAAAAAACGTATTCCGTTGCCGACGATGAACAAATGGAATCCATTTTTGCGGAGCTGAAGGACCTGCTTTGTAAAGTAGATCCGCACGAAGTGTGCTTTTCGGTGTCGTTTTCGTTTCATGAAGCAGGCAGCGATATTGATTTGCTGAAGCGAGTATTGCAGGGCATTGCATCAATGAAAAGCTTTATGGATGCTATGGAGCAGGATATCGGAGAGCAGTGTCCGCTGTGCGATCAATTGAAGGACAAAATCAAAAACATTCATCTGTCTGACGTGCCGCTGGATTTTTTGCTTGTAAACGACTACACATACTACCCCGAGCAAGATTCCTTCGATAAGGCGGAGCGGGTTAGTATGATGATGTTGCTTGACAGCAAAAAGGTTGCAAGCCATCAGCCACTCTCGTGGTTAACACAAGCTAAACACTTTAATTATGACGGCACTGCATTCGGTAACTTCACGCTCATGCATGCGATGTTAAGAGCTATACGCCCCGGGATGGACATCATGCCGGCTATCATGGTTGTTTACGATGATGACACGTATGATCTTGATGCGTTCGATGCAACCATGAAAACCACGATGTACAGAAAGCTAATGGAAACAGCGCGGTTGGTTGACGAGCAAAATGTGGTGGAAGTTTGCTACATGAGCCTGTATTCAAACATTCCTATTACACCAGATACACCTAAGACATCACGCGAACGAATTCGGCAATCCACGTCGGATATATTGGTGTGCGCCAGCATAGATAAGGCACTTCACGAAAAAGAATATGTTTTCGACGGGAAGCAGATGGAGAATATGGAATACGTTGCGTGTGTTATGAGAAACGGACTGCGTGAGCAACTTGGCGTCAGTGCAACTAATCTGTTTCCGATCAGATGTGCTTTTGAAAAGAAGCTGAACGGAGCTTCAAACTAATTATAATTCCCATTCAGCTGGGAGATGAAGGCAACTATGGCTAAATTACAGAATTATAACGGCCACTATTGCGAATCTGAATATGAGTACGCATTCCTTTCGTTCCTGGAGAACGAAGGGTGGACTTATCTTGCTGGAAACAGAATTCCACGTGACTCTAAGAGAGATGTCCTGTATATGGACGACATGGAGCAGTTTCTGAGCAAGACCAATCCGGATCTGAAGGCAGAAGAAGTGCGCCAGATTATGGATACCGTGCGCCTTGTGGGGTCGGAATCGGATTTTGCTACACTCCATAAAGTCTATGGCTGGATGGTGGACGGCGTTCAATTCACCCCGCAAGCAGGCCTCCCAAGAATGGTTAATCTGATCGATTTTGAGAATCCGGAAAATAACCTTTTCCGCGCAGTCAATCAATTTACCGTAGAATACACCAATAACGGCCAGAAGGAAAACCGCCGTCCGGATGTCATTCTGTTCGTTAATGGTATGCCTTTGTGCGTTATTGAGCTAAAAAACCCGGCAGACGCCAATGCTACCATCAACGATGCCTGGGAACAGATTAACATCCGCTATTGGCGCGATATTCCCCACTTGCTGCATTATTGCCCGTTGGCATGTATTTCGGATGGAGTCAAAACCAGATTAGGTACAGTCCGCACGCCTTATGAGCATTTCTACGCTTGGCGTCGTGTCAATGATGGAGACAAGGTTTCTACGCTGCCTTTTGACGAACTGGAGACAATGATAAAGGGTGTTTATGCACCCGCAAGATTCTTGGAGATCTTCCGAGACTATATATACTTTCAGGATAGTGAATACGACAGTGACGAACGTGAGATCGTGTGTCGTTATCCGCAGTTCTTTGCTGCTCGCCTTTTGAAACAGAGTATCATAAAATCAGTTGTTGAAAAGAGCGGCAAAGGTGGTACATACTTTGGCGCAACCGGCTGCGGCAAGACATACACCATGGCTTTCCTTGCTCGTCAGTTGGCGCTGCGTTGTACCCATGTGCCGGAGATTGGCTCGCCCACGATCGTTATGATTGTGGACCGGGAAGAACTTCAAAAGCAGGGCGCAAAGCTGTTCACCAAGAGCAAAGAGTTTCTGAATCTTGGTGAAGTGACGGTTGTCCCCAGCCGCAGAGCGCTAAGAGAAGAACTTGGTGCACGTGAAAGTGGCGGATTTTACATTTGTACCATCCAGAAATTCTGCGATAGAGAAGATGACAAGATCGGTCTCATCAATGGCCGTTCCAATATCATTTGTTTTTCCGACGAAGCCCACAGAACCCAACTGGAGCATGCGAAAAGAATTCAGTTCAGCAAGGACGCTGACGAGAATATGCGTGCTATGTTGTCCAAGCCCTACGCAAAGGTGCTGAAGGAGGCATTTCCGCAGGCAACCTTCGTTGGCTTCAGTGGCACGCCTATTGCGGAAACATATCAGACATTCGGTGATGAAATCGACCGATACACAATGGATCAGGCTGTCGCAGACGGATTGACTGTACCGATTAAGTACCATCCCCGTATTGCAAAAGTTCTGTTAGATCAGGAAAAGGTACAGCAGATCGAGGCTTATTATAAAAAGTGTGCAGAGGATGGCGCTACGGCTGATGATATAGAAGCCAGCAAGAAGGCTATGAGCTCCATGGAGATTATCCTTGGCGAGCCCTCTCGTCTGGAACGCCTCGCGGTGGATATTCACGATCACTATGTTTCTTCCTGCGAAAAGGATCCGGATAGGATTCAAAAGGCGATGGTCGTGTGTTCCAGCAGAACAATTGCCTATGCACTTCTGAGAATATTCCAAGAAAAGTATCCAGAGTGGTTTGTAGAAAAGAAGGCTCCCGACGGTGTTGCAGCATCCGAAGAAGAACTGCGTGAGCTGAAGCCTATGCCCTTTATGGCAATGGTAGCCAGTGTCGGCAGCAACGATCAGCCGGATATGTATAACTACCTTGGCGGTGTTAAAAACGGTAAACGTTCCGAAGAATTGGATGTAGCGTTCAAACAGGAAAAATCCAATTTCCATATTGCCGTTGTCGTTGATATGTGGATCACAGGTTTTGATGTTCCCTCGCTGACCTACATGTATAACGATAAACCCCTGAAAAAACATTTGCTGATTCAGACGATCAGCCGTGTCAACAGAAAGTATCCCGGCAAAGATTATGGATTTATCATTGACTACATCGGCATTCGCGATAATATGCGTGAAGCAATGAAGATTTACGGCGGTGATAATTCTGTTGCGCCTACTGCCGATGATGTGGAGCAGGCAACCAGTGTGTTCCGTGAGGAACTTATGATCCTGAAAGATTTGTTTGCTGGTTATGATTTAGCGCCGTTCCTTGACCCGAATGGAGATCCCGCTCTGCGTTATAGATTATTGGCAAAAGCTGCCGAGTATGTTTTCATTTCCACACAGGAGCTGCAAACAGAAAGTAAAGGCGGAAAAAGCGTAAAGAAGGTTTCTTTCAAAACATACTTCCTGAAAACAGTCAAACGGATGCGCGCTGCATATGATATTTGTCAGCCGTCCGGTGAGCTGGGAGAGGAAGAATCTGCTCTCGCACAATGCTTCATGGCGATCGCTGGTTTTGTCCGCAAGATGAGCGGCACCAGTGAAGTGGATGCGGATACCATGAACCGCCATGTTGCAAAGATGGTAGAAGAAGCACTGCGCTACAATGAGGTTGAAAGTGTTCTTGAGAATGGCGAGCAGGAGGATATCTTCAGTGCCGAATACTTTGAAAAACTGTCGGATGTAAAAATGCCCGCTTCCAAACTGGAACTGCTGGTAAAAATGCTTCGTAAACAGATTTCGGAATATAGCAAAACCAATCAGATGGCCGCAAAGAAATTTCAGGAAATGTTGGAGGAAACGATCAAACAGTATCATGAGCGCAGAAAGCATCTGACGGCCGAAGAAGCCGGAGAGGCGCAGGAATATACATCAGAAGAAATAATCAGGAATGCTACTGAACAGGCATTGCGAATCCTGAAAGAGATGAATGCTGATCGTGAGAGCTTCCGCAAAATCGGCCTGACTTTTGAAGAAAAGGCCTTCTATGATATTCTAATGGCCCTGCGTGATGAATACAACTTTGAGTATGGTGCAGACGAGCTTGTTGATGGTATTACTGTGAACGATAAGTGTAAGGCACTGGCAAAGAAGATTAAGGAAATAATTGATACAAAATCTTCCTTTGCCGACTGGCTTAACAATCATATTGTCCGCGACCAGCTAAAGTTTGACATCAAAGTTTGTTTGATTAAGAACGGCTATCCACCGCAGTACAGCCCCGAAGTTTTCAGGAAAGTAATGGAGCAGGTTGAAAACTTCGAAGAAAACAATTGATGTGATTATGAAAAAGACGAGGTGAAGGTAAGTGGCTGTTAGAGGTAAAAACATAAGTGTTTATTTGATGGATGGCGACGCAACCGGGCGCATGAAGGCAACGATTGCAAACTGGACAGGTGTGGCGTATCGAATTCCCCGTACATCGTTAGATTTGTGTAAGGATCGTGATGATCTTAAGCAAAGCGGTGTGTATTTCCTTTTTGGCGTTGATGACCAATCAGGCGACAATGTTGTATATATCGGACAGGCAGGTGCTCGCAAAAACGGCGAAGGTATTTTGAACCGACTGGCTGAACACAAACGCAATCCTGATAAAGATTACTGGACAGAGGCTGTGGTGTTTACCACTTCCAACAACTCCTTCGGCCCAACAGAGATAAGCTATCTTGAAAACCGTTTCTGCGGAATGGCACAGAATGCAAAGCGATATACCGTCAAAAACGGAAATGATCCTACGCATGGAAACATAACGGAAGAAAAAGAAAGCGAACTCGAAGAATTTGTAGATTTCGCCCGCCTAATTATGGGTGTACTGGGACACAAGGTTTTTGAACCGCTGGTAAAAGTTGCTGTTGTGACTGCAGAACCGGAACCGGTAAAAGAAACACCTTTGCTCCATTTTGAAACAAAGCGTGTACAGGCGACTGGTTGTGTCGTTGCTGATGGATTTGTTGTCATGAAAGGCAGTCGACTGGACCCGACAATTAGTAAGAGCTGCCCTAGCAACGTTGTTGAGTTTCGGCAGAAATTTTCGTCGCGCATTATAGATGACGTGTTGGCAGAGGATGTATTGCTGCCGAGCCCTTCTGCCGCTGCCTCCTTTGTTAGCGGCTCCTCTCGAAATGGGAAGATTACTTGGAAAACCGTTGAAGGTGTGGCCTTGGGGCAGTTGGAAGACTAATAGTTTTGACGAAATCAAATAAAAAGCGTAATTACGAGGAAATCACTATCCGCCACCGATTTGGGGTGTAACACGCATAATGGGAGATGTCATTATGGATGTAGATAATGCAGATTATTTCGCGGAACTTGAAACACGTGTTGCGGCTATTAAAGAATTGCGTGGTAAATGCCCTACTTTCGCGAAAGGAATTATTGGACAGACTCTGATTAAGGAAGATCTTTTCTTCTGCGCAGCGTTAGATCGCAGTGTGCAGTTATCGGAAGGTTTTATTGCTCTACTACAGGAAAGAAATCTATCCTGTGTAGGTGCTCTTTTACGATTACAGATGGATAATTGTATGCGAACATATGCAGCGTTTATAGCAGCAGACAAGGACGCTGTGATTGACTGCATAATTCATGGACGGAAAATTAGTGATCAGTTGGATGCTGACGGAAAGAAAATGACAGATGCTAATCTAAAAAAGAAGATGGCAGCATTTAATGCTTCTTTTCCTGCTGTATACGATCAAGCCAGTGGGTACGTGCATTTTTCAGATATGGCCTTTTATCAAACTGTTGTGAGTATCAACAATAATACGATCGAATGGCAGATAGGACAAGCACTGCAAGAACGGTTCAATCCGTTACTACTTGAAGCAGCAGATGCATTTATCCATTTCACAAAAATACATTATAAGATGCTGCAGGCAGTAGTAGATAGCAAACAACGCTACGATGCTAAACACCGGGCAGATACAGATTAATTAGAATTCAGGGATGAAATGAAAAACAAAATTGTTTCTTTGTTAGATATGGTTAAGCTTTCAGACAATGAAGCGTTGTCTGAGAACTATGTGCGGTACATCTGTGGAGTAGAGACCGAGAGGCAGTATAAACATCAAGAAATCCTGGATATCAAATGCTTGCTCGACAATCTTTCCTTGCCGGTCGAAAAGGCAGCAGGATTCCTTTTTGGATATGTTGTCCCGCAGCTAAATAAGGAATTTGATTTGCTTAAAATCACTGAATCCGTGTGTTTGAACATTGAACTGAAAAGTGGTGAGGTGTCTGTAGAAAAAATAAAACGACAACTGCGTCAAAACACACATTATTTGAAACTTCTCAACAAATAAACACTATTGTCATTCCTTTTCATTTCCTCTACTATGACGGTGTTTACCTTGGATGAACAAAACGAACTGGTAGAAGCGTCGTTGCGGGACGTATCGGATGCAATAACGTCATTAGGGGATGCAGTAGCTACCGACTTAGACAAAGTGTTTTTACCAAGCAATATACTTGTTTCGCCGCTAAATTCTACAGATCGTTTTTTACAAGAGGATTATCTGCTTACTGAACATCAGGAAAACATAAAGAAGGCCGTATTTGCATATGTGGAAACGAATACGCAGGGCCGTTTTGCAGGAATTACCGGAGGTCCCGGAACAGGAAAAACAACTACGCTTAATGCAATAATAACCTTG
>OGPJ01002472.1_pt1 | contig 11767 bp, 6 predicted proteins | sample 1552831 | NCBI WGS metagenome assembly OGPJ01 (sample SAMEA2579914, study PRJEB22360) | human gut metagenome | biome: human gut; feature: human-associated habitat; material: faeces | place: Denmark | collected 2008/2010
CCCCCGCCGTTTGCAAAACCTGGTCGGTAAAATGGTTTAACTTGCTGACCTGATGGCTCAAACTGAGATAAGAATAATGATATATTGTTGCAACTGATCAATGACATCCTGGATTTATCAAAGATAGAAGCCGGTACACTGGAATATGTCTATGCAAATATAGACGTAAATAAGATGTTATCTGAAATAGAGCAGGCTGCCAGAATGAGACAACCGAATGCGAATGTCGCTATATGTGCAGTGATACCTATGCCGGATCTTCTTTTATATACTGACCAGCGTAGAATTACTCAGGTACTGAATAATTTCATCAGCAATGCCATGAAGTTTACAAATACAGGGAGTATCACGTTTGGGTATGAAGAACCCAAAGATGGTTATATACGCTTCTTTGTGACAGATACCGGTACCGGTATCCCTCCTGAAAAAGTGGCGGATATATTCAACCGTTTTGTAAAGCTCGATTCCTTCAAACAAGGAACCGGACTTGGACTGGCTATTTCACAGAATATCGTGAAGGAACTCAAAGGCGAGATCGGAGTGCTGTCTGAGTTGGGGAAAGGTTCTACTTTCTGGTTTACGCTGCCTTATGAAAAGATGGGTGCACACCGTTCTATCCTTCCATAAGTGATTTCTAATCATTTTCTAATCTCGTATAAGTTTATTATAATCCGTTCCGGAAGCCTTAATTTTTAAGGAGTTGTACTTTTGCCTCAAAATTGATAAAACAATGATGAGGCAGATTACATTTACCCTTTTTCTTATTTTTTCATGCAGCCTGTGGGCGCAATCGAATCCGTTAAAGTTGACGATGAAGGAGGCGGAGGAACTTTTCCGTACCCACAATCTTTTACTGGTTGCCGAATATTACAATGTAGACATGGCACAGGCACAAGTGGTGCAGGCCAAATTATTTGATAACCCCGTTATCACATTGGAGCAGAATATTTATAACCGTCTGAACGGTAAGTATTTTGATTTGGGAAAAGAAGGAGAGTCCGGAGTGCAGATAGAACAAGCCATCAATCTGGCCGGACAACGCAACAAACGAATACGTCTGGAAAAGATTAATCACCAATCCGCTTTATTGCAATTTGAGGAAGTAGCACGCACCTTAAACAGTGAGTTGAAGGAAACCTGTGTCGAAATGTATTTCCTGACCAAGTCCGTGCAGATTTATGATAAAGAGATCACTTCTTTAGAGGAACTGCTGCTATTCTACAAGAATATGGCAGAGAAAGGGAATATTTCATTGTTGGAATTATCCCGTATGCAGGCATTACTGTTATCACTGAAAAAGGAGAAGAATGATGCAGTAAATGAATTGGTATCGAAGAGGGGGAATCTGAAGATGTTATTAAACTTGCCGGTCGCTCAGGAGATAGAAATACTTCTGGATGAAACGATGCTGAGCCGGTTGGAATTGTTTAGTCTGTCACTTGCCGATCTGGATTCCTTGTTACCTTCCCGCCCCGACCAGCGGTTGGCCTTCTCCATGCTTGAGGCTTCCAAGGCGAATTTGAAGTTACAGCGTTCATTGGCCGCTCCGGAGTTTGCTATTCAAGGGATTTACGACCGTGCAGGAAACTTCATCAACAATTATTTTGCAGTAGGTCTTAGCTTCTCCGTTCCTATTTTCAATCGGAATCAGGGTAATATCAAGTCAGCCAAACTGGAAATAGAAAAGAGCCTGAAAGAGAAAGAATACACAGAGAACAGGGCAAACTCGGAACTGTATGTGGCGTATTCCCGTCTGGAAAAGGCTATGGAACTTTATCAATCAGCAGACGATGACTTGGAAAAGAACTTCAACCGGCTGCTTGAAGGGGTGAACGAGAATTTCCGTAAGCGTAATATCAGTATGCTGGAATTTGTCGATTATTACGAGAGTTATAAGGAAACGAGTTTACAATTGTATGAGACCCGGAAAGATGTTTTTCTGGCCATGGAGAACTTGAATACGGTAGTAGGACGAAATATATTTAATTACTAAGCAATGGATATGAGCAGGATTTTACAGATTTTTATAGGTGCAGTACTATTCTTGAGCAGTTGCTCGACAAAAGATAATAATGAAACTTCAGTATCTCCGGAGATGTGTCTGACAGATAGTTTGATGCAAGTTGTCAGTATAGATACCGTACATACACGTATTTTAATCGACGAGTTGACACTGAACGGTCGTGTGACGTTTAATCAGGAGCAAGTGGTACAGGTTTTTCCAATGTTCGGTGGACGGGTGATTGCTGTGAATGCCGAGGTGGGAGACTACGTACATAAAGGGGAAGTGCTTGCTGTGGTCAAGAGTGGTGAAGTGGCGGAATATGAGAAACAGCTGAAGGATGCGGAACAACAAGTGGCCGTAACCCGCCGCAACTGGGATGTTGCGCAAGATATGTACAATGCCGGCATGGCTTCGGCCCGCGACACATTGCAGGCTCGTCAGGAATTGGTGAGTGCCGTGACGGAGGAAAGACGCCTGAAGGAAGTCTATTCCATCTATAATCTGTCCGATGAATCCAGATATGAGATTAAATCACCGATAACGGGCTTTGTGGTGGAGAAGCATGTGAATAAAGATATGCAGATACGCTCCGACCAGGGTGAAGAACTATTCACGGTATCCGGTCTGGATAATGTCTGGATTATGGGCGATGTATATGAGAGTGATATCCGCAAAGTAAAAGAAGGTGCTCCTGTCCGTATCACGGCATTGGCCTATCCCGGCAGAGAGTTTGCAGGGAGTATTGATAAGGTCTACCACATCCTCGATGAAGAAAGTAAAACCATGAGCGTGAGAATTAAACTTCGTAATGAAGATTATCTGTTGAAACCCGGCATGTTTACCAATATATATGTACAATGCGAATCAACGGATGATACGATGCCCTGCATTGATTTACATGCCCTGATCTTTGAGAATGGAAAGAATTATGTAGTGACGGCAAACGAAGACGGCAAGCTGCAAGTAAAGGAAGTGGAAGTGTATAAGCAGTTAAGGAACCGATGCTATATACAATCCGGCTTGCAGGAGGGCGACCGTATCTTGAATAGAAACACATTGCTGGTATATAACGCATTGAATGCTGAATAACAGATAAAGAACTTGATATGCATAAGTTTATAGATAACATCATAGCTTTCTCTTTGAAGAATAAGTTCTTCATATTCTTTTTTACGGTACTTGCGGTTATTGCAGGAATTGTCTCTTTCAAGCATACCCCGATAGATGCCTTTCCGGATGTAACCAACACCAAAGTAACTATTATTACCCAATGGCCCGGGCGGAGTGCCGAGGAGATGGAGAAGTTCATTACCATCCCTATTGAAATAGCAATGAACTCCGTACAAAAGAAGACGGACATACGCTCTACCACCTTGTTCGGACTATCGGTGGTGAATGTAATGTTTGAAGATCATGTAGACGATTTTACAGCCCGTCAACAGGTCTATAATCTATTGAATGATGCTGATTTGCCGGAAGGCGTTACTCCGGAAGTACAGCCTTTGTATGGTCCTACGGGAGAAATCTTCCGCTATACGTTGAGAAGTGAGAAGAAATCGGTTCGTGAACTGAAGACCATTCAGGACTGGGTGATTGAGCGGAATTTACGTTCCGTATCCGGTGTGGCCGATATTGTAAGTTTCGGTGGAGAGGTGAAAACCTTTGAGGTCAGTGTGAATCCCAACCAATTGAGGAATTACGATATCTCCTCTCTGGAATTGTTTGAAGCCATAGAGAAAAGTAATATCAATGTCGGTGGTGATGTGATCACAAAAAGCTCCCAAGCCTATGTTGTCCGGGGTATCGGACTGATTAACGATGTGGAGGAAATTGGAAATATCGTTGTGAAAAATGTGAAAGGTACTCCTATTCTGGTGAAACATCTGGCAGATGTGCACGAGTCCTGTTTACCCCGCCTCGGACAAGTAGGCCGAATGGATGAAGACGATGTCGTGCAAGGTATTGTCGTGATGCGTAAGGGGGAGAATCCCGGTGAAGTGATTAAAGCCCTGAAAGAAAAAATAGCCTATATCAATAAAGAAGTGCTGCCATCGGATGTACAGATCGTACCTTTCTATGATCGTGAGAACTTGGTAGATCTGGCTGTGAGCACAGTGACACGCAACCTGATAGAAGGCATCCTGTTTGTGACTTTCATTGTGTTGATATTTATGGCGGATTGGCGGACTACCGTGGTGGTGGCAGTGGTCATTCCATTAGCATTATTATTTGCTTTCATTTGCCTGCGTATAATGGGTATGTCCGCCAATTTGTTGTCCATGGGAGCCATTGATTTCGGTATTATTATAGACGGTGCGGTGGTGATGGTCGAGGGTATCTTTGTAGTTCTTGACAAGAAAGCGCGTGAAGTGGGAATGCCGGCATTCAATGTCATGTCAAAGATGGGATTGATCCGTAATGCTGCCAAAGATAAGGCGAAAGCGGTTTTTTTCTCCAAACTGATTATCATTACGGCGCTGATTCCTATTTTTTCTTTCCAGAAAGTAGAGGGGAAGATGTTTTCACCGCTTGCTTTTACGCTGGGCTTTGCTTTGTTGGGGGCCTTGGTGTTCACCTTGACTCTGGTACCCGTACTTTCGGCCATGCTGTTAAAGAAGAATGTACGCGAAAAGAATAACAGGTTCCTCCGCTTTGTTAATGAGAAATCATCCGCCTTGTTTGATGTCTGCTATGCTTATCGCAAGGTGACGATTACGATTGCTACGTTTGTGGCAGTGGTGGGACTGTATGCGTTTTCTTTCCTCGGAACGGAATTCCTTCCCCAGTTGAATGAAGGCTCTATCTATATCCGTGCCACTTTACCGCAAAGTATAGCTTTGGATGAGTCCGTCAATCTGGCAAACAAGATGCGGACGAAGCTGAGAAGCTTTCCTGAAGTGAAACAGGTGATGTCTCAGACCGGACGCCCCAATGACGGAACCGATGCCACCGGGTTTTATAATATCGAGTTTCACGTAGATATTTATCCGGAGAAAGACTGGGAAAGCAAACTGACCAAACTGCAGCTTATCGACAAGATGCAGGAAGATTTATCCGTTTATCCCGGCATTGACTTTAACTTTTCGCAGCCGATTACGGATAATGTGGAAGAAGCAGCTTCCGGTGTAAAGGGTTCTATAGCTGTGAAAGTCTTCGGTAAAGATCTGTATGAGTCCGAGAAAAAAGCCGTAGAGATTTATAAAATATTGGGAACCGTGGACGGCATCGAAGATTTGGGGGTAATACGAAATATCGGACAGCCAGAATTGCGCATAGAACTGGATGAGAATAAGCTCGCACGCTATGGAGTGGCTAAGGAAGATGTACAGTCCATTATCGAAATGGCGATTGGAGGTAAGTCGGCTTCCTTGCTTTACGAAGATGAGAAGAAGTTCAATATCATGGTGCGTTATAAAGAGGAATTCAGATGCAACGAAGATAAGATAGGAAAAATACTGGTACCCGCTATGGATGGTACGATGGTGCCGATTAAGGAACTGTCGGAGATAAAGACTATCACCGGCCCCTTACTTATCTTTCGTGATAATCATGCCCGTTTCTGTGCCGTGAAATTCTCGGTCCGGGGTAGAGATATGGGAACTGCCGTTGCTGAGGCTCAGAAGAAAGTGAATGCCGCAGTGCATTTGCCCGAAGGATATACTTTGAAGTGGACTGGAGATTTTGAAAACCAGCAACGTGCTACTCAACGTTTGGCGCAGGTGGTTCCTGTCAGCATTATCATCATCTTTATTATTCTTTTCATCCTGTTTTCCAATGCACGGGATGCAGGTTTGGTATTGCTGAATGTACCTTTTGCCGCTGTGGGTGGTATTGCTGCCTTGCTCATAACCCGCTTTAATTTTTCGATCTCTGCCGGTATCGGGTTCATTGCTCTTTTTGGTATCTGTATCCAAAATGGAGTGATTATGATATCCGATATCAAACACAATCTGCAGGCGAGGTTGGCGTTGCCCGATGCTGTAAAAACCAGTGTGCGTTCCAGGGTTCGGCCCGTGCTGATGACGGCTGCAATGGCGGCTATCGGCCTGATGCCTGCGGCGCTGAGTCATGGAATCGGTTCCGAATCGCAGCGACCGCTGGCCATTGTTATTATCGGAGGTCTGATCGGGGCTACTTTCTTCGCTTTGTTTGTTTTCCCGTTGATTGTCGAGATCGTTTATGGTAAAATGTTATATGATAAAGACGGTAGATTGAAGCAGAAAAAACTATAAAACGTATATTTGTGCTTTCTTTAAGTTTTAAAAACTATGGCAAAGATACTGTTGGTAGAAGATGAAGTCAATATAGCCTCTTTCATAGAACGGGGATTGCAGGAATTCGGGCATACGGTTTCTGTAGCTTATAATGGTGCGGATGGTTGGCAGCTGGCTCAGGACGAACCTTTTGACTTACTTGTTCTGGATATAATCATGCCCAAGATGAACGGACTGGACCTATGCAGGCAGTACCGCCAACTCTATGGATACGATTCCCCCGTCATTATGCTTACGGCCTTGGGTACAACAGATGATATTGTAAAAGGACTCTACGCAGGTGCCGATGATTATTTGGTGAAGCCTTTCAGCTTTCAGGAGTTGGAAGCGCGTATCACCGCTTTGCTGCGCAGGAGCAAGGAGAAAAGAACTTCGGAGCTTGTTTGTGGTGACCTTATCCTCGATTGCAATACCAGGCGTGCCCGTCGTGGTGACCATGAAATGGAACTGACGGTAAAAGAATACCGCCTTTTAGAGCACTTCATGAATAACCAGGGTGTGGTGCTCTCTCGGGTGAATCTCCTGAAACATGTATGGGATAAGAATTTTGATACGAATACCAATGTAGTAGATGTGTATGTGAACTACCTGCGTACTAAGATTGATAAAGATTATGAAAACAAACTTATCCATACGGTGGTAGGTTTGGGCTATATTATGGAATCTCATTAAACGGAGAATCGTAGTGAAGATAGGAAGTAAAATAGCGTTGTTCTATACGGGTATCACAATATGTATGCTTACCTGTATCATGGTTGTTTTCTATTTTTTCATTTATAACTATATCAATAGGCTGTACGATTCTTACCTGGCAGATAAAGCCTATCTTACTGCCCAGAAACATTGGGAAAAGGATGAAGTAGACGAGAGTAGTTATGAAATTATCCGTCAGGAATACGAAGGGCTTCTTCCCCAGGCTAAGGAAATTTTACTGAATACCGATAGCATGGAGACTGTGAAAGATACACTTGATAAGTATCTGAACAAAGAGCAGCAGAAGCGACTATTCATGGAAGAGCCGGTTTCATTCCGTTATAAAAAAGAGGTGGGTGCGGCATTGTATTACCCGGATAATGAAGGTAATTTTATAGTTCTGATACTTGCCCGGAACAACTATGGAACGGAGATACAGAATCATGTGCTTATCCTGATACTTCTTTTGTTCATTTTCAGTTCCATATCGGTTTATTTCATTGGAAGGTTTTATGCCAATCGAATGTTGGCACCGGTGAAGCGTATTTTGAAAGAGCTGCGGCGCATCCGGGGGAATAATCTGAATATCAGGATTAAGACAGCCGGTAACCATGACGAACTGGACGATCTGATCACTTCTATCAATGGTATGCTCGACCGCATAGACGCGGCTTTCAAGTCCGAAAAATCTTTCGTAAGCAGTGCTTCCCATGAACTTAATAATCCGCTGACGGCCATTCAGGGAGAGTGTGAAATCAGCTTGCTGAAAGAACGTTCGCCACAAGAATATATCAAGGCTTTGAACCGTATTTCGGATGAAAGCAAAAGAATCAGCTTGTTGATAAAATCCCTCCTTTTCCTTTCGCATCAGGATGAAGAACTTCTGAAGAATAATATGGAAGAAGTGGACCTGGCAGAACTTCTGATCATACTGTGTGCCGAGAATGAGCGGATGCAGTTCAGTAATACATTTCAGAAAGAGAACCTGCCAGTGGTAAGGGCTAATTTGCATTTGCTGAAAATAGCAATCCGTAATATACTGAACAATGCCTGTAAATATTCCGGAAAACAACCTGTAGCCGTGCGGCTGTATCCTAAGGAAGGGAACACTATTTTGGAAATAGAAGACAAAGGTATTGGCATTCCTGAAGATGAAATACAGCTTATTTTCCAGGCATTCTATCGTGCAACCAATACAAGGGAATATTCAGGTCATGGTATTGGGCTGGGACTTTCTTTGAAGATATTATCTATTTATGGAGCGAGGATGGAGATTTTATCCAAACTAAATACGTATACGAGAGTGTTGATAACCTTTAAGTGACTAATCATTAGACTTTGGTTTTAAAATAAAATGTATCTTTGTGTCGGTCAAAAATGCTATGGAGTATATTTAATATAGATATTATGAAAAAGAAAAACACTCTTTTACTTTTTTTGTGCTTGTTCAGTCTGTGGGCAGTGGCACAAGAAAAGAAACCTGTAAAGATTGCCTGTGTTGGAAACAGTATCACTTATGGCTCAGGAATTAAAAATCAGTTTCAGAACAGTTATCCGGGGTTGCTTTCCCAGCTTTTGGGTGAAGGGTACGATGTCCGCAATTTCGGAATTAGTGCCCGTGTATTGTTGAATAAGGGAGATCATCCTTATATGCACGAACAGAAGTTTCGTGATCTTTTGGCATTTCAGCCGGATATCGTTACCATTAAATTGGGAACGAATGACAGTAAACCCTGGAATTGGCGTTATGGAAAAGATTTTAAGAAGGATTTGACGGAAATGCTGGATATTCTTCAGGAATTGCCTTCCAAACCTAAGATATATCTTTGTCTGCCTGTTCCTGCCGTAAAACGGAATTTTGGTATTAACGATAGCGTAATTACAAACGGTATTATTCCTGTAATACGCAGTGTAGCGAAGAAACGTCATCTGCCCGTTGTGGATCTTTATGCACTGCTGAAGCCATATCCTGATTACTATACAGATGGTATCCACCCCAATGAACAAGGAGCTGCATTGATTGCCGGTGAACTTTATCGTACACTGACCGGTAATGAGGCGCCTGCAATTGTCACTGATCAACCTTTCCCCGGTAAGAAGTCGCAATGGGAAGGGTTCGATCGTTATGATTTTATTTGTAATGCACGCCGCGCTATCGTTGTTGCCCCCCGCAAGGTAGCGGAAGGGCGTCCCTGGATATGGCGTCCTGCATTTTTCGGAGCTTTCCCTTCGGTAGATAAGGCTTTGTTGGAAAAAGGTTTTCATGTGGTGTATTATGATTTGACTCATCTTTATGGAAGTCCGCGTGCGCAACGTCTGGGCACTGATTTCTATGAAGTCATGCGCAGATATTATCGTCTTTCTCCCAAAGTGACGTTAGAAGGCTTCAGTCGTGGCGGATTATTCGCATTTAACTGGGCGGCAAATAATCCTGATAAAGTGGCCTGTATCTATGTGGACGCTCCTGTATGCGATATGCTCTATTTCTCCGAGAACTGGGAACGTGATTTCTGGAAAGGCTTCCTTGCAGAATGGGGATTGACTGAAGAAAATGCCAAAGATTTCAAAGGAAATCCGATTGATAACCTGGCTCCATTAGCGGCTGCCGGTATTCCAGTGATGGGCGTTTGTGGTGATAGTGACAAGATTGTGCCGTATGAAAAGCACATGAAGATTGCTGCTGAACGTTATCGTGCTTTGGGAGGTAATGTCGAAATCATATTGAAACCCGGTTGCGATCATCATCCCCATAGTTTAGATAATGCTGAACCGGTTGTTGATTTTATAATCCGTAACCAACCGGATTATCAGAAGAAACAAGTGATCCATCAACGTGGTAGCCTTACTAACTCTTATCTGAAGTTTGCAAAAGAGAAAAAAGGTTGTGTCGCTTTTCTGGGTGGTTCCATTACCGAAATGCGTGGTTGGCGGAATATGATACAGGAAGATTTGAAACAGCGTTTCCCGGAAACTGAATTTACGTTCATTGATGCCGGAATACCTTCTACCGGAAGCACTCCTCATGCTTTCCGTTTTGAAAATGATGTGTTGCAGAAAGGAATGCCTGATCTATTATTTGTTGAGGCAGCGGTAAATGATGATACAAACGGATTCGATTATATCCGGCAGACGCGCGGTATGGAGGGTATTATTCGTCATGCCCGTACTGTCAGTCCGGAAATGGATATTGTCATGCTTCACTTTATTTACGATCCATTCATACCTTTGTTGGACAAGGGTATACAACCCCAGGTTATTATGAATCATGAAAGTGTAGCCAATCATTATTATGTTTCCTCTATCAATCTGGCGGAAGAAGTGGCGCAGCGTATGCGCGATGGTGAGTTTGATTGGAAAGAATTTGGTGGCACACATCCTGCTTGGAATGGTCATACATATTATGTTGCCGCTATTAACCGTCTCTTCGACCTTGAATGGAGTGGCGACGTGGTAAAGAAAACCGTCCGGGCACATGAGGTGCCGGAAAGACCGATAGATTCCTATTCTTATGATAAAGGTGTATTTGCGGATATCCGTTCCGCCAAGCAACTGAATGGTTGGAAAGTGGTGGATGACTGGACGCCTACAGTGAAAGGGAATACCCGTAAAGGTTTCGTACATGTTCCCATGTTGGTGGCTGACCGTGCCGGAGCCAGTTTTTTATTCTCTTTTGAAGGACGCGCTGTAGGTATCTTCTGCGCAGCCGGTCCGCAAGCCTGTGTGCTGGAATACAGTGTGGATGGCGCTCCGTTCAAGAAGCTGGATACATTTACTGATTGGAGTCGGAACTTATATATTCCATGGGTGTATATGCTGGAAACAGAACTGGTTTCCGGTCGGCATACCTTGCGTTTGCGTATAGCCAAAGGTGAGAGAACCGGGTGTCAGATACGTAATTTCGTTGTGAATCAGTAAGTCATTATCCCCTTCACAGTACCTCTGTGAGGGGGATAAAAACAAATTGTACCTTTATTAGTAACATTTCAGGAGCAAGGATTAACCAATCTGTCTCCTCTTCATAACATTCTTTTCAAAGTCTTTCAACTTCATTCCATACATTTGTCGTGGTTTCTTTTGTAAACGAAAAAGAACACAATAAAATCTTTGATATTAACCATTAAACAATGTACAATGAGAAAGACATTCTTTGAAAAGTGCATAAATTTGCATTTATGCCGTGTTGCATTGGTACTGCTACTTCTGGTACCTGCAATCAGTAGTCTTCAGGCTATCCCTTCTCAAAGCAAAACCATTTCGGGAGTTGTGACATCTGCCACGGACAATGAGCCGTTGATTGGTGTCAGCGTCCAAGTGAAAGAGACTTCCACCGGTGGAATAACCGATATGGACGGTAAATATTCCGTAACAGCCCAAACCGGGCAAACGCTGGTATTCTCTTATATCGGCTACAAATCTCAGGAATTTAAAGTAGGTGATTCTTCGGTTATCAATGTTTCATTAAAAGAAGATACCGAAATGCTGGATGAAGTAGTCGTGGTAGGTTACGGCGTTCAGAAGAAGAAGCTGGTAACCGGTGCTACAGTTCAGGTGAAGGGTGAAAACATTGCTAAACTGAACACGACGAACCCTCTCTCTGCTTTGCAGGGACAAACACCCGGTGTGAACATCGTCTCTACTTCCGGACAGCCGGGTGCCAGCATGAGTGTAACCATTCGTGGATTGGGTACGGTGGGTAATTCTCAGCCTCTCTATCTTATCGATGGTGTGGGTGGCGACATTTCTACTTTGAATCCTGCCGATATTGAAAGTATCGATGTATTGAAAGATGCAGCTT
>OGPJ01002493.1_pt1 | contig 11700 bp, 9 predicted proteins | sample 1552831 | NCBI WGS metagenome assembly OGPJ01 (sample SAMEA2579914, study PRJEB22360) | human gut metagenome | biome: human gut; feature: human-associated habitat; material: faeces | place: Denmark | collected 2008/2010
GGGGCTCCGCCCCGCCGCTCCACGGCGGCTTGTACACCACACTTCGAAGCGCTACCGCACCGCCGGGATTATCTGAGAGTTTTGTCCTTATTTGAGCGCATGCATGCCCATTCGCTCACTTACGTCACCAAATCAAACACCATTAGAGGTATGAATGTTCCCGAGAGGGCATCTTTAACCATTTAACGACCTCCGACAGGCCGAATAACTCGAAATTTGTTGGTGGCGAAAGCGAAACAGTCCTGTATGCCAAAAGCCGGCATCTCCCATGTGACAAAGGGCAGTCCCTTTGTCACATTATTCGATGACGGTGCGGGAGTTTTGCTTGTGCATGGTGGCGAGCATGTGTTTGGGGACGGCGTGGGCCATGCAGCTGCCGATAGTCGCGCTCGCGGCGGCCTTAGCTGCATCGCTTGCGTTTTTGGTCGCGTAGCTGTGGCGGAAACGCTTGAGCATCGCAATGTCGTTGCCGCCGTCGCCGTAAACCGCGACCTCATCCTCGGTAATACCGTAGTAGCCCGCCAGCCAGGCCACGCTCTCGCCCTTGTTGCACGCTACGTCCGTAATCTCGAACATCACCGGGTCAAACGGCGCGTTGACCACGCGGTCCGATCGCTCGGCCAAATACGCCTTAAGGTCGCGCTCCAGCTCGGGCGAGAGCACGCGACAGTTGATCTTGCACACGTCATGACGCAGGATGTCGCCGATCGACTGGTCGAAGTACTGTTCCTCGTGGTACCCGCCACGCGCACGCATGCCGCGCATCACAATACGCTTGATGGGGCTGTCCTTTTTAAAGCCCGCCTGATGCATCTCGAACGATCCGCTCGAAAACATGCCGTCGGGCGTCGAGCAGTCAAAACAGATATCCGGAAACTCCTTGAGCAGCTCCTCGGTGATTTGTGGGTCGATGGTCCAGGTTTTGAGCACCTCGCCATGACTGTCGCGCACGATGGAGCCGTTAGAGCAACAGGCATCGAGCGCCAGGCCCGTAAAGCCATGCTCGCCAATCGGCAGCGTCGAGCGTCCGGTCGCGGGAACCACATGCAGGCCAGCCTTGGTCAGCTCGCGGATGGCACGGCGGATGGTCCCATCCGCCTCGTGCAGGGCGTTCAGCAGCGTTCCGTCTAAGTCACTCGCAAACATCTTGATCATGGGCACGCCTCTCCTTCGTCTGCACGATATTGTAGACGAGAACGGGCGCGCCCCAAGAGCGGCACGCCCGTCAGGCGAAAGATTGTCCTACACCGCAGAGGGGCCATGTTCGCCGGTGCGGATGCGGATAACCTCCTCGACCGGCTCGACCCAAATCTTGCCGTCTCCAACGGCACCGGTGCGGGCGGCATTGCAGATGATGTCGACAATGCCGTCGACGTGCTCATTGGCGCAGATAAGGGTGAACTGCACCTTAGGGATCGTGTTGACAAGCAACTCGTTGCCGCGCACGTATTCCTTCCAGCCATGCTGTGCGCCGCAGCCCTGAACCTGGTTGATAGTCATACCGCGAACATCGGCAGCAAACAGTGCATCTTTGAGAACCTCAAGCTTCTCCTGGCGCACGATAGCCGTAATTTTCTTCATAGTGAATTCCTCTCTTCAATAAAAGAAATGAATTGTCCTTCACATGGCACGGGTTTTCCAGGTGCCGCAAACCAACCTCAGAGATCAATAAGTTCAACTGACTGGTCTTAGCAGGTTTCCCAAGTGCCGCAGATTGCCGTGAAAGAGGAGCGAAGCGTACTTAAGTACGCGAGCGACGATTGAACGGCAAGGTGCGGTGCTTGGGGAAGCTGCTAATCGAGTCCGGAGAAAGAAGGATAGGCGCTCTCGCCGTGCTGACTTGCATCCAAGCCCAGCGCCTCGTCGGCCTCGTCCACGCGCAGGCTGCCGCGGAACAGCGCCTTGACCACCGCGGCAATCACCAAGTCGAGCACCAGCACAATGGCGACCGTCACCACAATGCCCAGGATTTGCGAGATGAGCAGCGACATGTCACCCGTGTAGAACAGGCCGCCCTTACCGGTCCACGAAAGCTCCGGCACGCAGAACAGACCCGTGAGCACGCCGCCCAAGATGCCGCCGATACCATGGCAGCCAAACGCGTCGAGTGCATCGTCGTAGCCGAACCTGGTCTTGAGATGGCTGATGGCCAGGTAACAGACGGGAGAGACGATCAGGCCCATGACCAGCGCCGCCCACGGCTCGACAAAGCCCGCGCCCGGCGTGACCACCACAAGGCCCGCAACCAGACCGGTGCTGGCGCCCACCAGCGTGGGACGACCGGTGTGCACGCGCTCGACGGCAAGCCACGAGACCATGCCCGCCGCGCTGGCCGTCACGGTGTTGAGGATGGCGAGCGCCGCCACGGCGTCGGCCTTAAACTCGCTGCCGCCGTTAAATCCAAACCAGCCAAACCAAAGCAGGCCGGCGCCCAGTGCTACAAACGGCACGTTATGCGGACGATAGCTCACCATGCCAAAACCGCGACGACGGCCGAGCATTAAGCAGAGGATCAGGCCGGTAAGACCGGACGAAATGTGCACCACGTCGCCGCCGGCAAAGTCGAGCGCGCCGATGATGTCGCCGATAAAGGAACCCTCGCCGCCCCAAACCATGTGGGCGAGCGGCGCATAGACCACAAGCAGCCAAATGCCCAGGAAGGCCGTCATGGCACCAAACTTAACGCGGCCGGCCAGGCTGCCCGTGACGATAGCAGCAGTGATCATGGCAAACGCCATCTGGAAGGCGATGTTGATAATCTCCGGGTAGACGGCGCCGTCCGACGCGGTGCCCTCGGCCGCCTGCAGCACCTGGTTGAGTACCGGCAGGCACAGCAGCTGGTCAAGGCCTCCAATAAACGGGCTGGAACCGTCGCCGCCGTAGGCCAGCGACCAGCCGGCGACAATCCACAGCACACCAACCAGGCCAATGGCGCCAAAGCACATAAGCATGGTGTTGATGACATTTTTGCGCCTGGACAGGCCGCCATAGAAAAACGCCAGGCCCGGTGTCATTAAAAACACGAGCATGGTGCAGATGAGCATAAACGTTGTCGATCCCGTATCGTACATTCGTTCCCCTTGGTCGCATGAACGTTGTCGGCGCCCATAATGCGGCGGAGGGGCAACTGGTGTAGACCAGATACGGCGTTGTTAAACGCTGCGTTGTCGAATGGAAACGGTGCCGCAATCTTGGAAACGGCGCGGCAACGGGCGCGAAACGAACGGGAAATACGCGAGCAAGGAAGCCGTGAGCGCGCCCGCCCCGCCTAGCGCCGGAACAGCTCGCGAGCTCGGTCGCGGAGATCGGTGGCCCGGATGACGCCCTCGTAGCGATTGATGCGCAAGCGCGGGAAGGCGTTAAAGAAGCGTAGGTCGCGGCGACTGAGTGACACGCTCGGCACCGGACGGCTCATGCGCTTGCCGGTACGGAGACGGGTGAGCGACGGACGGGGCACGCTCGGCGCGGCATCGGCCACGCGGCGGGCAGCGAGCGCCAGGCCGCGAGCACCATCCGAGATAAACGTCGGCATCGAAGCCTTCTCGCGCAGGGCATCGAGCGCCGCGTCGCCCAGCTCGGCCAGCCAAGCGTTAACGGCGCGACCGCGGATATGCGTCTGCGCCACCGAGTCGATCGCCGAATCGGGAATACGTTCGAGCATAGAGTCGGAGGCGTCGGCAAGCGACTCATTGATGCGGTCGGCAAGGTCGGCACGCACACGCTCAAGCTGATCGGACAGGCGGCGCCAACTGGCCAACGAGCACACCGCATCGACCATCATCGCGACCGCGACGATAAAGGCGGACAGCCGCACAATCAGCACCGGCAGATGGCCAAGCAGCCCCAGCAATGCCGGCTCCACTAAACGACAAATGCACAACGCACCCAAGCCAAACGCACATGCCCAGTACAGACAGATGCGTCCGTGCAGGTTAAACGGCAGGTGCGAATAGTCCCAAAAGCGAGCGCCCGTTGTTTTTTCCAACAGCACGCCTACGCTGTACTCAATCACGCTGCATACGAGCGCTGCAGCGACAAACTGGCTCGAGGCATCCGGGATCCCGCGCAACAGCAGCCAGCAGGCAATGCCGCCCGCGCCATAGATGGGGCAGCACGGCCCCAGCAAAAAGCCACTGTTGGCAAATCGTCCGTGATTGAGCATGGCGCATACTGTCGACTCCCATGCCCAACCGCAAAACCCGTAAAAGGCAAACGAGAGGACCAGCGCCGAGAGCGGACAAGCGGCAAGCGTCGCGCCGTCAAATGCCATGTCGATCGCGGTTCCCACCGTCTACCCACTCCTCTTTTCGTTCGATTCTTTGCTCGAGCCGTCACTCGAGCCCTCGTTCAAATCGTTCGCGCCGCCTTTGCGCGGCAGACGGACGGCAATCGTCTCGCGCAGCGCGCACCATTTATCCGCCAGGCACACAATCCATGCCTCACGACACGTCGGCGGCACCGGTACCAGCGGAAACATATGCCGTACGATAATATTCCGCTCGCGCGGCGTCAGCTCAAAATCTTCCTCCGCACGCGCCAAGGCAAAAAACGGGTGGCGAAAGCCATGCAGCCGATGGCTTGGGTCGGGATCGTGCCAGTCATAGAGAAAGTAATCGTGCAGCAGGGCCCCGCGCAGCAGCGATAAGCGGTCGACGGAGATACCGACGCGGCTCAGGCGCTCGGCAAAGGACAGACTTGCCCGCGCCACCGAGGTCACATGTGCATAAACCGTCACATCGCCATGTTGGATAAACTCATGCATCAGGTCCAAGCGGCCCGCCTGGGCAAGCTGACGGGCGGCATCGTCGACCTCGCGCGCGATTTTCTCGGCACGAACGGTATCGGACATGCGTCCTCCTTCCGGCGGCGCTCGGCGGCAAGCCGCGGCCTGCACGCAATGAATAAAACCATCATCGAATCTACCAGTATGGCATCGGACAAAACGTTTTGCCCCACCAGTTGGCGAATTACCGCGCCGCCGTCACATATCAAACGCCAAAATGTGCGAGACTGTCTTGTGCAATTGTGCCGGCCGAGGGAGTGCCGGCGCACGATTCGCATGGAGTAACCCACAACGATGCTGCTTACGCAAACGACAACGCCCGAGGACGTCAAGGCTCTCGATCGCGCCGAGCTTCCGCTGCTCTGCGGCGAGATCCGCCACGCCATCCTCGAAAGCTCCGCCGCCGTCGGCGGGCACGTTGCCCCCAACCTGGGCGTCGTTGAGCTTACGGTCGCGCTCCATCGCGTGTTTAACTCCCCCACCGACAAAATTGTCTTTGACGTGTCACACCAGACCTATGCCCACAAGGCGCTGACTGGGCGCGCGTACACTTATATCGACCCGGCACGCTACGGCGAGGCCTCTGGCTTTGCCAATCCCGACGAGTCCGAACACGACCTGTTCGCCATGGGCCACACCTCCACATCGGTGAGCCTGGGCTGCGGCTTGGCGCATGCTCGTGACCTGGCGGGCGATGCGTACAACGTCATCACCATCATTGGCGACGGTTCGCTTTCGGGCGGCCTGGCGTTTGAGGGCTTTAACAATGCCGCCGAGCTCGACAGCAACCTGATCATCATCGTCAACGATAACGACCAGTCCATTGCCGAGAACCATGGCGGCCTGTATCGCAATCTGGCCGAGCTGCGCGCCAGCAACGGCACCTGTGAGCGCAACGTTTTCCGCGCGATGGGGCTCGACTACCGCTATCTGGACGCCGGTAACGATGTGTTGGCCCTGGTCGACGCGCTGCAGGAACTGCGCAATATCGATCATCCCATCGTGCTGCACGTCTCCACCGCCAAGGGCAAGGGCTTTGAGCCGGCCCAGAGCGACCCCGAGCGCTGGCACCACGTGGGTCCGTTTGACATGGCGACTGGGCGCAAGCTCTGCCCGGGCCATCCGAGCGAGCCTGCGCCGCGCACCTATGCCGACATTACGGGCGAGGCGCTCAGCGCCGCCATCGAGCACGATTCGCAGGTTGTCGCTATCACGGCTGCCACGCCCTATATCATGGGCTTTACACCTGAGCTTCGCGCTGTCGCCGGCAAACAGTTCGTCGATGTGGGCATTGCCGAGGAGCACGCCGTGACCTTTGCCACCGCGCTTGCGCGCTCGGGCGCCAAGCCAGTCTTTGGTGTGTACGGCACGTTTTTGCAGCGCGCCTACGACGAACTGTGGCACGACCTGTGCCTCAACGACGCCCCCGCAACCATCCTGGTATTTGGCGCGTCAATCTTTGGCACCACGTCCGAGACGCACCTTTCGTTCTTTGATATTTCCATGCTGGGCGGTCTTCCCAACATGCACTACTTGGCGCCGGCCTGCATGGAGGAGTATCTGTCCATGCTGAGCTGGTCGCTCGACCACCGCGAGCATCCCGTAGCGATCCGTGTACCGGGCATTGGCCTGGTAAGCCGCCCCGATCTGGCGCCTGCCGAGGACACCGACTACAGCGCCGTTCGCTACAACGTGGTGCGCCAGGGTCGCGACGTAGCAGTGCTCGCACTTGGCGACTTCTTTGAGCTGGGCGAGCGCGTGGCAAATCGCTTGGCTGCCGAGTACGGCATCGAGGCCACGCTCGTCAACCCTCGCTTTGCAACCGAGCTTGACCGCGAGTTCCTCGACAGCCTTGCCGCCGAGCATCGCGTTGTCATCACCCTCGAGGACGGCATCTTGGACGGCGGCTGGGGCGAGCGCGTCGCGTGCTATCTGGCATGCACGCCGTTTCGCACGCGCACCTTCGGCATCGCCAAGGGCTTCCCCGACCGTTACGACCCCAACGAGCTGCTCGCTCAGAACGGCATGACGGTCGAGAAGATGGCCGCCGAAGCCGTAAGGCTACTGAACGAGTAAAAAACCTCCGCAAGGGAAGCACCCCTGCGGAGGTTTTTATTTTCGCGGCGCGATTATCTCAATCTGTAACATTTATGGGCCGAATTCCCGTCTAACTGTTACAGATCTAGACAAAACGTCTTAGTCCCCGACGTTTGTCTCAATCTATAACAGTTAGAAACCTTTTGGCCGTCTAACTGTTACAGACCGAGGCATTCAAATCCCCCTAAGGAGATAATCTCGATCTGTAACACCTGGGTATCAAATTCTCGTCTAGCTGTTATCAATTGAGACAAAACAGCGAGGCAGGCAGCTACATCTGCAAGAACCACCGCAAAGGTGCCTGTCCCCTTTGTGGTGGTTTTAGGTCATGGTCGGTGCGAAAAACGAATAACCGTTCATACGCGATCTCCTTACTTATATATGCGTCGCGTTGCCGCCATTATAGCGACCGCCGCGAGCGACCACGCCGTCTGCAAAGCGCTATCTCAGCTGTAATAATCGGCGTTTACCCAGATAAAACCTGCCAAAATAAACCTGTCCCTTTTTGGTAGGCAGAATAACCCATAAGGCAAGTATGTTTCTGAGTTATTTCGTGTTGACCCATCTGAGCGCGATAGGGTATAACTCTACTCAACCGCTAGGGATTTTATTGAGAAAGGTGTTCTACCATGAGCAAGAACCTCTCCCAGCAGGTCGTTCTCGACCGCCGCGGCTTCGTTGCCGCCACCTTCGCAACCGTCGCCGGCCTTGGTCTTGCCGGCTGCTCCGACACCAGCGCCGAGGCTGAAAAGGGCTCCGCTGCCTCTTCCAAGAGCTCCGAAGATACCGAGGCTTCCACCACGCTCGACGCCAAGGCATTCGATAAGCTCGTCGACAACGGCCCCAAGGCCGATGACGATGCCATCGCCGCCAGCACCTGGGCCACGGCCGTCAAGGACGCCGGCGTCTTTAAGATCGGTGGCGTTCAGACCTCCACGCTCTTCTCCCTCCTCAACGAGAAAGACGGCCAGACCCGCGGCTTCGATGCTGGTATCGCACAGCTCCTGTCCAACTACATTCTGGGCGAGAACAAGGTCGAGATCACCCAGGTGACCTCGGACACGCGCGAGTCCGTCCTACAGAACGGCCAGGTCGACGCCGTCTTTGCCACCTACACCATCACTGACGAGCGCAAGAAGCTCGTCTCCTTTGCCGGCCCCTACTACTACACCCAGCAGGCCATCCTAGTGCTCGCCGATAACGACGACATCAAGAGCGTCGACGACCTGGCCGATAAGAACGTCGCCGTCCAGTCCGGCTCCAACGGCCCCGCCATCCTTGAGGAGTTCGCTCCCAAGGCCAGCCAACAGGAGTTCAAGACCGACGAGGAGGCCCGCCAGGCGCTCCAGCAGGGCCGCGTTGACGCCTACGTCATCGATAACAACATGCAGCAGAGCGCCCTGGTCCGCGAGCCCGGTAAGTACAAGATCGCCGGCAAGCCCTTCGGCAGCAAGGAGCCCTATGGCATCGGCCTGCCGCTCGATTCCGACGGTGTCGCCTTTGTCAACGACTTCCTTAAGAAGATCGAGGACGACGGCACCTGGACTGAGCTGTGGCAGATCTGCATCGGTGACCGTACGGGCGACACCAATGTTCCCGAGCTGCCCGAGATCGGCGCCTAGACAGCGAGCCTAGTAACGGCCGCAACGAAACCATACGGAAACGCACGATGTGCTTTATTGCGATAAACTGTTTCCTTACTGAGTTGTCGGGGCTTCCGTACACACGGGAGCCCCTTTCCTTATCGGCGGGAGGTCCGCATGAGTCTCTCCGAGCTCTGGTCGCTCTATGGCCAGAACTATATCGACGCGCTGCTCGCAACCTGGGGCATGACGCTTGAGTCGTTTGTCATCGCCATGGTGCTGGCCATCGCCGTCACCGTGATGCGCGTGTCGCCGCTCAAGCCGCTGCGCGTCTTTGGCGACCTGTATGTCCAGGTCTTCCGTAACATCCCCGGCATCGCGCTGCTCATCATCGTCGTCTACGCACTGCCGCCGCTCAAGGTCGTCCTGCCCTACCGCACCTGCGTTATCGTCGCCACGGTCCTCTTGGGCTCGGCCTTTGGCTCCGAGAACTTTATGAGCGGCATCAACACCGTCGGCGTCGGCCAGGTGGAAGCCGCCCGCTCGCTGGGCATGAGCTTTAACCGTATCCTCGCCAAAATCGTGATTCCGCAGGCGCTGCGCTCGAGCGTGCTGCCCATGACCAACCTCTTTATCGCCGTCATGCTCACTACCGCCTTGGGCAGCCAGGTGCCGCTTAAGCCGCAGGAGCTCACCGGCGTGGTGAGCTACATCAACACGCGCTCGCTCGGCGGCGTCGCCGCGTTCTTTATCTCGGCGCTCGGCTACCTGGGCACGGCCTTTGTGGTGAGCCACATTGGCAACTACATCGATAAGAAGGTGAGGATCCTCCGATGAGCAAGCACCCCACCTCCGCGCTCACCATGCGCGATGCGCTCTACGAGGCTCCCGGCCCCAAGATGCGCGCCAAGATTCGCATCGGCACTGCCATCTCACTCGTCGCCGTCGCCGCGCTCGTCGCCCTGGTACTGCAGCGCTTTTATGTGACCGGCCAGCTTTCGGTCCACTATTGGTATTTCTTTACGCACCTCACCACCTGGAAGTTCTTGCTTGCCGGCTTTGAGGGCACGGTAAAGGTCGCGCTCACCGCAGGCGCCATCGCGCTGGTGCTGGGCCTGGCCCTTATGCTCGGCCGCACGAGCGACATTAAGCCGCTGCAGCTGGTCTGCCGCGTGCTCACCGATTTCTTCCGCGGTGTGCCGAGCCTGCTGTTCATCTACTTCTTCTTTTTGGTGCTACCCCAGTACAAAATCGCACTGCCGTCGTTTTGGATGCTCACACTTCCTGTCGCGCTCGCTGCAGCCGGCGTACTTGCCGAGATCTTCCGTGCCGGCGTCAACGCCGTGCCGCGCGGCCAGGTCGAAGCCGCCCAGGCGCTCGGTCTCTCCAAAGCTAAAATCACCTTTAAAATCGTGTTGCCGCAGGCTATTCGGTTTATCATTCCGTCGTTGATTTCGCAGCTTGTGGTCGTAGTCAAAGACACCACCGTCGCCTATGTGGTGAGCTACCCCGACCTCATGCAAAACGCCCGCGTGCTCATTACCAACTACGACGCCCTCGTGTCGGTCTACCTGGTTATCGCGGTCATCTACATCCTCATCAACGTCGCGATCAACAAGGCCGCTGTCTATGTTTCGCACAAGACCGGCGCGACCATCATCCGCTAACGCTTTACCATTTCGAGTCGTAAGGAGCCGAGCACCATGGCACAGAGTACCTCTTCCACCGGCAATCAGCCGTTAATCGAGCTCAGACACGTCGATAAGCACTATGGCGATCTACACGTCCTCAACGACATCAATCTCTCAGTCGACCGCGGCGAGGTCGTCGTTGTGATTGGTCCCTCGGGCTCGGGCAAGTCGACCATGTGCCGCACCATCAATCGCCTGGAAACCATCGACTCGGGCGAGATCCTCATCGAGGGCGAGCCCCTGCCGCAGGAAGGCAAGGATCTTGCCCGCATGCGTGCCGAGCTGGGCATGGTGTTCCAACAGTTCAACCTGTTTGCACATATGACGGTGCTGCAGAACGTCATGCTGGGGCCGGTCGACGTGCTGGGCGTGTCCAAGGAGGAGGCCCGTGAGCGCGCCATGGACCTGCTGAGCCGCGTGGGCGTGGCCGAGCAGGCCGACAAGGTGCCCGCACAGCTCTCGGGCGGCCAGCAACAGCGCGTAGCCATCGCCCGTTCACTCGCCATGCAGCCCAAGGCCATGCTCTTTGACGAGCCCACAAGTGCGCTGGACCCCGAGATGATCAATGAGGTGCTCGAGGTCATGGTCCGTCTGGCCCAGCAGGGCATGACGATGATCGTCATCACGCACGAGATGAACTTTGCCCGCCGCGTGGCCGACCGCGTCGTGTTTATGGCCGACGGCCAGATCGTGGAAACCGGCACACCCGACGAGTTCTTCGACCACCCCCAGACCAAGCGCGCCCAGGACTTCCTCAACTCCATCAAGGGCCACTAACCCAATTGCCACGCGGGGCAAATTCATCAGTAACGTTTGCCCCGCGCCACCCCTGTGCCATGTCCACCCGGATTCGAAAGCCGCAACCATGATCGGAACCCGCACCTCATCGTCCTACACCCCGCATGTCGACGTCGAACCCGCCGACCGCCCACTCATCCTCGTCGCACCGCGTTGGGAAGAGGCAAAGCCGTTTTTGAGCGAGACGCTCTCCCCCAACGAGGAAATCGCAAGTGTCTTTGTCGATGCCATTCTTGCCGCCGGCGGCCTACCGCTGCAGATGTCCATCACCGAGGACATTGAGGTTATCCGTCATTACGTCGATATCGCCGACGGCATCGCTATCCCCGGCGGCCCGGACGTCAACCCCAAGCGCTGGGGCGACGAGCGCCCCTACGACCCCACACTGTGCTGCGAGATTCGCGACCGTTTTGAGTTTAAGCTGGTTAACGAGGTGCTCCGCGCCAAAAAGCCACTCTTTACCACCTGCCGCGGCACGCAGCTGCTCAACGTCGCCACTGGCGGCACCCTGTGCATGGACGTGCCGAGCCTGGGTGCGCGCGAGGGTCGCACGCAGTGGCGTCACACCCACGTGCTCAACGATCCCGTGCACCCCGTCGAGGTCGTGCCGGGCTCGCTGCTGGAACGCGCGGTTGGCGGGCACAGGCTGATCCAGACCAACTCGGCACATCACTGCTGCGTCGATCGTCTGGGTAAGAGCACGCGCTTGGTCGCCAAGGCAACCGATGGCGTTCCCGAGTGCATCGAG
>OGPJ01002499.1_pt1 | contig 11673 bp, 9 predicted proteins | sample 1552831 | NCBI WGS metagenome assembly OGPJ01 (sample SAMEA2579914, study PRJEB22360) | human gut metagenome | biome: human gut; feature: human-associated habitat; material: faeces | place: Denmark | collected 2008/2010
CGCACGCACTTTTTCAGACAGGATCCGCACAAACGGTCTTACTCCATTCAGGTCAAATGATTCCGGCGTCAGCATCCGGGCTTCGCCAATACGCATTCCGGTATTCCAGAGGGTGGCGAACAGCATATGGTGACGCTGATCCGGCATATAGAAAAGAAGGGCACTCACTTCCGGGGCCAGCAGGTAGGCCGGTGTGGCCCCCGTGGAAGTGGCCATTCTTCTCAGGGAGAGCGCTGTTGCAAAATCCACCCCCGGCGCAATGGGTAACAGGGAGACGCGTTCTGGTGAATTCTGCAGGGGAATGACATTGTTCATGAGTTATTTTTCACGTAGCACACGCACTGTTTATGGATACAGGTATTCTGACCTGAACGCCCGGATCCTTCCACGACAATAAATCGCAGCGCGCGGATCCTTTTGTTTGATTATCACGCATTATTGCGGGTAAAACCAAATACGTAAAGGCGCATTTTGCCGCTGGGATCCCGTCTTAAGCCAGTCATGGTGCGGGCTGAGGGCTGGTTTACCGTTTTTGGGAGAATTGGGGTAATGCCAGGATGAATGGGATCGGAGAAAACAGAGAAAGGGAACAGAAAGGGAGAAGGTGCACCACGTGTATTCCGGCCCGGGACGTCACCGTCCCCCTGACAGTTTGACTTTACACAGGAAGGTTGCAGACTCAGCATAATGACTGATTTATATGCAATCCTGCCCATGATTAATATAAATCATAATAATGATTATGCAGAAAATCACTTTCGATAAGATTTATATAATTACTACATTTCCATATAACATTTTCCGCATAAAATAAGAAAACATATGTAACTAAAATGTATCAAGGCTGAGATATGATATTAGTGCCTTATTCATTGCCTGATATCCTCTTTCCGTAACCTGCATGTACATGAATCTTACTCATGATTGCGACTCTCTTATTTATCCTAAGTCCTGTCCCCTCTGAACTGGCATTTCCTGCGCTCAACTGATATCAAAAGAGGGTTAGCAGGCCCCGACATCAAAGCACTGATGTTATTTAATGTCGGGAGTAATATTTTATTTAATATCAGTTAGTGTCTCCGGTACCACTTCCCTGACACGTTATATCTTCAGATTTCCCCGGAAACAGGAGGTGACGAACAACAGCCTCATCCACACATAAATTAGAGCCAGCTAGCGCCAGCGTATGCCCGTCACCGTTAATAGTCAGTAACGGAGCTGAAAATTTATCTGCCATTTTACGGGCATTTATCCAGGGAGTTGTCGGATCATATTTGTGTGCCACAAACAGTAAACCGGATGGTAAAACAGTATTCTTCAGGCGTGTCTGTTGCAGATCGCGATGAATTGGCCATAATTCACAAAATTCAGGCAAATCGGACTGTTCCCTCTCAAAATTAACGGCCGGAAATGCGTCAGCAAGGGCTTTTTTTCGCGATTTTCGTTGTTCCTGTGATAATTGTTCATCACTCTGATCAACACATAATATTACACCCAGAGCATCACTGACTTTTTCCGATGCTATGGAAGAATTAAGTGCAGTTTCAATTTCATTGCTGACAATACCCTGAGAGAACTGACGTACGGCCGTTGCAAGTGTTGGCCATGATGAGCGCCATAACAGAAGCTCTGTCGTTAATGATATGAGATCATCTGAAGATATACTTTCCCCCCTGCTGTCTGTTAAAGGAGAATTATGTAATTTTAATAAAAGCTGATGGAACTGATGTATTGCCTGATTCCTGTCTGAAGAAAGTGGACAACTTTTTGTCCTGGCACACCATGCAGCAAAACGATCAAACGTTTCCTGATAACTGTGGGCCTGCCTGAGTTTCCATGAAAAATTATCATTTAAATCATCAATATCAACGACACCGTCAAAAACTATAGATCTGATACTGGATGGAAAGCGTTCGGCATATAAGGCTGCAATCTGTGTACCGTATGAATATGCTACAGCTGTCAGTTGTTTATCTCCCAGAGCTTGTCTGATGCGTTCAATATCATATACAGCCTCATGAGATCCAATATGGCGAATGACTTCAGCTCCTGTATTATGGATACAGGCATTAATTTTCTGTAAAATTAGTTGCTTTTCACTTACATTCACCAATCTTTCTTGATTGGGTTGCTGGCAGTTTATGGCAGGAAAGGACTGACCGACACCTCGTGGATCAAAACCGATAATGTCCCATGATTCCCGAAGATTGGTGACCGGCCAGTCAAAATTGATATAAGGATTAATTCCGGGTAATCCAGGTCCGCCACTTATTATAATAATACTCCCTTTACGTTTACTTTTTGCCGGCAACTTTGTCATCGCCAGTCTGACAAGTGGTATATTTTCATCTGACACATCCTCACCTGTGTCGGTATATTTTAGCGGTACAGATAGATATCCGCATAACAACTCAGGTGAAGAGCTTTCTGTACCAAACCAGTCACTGTATGGGCTGGTCATACAGGATTGCCACTCGATCTGTCTGGCAGACACAGTTCCGCAAAGAAAAACAGAAAAGATAAAGAATACTAAAGTCCTTCTTAAAGGCTTCATTATCACACGCATTGCATCTCCTGCATTGGTAAATTATTACCCTGACCAACAGACAGAATCCCCGGCGGTATAATTCTCACCGGGGATGATGACAGTTAAAGTTGTTAAAACGTGTACTTCAGACCGGCCGTCGTAATGAAGTTGTAATTTTCAATTCCAGCCCCGTTATTATTATGCTCTGAAGTATTATCACTACGGTCGTAAAGAGATGTATCCCCTTTTTTATTTGTGAGACGACTCCATACACCCTCGATGTACACTTTTGCCTCTGGGGTGATATAGTAACCGGCATTAACTGCAACAGAATAGTAATTCTGGTTTTTTACTTTGCTTCGGAATGTAGTTTGTCTTACATAATGCTCATCATTATCAGATCCCCTGACCCACCCGCTGTATTTAAATGCACCACCAAACTCAAAATTATCGTAACGGTAGTTTCCTGTCAGACCGACATAAGGAATTTTAAAATGTTGTTTATAACCAATCACTTTTATTTTATCAGGTAACGCTCCCGTTTCATTCCGGAAACCACCATTCTCACTGTAAATATAAGTTCCTCCTGTAGCATTAAAACTGTAACGGCTTTCCTGATAACCTGCCATAATAGCAAGGCGATAATCAGATTCTTTTAAAAACCAGCCTTTAACGTTCAAATCAAATTCGTTGGCATAATTAAGACGTGTATCAGGATGCCTGCTTTCATCTGTCCATGTTCCGGGAGTCCCGGAATCCATCCAGTCCTGATCAACCATATTCCCCCCCCGTCTATTGAGTGTGGTCCAGCCAGCTGCACCAACAGATAACCATGGATTCAGCTCCCAGTTAACGGCGCCTTTAAGAATGGCGGCGTTACTGTATTTCCAGTCCAGTTGGCTGACTTTACGCCCACCTTCTTCAGGCTCATAAACCCGTTCTTTTGTTTTGCCACTCAGTGTACCTAAATTAATCTCTGTACTTATTTTCTCCGGGCCGAAGAAATCAGAAGCAGAAGCTTCCTGAGAACTGAATACCACAGGTGCTGCAAGCATAATTGCCAGAAGCTTAGTTTGCATAACTATGACTCCCTTCTGTCACTTCTACATATTTATATGATTCTTTTGAAGTACACCGGTAAGTCAATTATCTGTACTTAATTTGTTTAGCTTTTGTTTAACCTAATACTTTGTTTTTGTGATGTATATCAAAAAGATATGAATGCGCTGTTAGTTATAGTGCAATTGTAACATTCATTGTCCTCATATTATCTAAAAACATCTTAGCATTATCTGTTTATTTTCAGTAATCACTGATTCTCAATATTGACTAAATAATTATTTTAAGGAGTTAATAGAATGAAAATAATATTGTATGCTATCCTCCTGTATTTCCGCCAGAAAATCATTTAGCTACCGAGAGCCATCATAACCCGCTATGAAAATGGAGTAAAATGTGGTGTCATCTGACGCTGTGAATGGAAATATTATATACTTATCTCTGGTTTAATATGCCAGGCATATTAAAACTCAATATAAAAAACATCATCCATCCTTCAGAAGAATATCGCGACTTTCCCGAGCAGACCAGAAAAATAATATTTATCTTAATGAATTATAAAATAAGTGTGACTGGATTATTATTTTTAATATTATTTTCTCTTAATAAATTAAAAATGGATTCTCACATTATTATATACTGAATACGTTGTCTGTGAGATAAACAATTCAGGTGACGTCACCTGCAGCAGCATTGCTTCATAAGAGTTCTTCGGCACCAGAAATACCCCTATATTGGTATGCGCATATAGCTCTTAAAATTGCCTGAGGATATATTTGACATTAACCTGAAAAACTGATTACAGAGTCAATCTTAATGCTGGAAGATTCGATCTCATGCTCAGCAACCCATTTAACACCCTTTATTATCAATTAATTAGGCAGTAGCACATTACATTTCCTCTGCTAAAAGGAGAACATTTATCTTTGCAGGTAAGCGCACCGTGAAGGACGTGGGGTAAAAATTAGTTTACAGATTGAGTGACATTCCAGGGCAACAACTCTTTCACGCGGTTGGCAGGCCAGGTGTTGATTACACTGATCACGTGGCGTAGCCACGTTTCCGGCTCGATTCCGTTAAGTTTGCAGCTACCGATCAGGCTGTACATCACTGCCGCACTCTCGCCTCCACCATCAGAGCCGATGAACATGTAGTTACGCCGCCCCAGTGCAACTACCCGGAGGGCGTTTTCACACAGGTTATTGTCGATCTCCACCCAGCCATTGCGGCAGTATTCGTTCAGAGCGTCCCATTGCTTCAGCAGATAGGTGAACGCTTTCGCTGTATCCGAGTGGCGCGACAGCGTGCTCATCTGCCCCTGGAGCCACTCATACAACGACTACATTAGCGGTACCGTTCTGGCTTTTCTGACCGCCAGTCGCTCTTCTGCCGGACTGCCGCGGATCTCAGCCTCGATAGCGTACAGTTCACCGATACGCTGCAGGGCTTCCGTGGTGATGTCAGTTGGCGCTCTTGCATGCACATCGTGGATTTTTCTCCGGGCATGGGCCATACAAGCCGCTTCGGTTACCTGACCGCTTTCGTAAAGAGCATTGTAACCCGCATATGCATCGGCCTGCAGGATACCTCTGTAGTCCGCCAGATGTTGCTGTGGGTGGATGCCTTTGCGGTCGGGAGAGTATGAGAACCACACCGCTGCCGGCATGGTCGAACCGGCGTTGCGATCGTCACGAACATAGACCCACAGCCGTCCGGTACGGGTTTTACCCTGACCCGGCTCCAGTACATTTACCGGCGTGTCATCGGCATGCACTTTACCCGGCATCAGCACATAGTGCTTCAGTTCATCATACAGCGGGCGAAGCTGCTCTCCCATGATGTCAACCCAGCGCCCCATCGTATTGCGGTGCAGCTCCACGCCCTGGCGGGCATAGATTTCCGACTGACGGTACAGCGGCAGATGCTCGGCGAACTTAGCCATGATTATGCGGGCCAGCAGAGCCGGACTGGCGTAACTGCGCTCGATGGGTTTTGGTGGCTGCGGAGCCTGAACTATACAGTCGCACCGGCTGCAGGCCAGTTTTGGGCGAACCGTTTCGATTACCCTGAACGCGGTGTTGATGATATCCAGTTGTTCAGAGATGCTTTCTCCCAGCGGTTTCAGTTTGCCGCTGCAGACGGGGCATTCGGTTTCTGCCGGGGAGATAACCTGCCTGTCACGGGGAAGTGTTGCCGGAAGTGCTTTGCGGACGGGAGAGTCTGATGTTTTCGGCGCTGTCTCTCCGGCCATTGAGGTGAGTTGCAACTGCGCCTCACCAAGCCTGTTCTGGAGCTCGGTTATACGCGTTTCTGCCCGTGCGATCTTCTTTTCTATCTTCTCGCGGCTTTTCTCGCTGCTGCGACCGAACAACATTCTCTGTAGTTTAGCGACCAGCGCTCTGAGTGAGCTGATCTCGCGGGCATAGCCGGTTATTTCACCAGACAGACGGACGATAACAGCCTGCTGTGCGATCAGCAGGGCCTTCAGTTGCTCGATGTCGTCGGGGAGTGTGTTGTTCATTCCCCTGTTTTATCACGGGTTATATCCGGATGCCAGGCCGTTCTGTCCGTTTGGGATGTTACCACGCGATCCCCTCCAGTAGCATGGATAACTGAGCTGGCGTCAGGTGCACTTTCCCTTCCCGGGTTACCGGCCAGACGAAGCGGCCCCGTTCCAGGCGTTTGGCGAACAGGCATAACCCGTCACGATCGGCCCACAGTATTTTCACCATTTTGCCACTTCGGCCCCGGAAGACGAAGATATGCCCGGAGAACGGGTCATCTTTCAGCGTGTTCTGCACCTTCGAAGCCAGGCCGTTGAAGCCACAACGCATATCTGTGATGCCAGCAATGATCCAGATTCTGGTACCGGTTGGCAGCGTTATCATCGGGTACCTCCTTTCATTTCGCGGATTAGCGCCCGTAACATTTCCGGAGTGAGAGGGTCAAACAGTTTTACCACACCTGATTTAAGATGCAGCTCGCACCGTGGGACGTTTCCGGGATCACACTCAGGGCACTCATCAGGCTTGTTACGCCAGAAGGGATTTGTAACTGGTCTGGTCAGCTCTGGCGTATCAGTCAGAGCCACCGGGACAGGCATGCATTCCTGTATGTCATCATCGCTCAGTAAGCCGTCCTCGTACTGGCTTTTCCATTTAAACAGCAGGTTATCATTGATACCGTGCTCTCTGGCGATCCGGGCAACAACAGCACCGGGCTGTAATGCCTGCTTAGCCAGACGGACTTTAAATTCACGGCTGTAGCTGGCTCGCCGTTCTTTTCGCCATGTGCCTTCGCTGATTTGAGGCTCTGTTAATTCCTTCTTTCTGTTGGCATAAAGGATGGCGTCAAGCTGAGCTAATGAAATTGAATCGGGCAATGGCCATGCGATACCGGATGCAATAAATCGCTGAAAAAGCGTAGGTATTGTGGAATGACTGAGACCTAGACGCTGAGCGATGGCCCGGATGGTCAGTTTATCTTCAAATCTTAAACGCAGAGCATCAGGCAAATAAGAACGGAAGCAGGGAATATCTTTTTTTGTCTGGGAATTCATCGTTCGTGTCCATCTATATAGATGGGCGCGATTGTTGCCAGACAGGACAATTTTCACAAGACGTCGCAGATGGGGCGCTTACGTTGATTCCGTTCTCACGAGCTATTTGTGCGACACAGGCACCGGGTAAAAGAGTTTGCTGAACAAGTCTCCATTTAAACTCCGGTGAAAATCGGTTCCGGCGGGTTTTCTCTGTTTTCACAGTCTGAGTTACTGTCGGGGCTGAAGGGTATCGCCCCGGGAACAGAGCCCGGGCCAGTTGCACGCAGGAATATTCCCCGGAAAGAGGCCAGTCAGTGAATACCTGGTGAAATCGCCTCACCAGAGAAAAAATGGCGGTTTTGCTGATACCGGTCTGCGCAGAAATGCGCGGGTACGACAGTGACTCGTCAAATCTCAGTTGTAGCACACGCAGGATCAATTCCGGATTGTCTGCCAGTACCGCCTTTCGTGCATTCATCTTAAATGTCCCTTTACTGCGAAAATGGACATTAGTATCGGAAACAGGAAAGGGAGGCGAAAGACGGTTTAAATGAGACGGTTACCTTCTTTTTTGTCTTTCACTGAAAAATGCCTGACAAAATCGCTCATGAAAAATGCTCCTGAAACGCTGTTATCCGCCTCCAGAAACCGGTACTGCTTTCACCAACGCAAATCATTTTGTTATTACTGTCTGACCTGTTCTCCCCTCCCGGAACTCGCTGTTACTGATAGGAAAACGTAAATGTTGATATTCCGTTAACCGTACCCGGATTAATTCCCTCACCAGTATTCACATACTTTACATACAACCGGACTGAGGGTGACGTTTCCGTTCCTGTCGATAACTGCCACTGGTTTTCATTTCCCTTTACCGGCGAATCAGGTCCAAACTTCAGGGGCGTACTGTCAGTGTTTTTGTATATTCTCAGCCCGACTCCGGTTGCAGTCGATGCCCCCGTCAGTGTGAGTATATCGCTTCTGTTGGACGGTGTGGTCGCATCAGTCAGTGTTGCCCATACTGTTACTCCGGCATCACACTGTAATTTCAGTGATGTTGTCCCGGCGACAACTTCATCACCGGATGATGGTAGTTGTCCGGCAGAAATTGCAGCCAGGCTGACATTGACTGCGGAAGGTGTCAGTAATCTGCACGATGTTACTGTGTCATTCAGCGTAAATGGATTCAGGCTGAAATTCACTGTGGTCTGAACACTGCCTGCAGATGAACCGTTATAGGGCCTCATTCTGATACTCCCGATACTGGTTTTCTGTACACTGTATTGCGCAGAGGAATTTCTTTTTAAAATTACCGGTCTTACGTGAACAGACAGTCCCTGCGTTGATACATAATTTCCCACGCACCATCCGGAAAAGACATTCTCCCATGAGTTTCCACTCATCGCGGTACCCCTGGAATAATTCGTGTCCCCCATCCATATAAGGAGTCCCACCTCCTCCGTCAGCCCATAAATACTCTGCCCGTCAAGACTGCCAACCACGGGTAAATCCACTTTCCCGTCCAGACCAACACAAAACCCGCCACTAATACGCCAGACATTTGCATTCTGATATCCAATGTTGTAACCGGTATTATAGACAAATGGCAGGTTATCCATTGCATGAGTGCTGGAATAAGAGCCCTGAGACGGTCCAACATCATTCTCCGTACTGCCAATAAATGAAACTGCCGCATGGCTGATATTGCAGCAAACCAGAATGAATACAGCCAGAAAGACCTTATAAAAATTTGTCATATTATTGCCTCATGCATACTACATGATGGTTTTCCGGAACAGCATTTCCCCTGGCATTTTCTCCGGACGCACTATAGTGAATGACACAACTGTCATTCTGCCCGCTTCCCCAGACTATCCTGAGCATCCCTTTTTCAGCATCCAGGTCACGTACAAATAACCGGCCACCCTGAGCAATGTAGCCTGCAGATTTCCCGTCTGCTGTTAATGCTTCCGCGGCCATCGGCGGCGGCGTTCCGTCCGGCATCTTCACATCAAACAACATGGCTTTCCCCGTTTTTGTTGTGAAGGTCACCATGGTGGTACTGTTGGCCCGGGGAATAATTTCCCGCTCTGTTGCAGACAGTTCCACATCCGCAGCCAGCGCTGTCGGGTCGATACTGATATAATTCTTTTCGTAAGGTGTGACATACGGAACAATGCCGTTACCCCAGGGGTCCAGCCGGTTACCCGGCGCATTATTAATCACCGCCCCACCGGCACCATCAGCATGAATAACGGTAAATGTGTCACCAAGGTCATTACTGGCCGTCACACCAAACGGATGCGCCACTATTGCCCCGGATATACCGGCAGATATCTGACGGTTATGGCGACTGTCATTACCTGCCGTGGCCTGCAGGGTGGCCACCGGTGAACGATAACTGCCATTCACCGCATACCCTGTCGGTCCGTTTTCCTGGGTGTTCAGGGACACACCATATGACAACTGATTGTCATCCCCGCTGACACCACTGATACTGCTCTGAATGCTGTTACTGTTTTTATCGCTGACATTCACTGTCGTGGACAGCAACGTCCTTCCCATATCTGAAAGTGGCAGGGAAAAACTGAAAAAGAACCGGTTATCATGATGATAATCACCACTCCGTCGGGTCTGGGAAAAGCCAATCTGGTAACTCATTTTTTTCCAGACGTTGTTATAACCGGCCTGGTACTCATTGAATGTCCCTGTATGCCCCCAGTAATGATAAGTGGCTCCGGTCAGATACAGGTTTCCCCATCCCTCACCAAGACTCTGGTTCACAGTCAGTTGCAACTGATTCCTTGGCCGGTAACCAGTTGCACTCCTGACCGATGAATCATTAATCACATCACGATTCCTGGTCAGGATGGCATCCCGAAGACTCCAGAAGTCACGGGATGAATAACGGTAAGCCGCCAGCGTCACATTTGTACTGGTTTCCGGTATTCGTGCACTGTAACCGGCATGCAGGCTGTAGCCGCGATGTGTCGTGTCAGAACCCGGGAAAGTCGTTCTGGCCAGCGTAATATCCGTGGCAACAGCCCCCAGTGGTGTGTTGAATGCCACACCACCCAGCCCTGACAGATAATGAGGTGCGGTACTCATCCCCGTATTCAGGGTGATATCATTTGTCAGCCCGTACTGCAGGGTCCCCTGGAATACGGTATCGCTGAATGTCCTGTTACCGTAACGATACCGCCCGGCTGCCACCTGCCAGCGACTGAACCCCGGGCGAACCAGTTGTGCAACCGAAGCAAACGGCACGATAAAACTCCTGGTCTGTCCGTCTGACTCTGTCACAGTGACTGTCAGGTCACCACCATATCCACTGGGATAAAGGTCACTGATGGAGAAAGGCCCTGCCGGCACGGTAGTTTCATAAATAATGTTACCGTTCTGCCGGACAGTGACCCTGGCGTTACTTCCGGCCATCCCCCGAACCACAGGGGCATAACCACGCAACGAACCCGGCAGCATCCGGTCATCAGAAGCCAGTCTTATTCCCCTGAGGCTGTTACTGTCCATAAGCTCACCTGTGGTGGTGAAATCCCCCAGTGTCAGTTGCGCACGCAACATGGCTATGTCGTGCTGAAGGTTCGTTTCAATACTCCGGTAACCTTCTGCATGACCGTCACTCCAGCTTTCTGTCCCCCGGTGACGAAATGCCCAGCCTCCTGCGTTAAAGCCGGCACGAAGACCAAGATAACTCTGATTATTTTCCATATCGGGCGTCCGGTAACGCCAGTGATTCACGTCATAACTGACAAAGGCAGCCGGCACCCCCGTCTGCCACTGAGAAGGTGATATGTATCCCCGTGGACGGGAAACCAGCATGGCCTGCGGAATTTCAACATTCAGCCGCAGCAGTGACAGGTCAAAACGGATTTTTGCATCAGGTACAGCTGCAGAAAATGGTATGCAACGACCATTTCCGGTATCCGGTTCACGGGCAACGGCCTCGGGTGACACATCCAGAATGGATAACAGTTCCGGCGTCACACACAGAACACTCTCCTCCTGTGAAGAGGACATATCACGGAATGACAATTCCGCATTTCCTTTCCATTCACCGTTCAGATAAATGTCTGAATAATAATTCCCTGAGGGAACAGGATTCCCGTGCGTGAAACGACGGACATCAATCACACTGCTCCCTGGCGTGCGGCTCAGAAAACTCGGGTCAAATTCAGCATCCTCTGCCGCCCACAAAGGCACAGACGGCATATACAGTCCCGACAGACAACATAAATAAATGACACGGTACTTCAGACCGGATAAAGAATAATGACTCACTTACGGGGCCCTTATTATTTCACAACGGATTCGCCTTTCTGGTAACCACCATTATCATTCACCACCGTCCATTCCACTTTTCCTGACGGAGAAACCTTCTGCTTAAGTCTGAAAGTGACAGAAGAAAACGGTGCGGCCATTCCCCCCTGAGTACTGCTGACTTTCTGAGCTCCCTGCCCGACACTGACAGTACTGAAGGTAATAAAATAAGGCGTGGGATTACTGGCCTGAAGGGTATCACCGCCTGTAAGCT
>OGPJ01002501.1_pt1 | contig 11665 bp, 9 predicted proteins | sample 1552831 | NCBI WGS metagenome assembly OGPJ01 (sample SAMEA2579914, study PRJEB22360) | human gut metagenome | biome: human gut; feature: human-associated habitat; material: faeces | place: Denmark | collected 2008/2010
CTCTCCGTATCCGATAGATAAAAAGTTTGAAGCGTTTAATTTTCACGTGATCAATATTGACGGAAATGATTTTGATCAGATTGACGCTGCATTTAAAGAGGCAAAATCAGTAAAAGGACGTCCGACGGTGATCATAGCCAAGACTGTGAAAGGAAAAGGAGTTTCTTTTATGGAAAATCAGGCGGGATGGCATGGAAAAGCGCCGAACGACGAGGAATTTAAAATCGCGATGGCAGATTTGGAAAAGGCAGGTGAAGCGTTATGTCAGAAGTAAAGAAGATTGCGACGAGGGAAAGTTACGGAGAAACGCTGGTAGAGCTTGGGGCGGAACATGAAGAGATCGTTGTGCTTGACGCGGATCTTGCGGCTGCGACAAAAACAGGTTTATTTCAGGCTGCATATCCCGAACGTTTCATCAACTGCGGTATCGCGGAAAGTAATATGATCGGCGTGGCAGCAGGATTGGCGGCTGCGGGTAAAGTTCCGTTTGCAAGTTCCTTCGCAATGTTTGCGGCGGGACGGGCTTATGAGCAGGTAAGAAATTCAGTCGGTTATCCGCATCTGAACGTAAAAATCGGAGCAACACATGCCGGTATTTCCGTAGGTGAAGATGGAGCTACACATCAGTGTAATGAAGATATTGCTTTGATGCGTACGATTCCGGGAATGGTTGTTATCAACCCGGCCGATGATGTCGAGGCAAAAGCAGCAGTACGTGCCGCTATCGAGCATGAGGGACCGGTATATCTTCGTTTTGGAAGATTGGCAGTTCCTGTGATCAATGATACACCGGATTACAAGTTTGAACTTGGAAAAGGCGTTGTCCTTCGTGAAGGAAAAGATGTAACGATCATCGCTACCGGACTTCCGGTATCCGAATGCCTCGCAGCAGCAGATAAGCTGGCAGCCGACGGCATCGATGCAAAAGTGATCAACATTCATACCATCAAACCATTGGATGAAGACTTGGTCGTAAAAGCAGCAAAAGAGACCGGGAAAGTGGTTACCGTAGAAGAGCATTCTGTAATCGGCGGTCTCGGAAGTGCAGTTTGTGATGTACTCTCCGAAAAATGTCCGACACAGGTAATGAAGATCGGTATCAATGATACCTTTGGTGAATCCGGACCGGCCGTAGAACTCATTAAGAAATATGGCTTGGACGCAGACAGCATTTACGAAAAAGTAAAAGCATTTGCCAAATAGAGAGCCTGAATAGTTACAAATAAAGAAGAATAAAAGAACCTAAACGATGGGGAACCTCAAAGTTTAGGTTCTTTTTTTGCGGATTTCGTGGAAATTTTTACAAAAGTATGGTACGATAGTAGGTATCAGACCACAGAATGGAGGAGTTTCATGGATTATCAATGCAAACCATTGAAAAACGGGCGGTCGTACAAAGTGACTGTGCCGGGATCCAAAAGCATTACGAACCGCGCATTGCTGCTGGGAGCATTGGCAGAGGGAAAGACGTTAGTGCGTGGAGTGCTTTTCAGCGAGGATTCCCGTGTGTTTATGAAAGCATTGGAGGAGATCGGATTCTCCGTGAAAATAGACGAAGAGAAAAAAGAAGTAGAGATCGAAGGACTTGGCGGACGTGTGCCGGCAGGCCCGGAGAGAAATGTGTATGTCGGAAGTGCAGGGACGGCAGCCCGCTTTTTGACGGCGATGCTTGCGCTTTCCGGGGAGCATTTTCTGGTGGAGTCCTCTGAGCAGATGAAGGCAAGACCGATGGAGCCGCTTTTGCGTGCACTGGAGATGCTTGGAGTGACGTTTGAATATTTAGAAAAACCGTATGCATTTCCATTCCGCATCTGCGGAAGAAAGGAAAATGGGGTGCGGGAAGTGGACTTGAATATCGATGCAAGCAGCCAGTTTCTGAGTGCGCTTCTTCTCAGCGGAGTAATGTGCAACGAGGGACTGCAGATTCATCTGACGGGGACAAGGGATGCAAGATCCTATGTGCACATATCCATGAAGATGATGGAAGAATTTGGTGTTCATGTGGAGCAGACCGGAGAAAACAGTTACTTTGTGGCTCCGGGACAGACGTATCGGTGTGAAAAAGGCAGTTATCAGGTAGAACCGGATGTGTCCGCAGCCTGCTATTTTTACGGAATTGCGGCATTGACAGAAAGCCGTGTCAAGGTAATGCATGTGCATTCTGACAGTACACAGGGAGACATTCGATTCCTCGATGTATTGCGAGAAATGGGCTGCGGTGTCGAGGAGGAAAACGATGGCATCGTAGTAAAAGGACCAAAAAACAGAGCATTGCACGGCATTCATGTAAAAATGACAGATTTTTCCGATCAGACGATGACATTGGCGGCAATCGCTCCGTTTGCAGAGGGGGAAACCGTCATTGACGGGATAGAACATATCCGTAGACAGGAATCGGACCGGATCCGAGGAATTGTGACAGAACTTACCAGACTTGGCATCCGATGTGAGGAACGGGAAGACGGGATAACCATTTATCCCGGAGAAATCACCCCGGGAGAAGTGGAGACTTACGATGACCACCGGATGGCGATGGCATTTTCGCTGATCGGACAGGTTGTGGATGGCATTGTGATCAAAGATGCCGGGTGCTGCAAAAAGACATTTGAAGATTACTTTGATGTATTGACAAACCTTGATTTAGCATCTAAGATAGAAGAATAAGACAGCGACGAAAGGATAGAAGACGATGAAAAAAATAATCGATGTATTACAAGAAGTGATGGAAGGCGGATTTGAGCAGGCCGGCTATGATAAGAAATTTGGATTTGTAACCGTTTCCAACCGCCCGGATCTCTGCCAGTATCAGTGTAATGGTGCGATGGCGGCAGCAAAACAGTACAAAATGGCGCCGTTTCAAATTGCGGAAAAAGTAGTAGAAGCAGTAAAAGAGAACGATATTTTTGAAAAAATAGAGATGGTAAAACCGGGATTTATCAACATAACCGTAAGCGGAAAACTGCTTGTGGATTTTGGAAAAGCCATGATGACAGAGGAAAAATTTGGTATTCCGGCGCCGGAAAAAGAGCGCACGGTAGTCATTGATTACGGTGGAGCCAATGTCGCAAAGCCACTTCACGTAGGACATCTGCGTCCGGCAATCATTGGAGAGAGTGTAAAACGTATCTGCCGCTTCATGGGAGATAAGGTGATCGGAGATGTGCACTTGGGTGACTGGGGACTGCAGATCGGTCTGATCATCAACGAAGTACGTCATCGTCAGCCGGAACTTCCGTATTTTGATGCTGATTTTACGGGAGAATATCCGAAAGAGGCACCATTTACGATTTCGGATCTGGAGCAGATCTATCCACATGCGAGCGGATATGCGAAAGAGCATGAAGATTACATGCAGGAGGCACAGCAGATCACAGCGCAGCTGCAGGAAGGACATCCTGGATATATCGCCTTGTGGCAGCATATTTTGTCTGTTTCGATTGAAGATTTAAAGAAAAATTATGATAAATTAGACGTTCATTTTGACCTTTGGAAAAAAGAGAGCGATGCCCAGCCTTACATCCCGGATATGGTAGAAAAGATGAAGGCAGACGGACTTGCGTATATGAGCGAAGGGGCACTGGTTGTCGATGTGACCGAAGAAGGGGATAAAAAGGAACTTCCACCATGTCTGATCGTAAAATCAAACGGTGCTTCGCTGTATGCAACGACCGATCTTGCTACAATTGTAGAACGAGAGAAATTGTTCCAGCCGGATGAGATCATTTATTTGGCAGATAAACGCCAGTCTCTGCATTTTACCCAGGTGTTCCGTGTGGCAAAGAAAGCAAAGATCACAAGACCGGAAGTCGGACTTGTATTTATCGGTTTTGGTACGATGAACGGAAAAGACGGAAAGCCGTTTAAGACGAGGGATGGCGGGGTTCTCCGTCTGCAGGCACTTCGTGAACAGATCAATGAAGAAGTGTATAAGAAAATGATGGAAAACCGTGATTATGAAGAGACAGAGGCGAGAGAAATCTCCGAGACTGTAGGCCTTGCCGCATTGAAATACGGCGATCTGTCCAATCAGGCATCCAAAGATTACATTTTTGATATCGAGAGATTTGCGTCCTTTGAGGGAAATACAGGTCCTTATATTTTGTATACGATTGTCCGCATCAAATCCCTTTTGGCAAAATACAGCCAGAATGGCGGCAGTGTGACAGAAAAAGGGGAAGCAGAGAAGCTGATGACACCGGACAGCCGGAGCGAGATTAATCTGTACCTGACACTTGCCAAATTTGGGGATATGATGGAAGCTGCTTACAATGAAAAGGCACCTCATAAGATCTGTCAGTTTATTTATGAATTAAGTGAAAACTTTAACCATTTTTATCATGAAAATTCGATTCTGGCAAATGAGAATGAAGAGCAGAAGGCATCGTATATCCAGCTTCTGATCTTAGTGAAAAATGTGCTGGAGCAGTGTATTGATCTGCTTGGATTCCAGGCACCGGAAAAGATGTAAAAAAGGTCCTGAATAGTTACAAAAATTGAAAAGAAAGTCGAGGCGTGAGCTCATGTATCGAGAAGTATCAAGATTGATCATGTATGGAAATCTGGGTCAGGATGAAATTTTAATGCGACTCAGTGATATTTTTAAAGAAATAGAAGAAGATAAAGAGTGTGCACAGAAAGAAGCTCATGTGCGGGCTCTTTATGACCAGATTTACCGCATTTTGGATCTGGCGACAAAATACGGATTTGATAATAATTTATGGCAGTGTTACATCGCCTATCTGCTTGCCACTGACGAAAATCCGTTTAGTGTGATCTGTGAAAAAGTGGGAGCAAAGACAGACGATGCCGCAAGTGTGAATCAGATCGTCAAACAGGACATGGAGTGCTTTTACAAATTATTCTATTTTGATTTTCAGGCGATCGAAACACTTTTGGAAGTGAAATGTTTTTCGATTCTGACAGAATATCATTCGATGGCGAAGGCAGAAAATACATACAATAAAAGTGTCAGCGAAAAAGTAAAAGAACTTGCTGCGGAATTGGGAAAAGCCAAAGATGCCGAGGATTTCTTTGACATTGTGACGAACTTTTACCGGGTTTACGGCGTTGGCAAATTCGGATTAAATAAGGCATTCCGCGTGACACATACGAGTACCGGAGAATTGAATCTGGCTCCGATCACGCATACAAGTGATGTGACATTGGAGCATCTCGTAGGGTATGAGATCCAGAAAAAACAGCTGGTTGACAATACCGAGGCATTTGTGGAAGGGCGAAAGGCAAATAACTGTCTTTTGTTTGGCGACAGCGGAACCGGAAAATCCACTTGTATCAAGGCGATATTGAACCGATATTATGATCAGGGGCTGCGCTTGATCGAAGTGTACAAACACCAGTTTCAGGATCTGTCTGCTATCATTGAGCAGGTGAAAAACCGCAATTACAAATTTATTATTTATATGGACGATCTGTCATTTGAAGAATTTGAGATTGAATACAAATATTTGAAAGCGGTGATCGAAGGCGGCTTGGAAGTGAAGCCGGATAATGTGCTGATCTATGCGACTTCGAACCGTCGTCACTTGATCCGCGAGACGTGGAGTGACCGCTCGGATATGGCCAATGATGAGTTACATCGTTCTGATACGATGCAGGAAAAATTGTCGCTGGTGGCCCGTTTTGGTGTCAGCATCAATTTCTCCAAGCCATCCAGAAAAGAATATGAGGATATTATTCTGGGGCTGGCGGCAGAAAATCCGGATATCCGGTTGTCGAAAGAAGAACTTCTCCTGCAGGCCAATGCATGGAGTGTACGAAATGGTGGATATTCCGGCCGTGTAGCGGAACAGTTTATCATTCATTTGAAATCGATAGAATCATAGAAAGGACAGGTGGCCTTATGTGGGAATGCTTTTTCCCCGATTCGCGCGCTGTCTCTGCGTATGAGATTGCTTACGAAACGTATTATGAAAAAGGATATCGGGGAATTATATTTGATATTGATAATACGCTTGTCGAGCATGGCAGAGACGCGACAAAGAGAGCGGTGGAATTGCTTGAAAAACTGCGTGAGATCGGTTTTGCGACGGCATTGCTTTCCAATAATAAAAAAGAAAGGGTGGACCGCTTTAACAAAGAAATTGGCACACACGTGGTCTGGAAGGCCGGAAAACCCGGCAAAAAAGGATATCTTCTCGCAATGGAAAAGATGCACACGACAAGAGAGACGACATTGTTTGTCGGAGATCAGCTGTTTACTGATGTATGGGGCGCAAAAAGGCTGGGAATCCGCAATGTGCTCGTAAATCCCATTGATAAAAAAGAAGAGATTCAGATCGTGCTAAAACGCTATCTGGAGCGGATTGTTTTGAAATCGTATGAAAAGCAGTCCGGATTGGAGATGACAACAAAATGAAAGAATTTTTAGAACAGTATAAATTGGATGCGGTCCTTGTTCATCCCCCTGCCAATATGCGCAATATCAGCGGTTTTACAGGAGAAGGACTGGTCTATGTATCCAAAGAAGATGCCTGGATTCTCACCGATTCCCGTTATACGATTGCAGCGGCAGCGGAGAGCAGAGGTTTTGAAGTGCTGGAATATAAGAGAAATATGCAGCAGTACCTTGTGGAAAAAATTGTAAAAGAACATCCGGAACTGGCGGAAAAAACGTTTCGTATCGGATTTGAAGATGCCGTTATGACGGTAGAGACCTATCGGACATTGGAAGCGCTGTTTGAAAAGATGAATCTGAAGCAATGGGAACTTGTTCCGCTGCATAAAAAATTAGATAAAATGCGCCGGATCAAAACACCGGAAGAAATTGAATCGATAAAAAAAGCCGAGAAAATCGGGGATGAAGCCTTTACCAAAGTGACAGACTGGTTGACAAAATGTTATCGGGAAAAAACGTCTGTCACGGAAAAACAGGTAGCGGCGCACATTGAGTTTTATATGCGGGATGCCGGAGCTGAGGGAACGAGTTTTGATACGATCGCGGCAAGCGGAATTTATTCTTCGATGCCGCATGCCGTGCCGACGGATAAAGTGCTGGAAGAGGGCGATTTCCTGACGATGGATTTTGGCTGCCTTGTCAATGGATATTGTTCCGATATGACGCGTACGATTGTGTACGGCAGAGCCGATGAAAAACAAAAGGAAATTTACGATGTCGTTTTGCAGGCACAAATGACGGCACTGCAGGCGATAAAGCCGGGGATGACCGGAAAAGAGGTCGATGCCATTGCCCGCGATGTCATAAAAGAGGCCGGTTACGGTGATTGCTTCGGTCACAGCCTCGGCCACAGTGTAGGACTTGAAATCCATGAGACTCCTTGCTTTTCTCCGCGAGAAGAAAGTGTGATCGAGCCGGGAATGGTCATTACGGTAGAACCGGGAATTTACGTAGAAGGATTTGGCGGAGTACGCATCGAAGACGTCGTCGTGATCACAGAAAACGGCTGTGAAAATATCACACATTCCCCAAAAGAAAGGATGGAAATACAATGACAAACAGACCTAAGATCTGTATCCCGATTACTTCTGTAACGAGGGATGAGATTACGGAAACCGCGCGGAAATTTGCCACCCTTCCGGCAGAAATGGTGGAATGGCGCGTGGATTTTTTTGCCGGATATGAAAGAGAGATTCCTGCAGTGACGAAAGAATTGAAGGAAATTCTTGGAAATAAGGAATTAATTACGACGATCCGTACGACGCACGAAGGTGGCGAAAGCAACGGAGACCGTTTCCCGTATAAAGAGACAATTTGTAAGATTTTGACAGATGGAAAAACCGATTATATCGATGTGGAGATCTATCGAGGAAAAGAAATTGTGTCGGAGGTTGTATCGAAAGCGAAAGATAACGGAGTAAAGGTGATCGGTTCGTATCATAATTTTGAAAAAACCCCTTCGCAAGAAGAATTGACCGCTATTTTAGAAGAAGCACGTGAACTTGGTGTGGATATTGGAAAAGCAGCCTGCATGCCGGCAGGGTCCGACGAAGAGCAGTGGGAAGATGTCATGCGGCTTCTGTCTGTTACGGAGAAGATGTGTGAAACGTATCCGGAATTTCCCCTCATCACAATGAGCATGGGGAAAGCCGGAGAGATGTCAAGATTGTATGGTGGCTTGTATGGCTCGATCGTATCGTTTGGCTGTGCAGGAAAGGCTTCTGCGCCGGGGCAGATTGAACTGGATGCTATGATGGCGGTCTTTGATAAGATTTACGCCGGAGGAGACCAGATCAGTCTGATTGGATTTATGGGGGTAGGAAAATCTACGATATCCCATAAACTTCATGAACTTACCGGCCGTCCGGAAGTGGACACGGACAAGCGCATTGTGGAAGAGCAGGGATGTCCAATCCCTCGGATTTTTGAGGAAAAAGGCGAGGCGTATTTCCGCCGGTTAGAGACAGATCTCATCGATGAACTGGGAACCCTTCCGCCGGGAATCATTTCCTGTGGCGGTGGAATGGCACTTCGCGACATCAATGTGAAAAAACTGCGTGCCATCGGAAATATCGTACTTTTGACCGCAACGCCTGAGACCATCTATGAACGGGTAAAAGACAGCACAGACCGTCCATTGTTAAATGGCAACATGAATGTGCCGTATATCCGGCAGTTGATGGAAAAACGCCGCCCATTTTATGAAAAGGCAGCGACCATCCGTGTGGCGACCGATGGAAAGACGGCGACGGAAATTGCGGAAGAAATTATAGAAAAATGCAAATAATATCAATTCTATGGAAAGTTTTTCTTGAAAAAATCTTTCAAATATAATAAAATAGTGATTAGATATATTGCTTTTATCAAGAACAATACTTGCAGAGGAGTTCTGCATATAGAAAATTTTAGGAGGAACTGTTATGATTTCAGCAGGAGATTTTAAAAACGGATTGACAATTGAGATTGATGGTGTCGTATACCAGATTCTTGAATTCCAGCACGTAAAACCAGGAAAAGGTGCTGCATTCGTACGTACAAAATTGAAAAATGTAGTGGATGGTGGAGCTGTAGAAAGAACTTTCCGTCCAAATGAAAAATATCCTCAGGCTCATATCGACAAGAAAGATATGCAGTATCTGTATTCTGAGGGAGATATGTACAACTTCATGGATATGGAGACATACGATCAGATTGCATTGCCGGAAGAGACCGTAGGCGATGCTATGAAATTTGTAAAAGAAAATGATATGGTTAAGATGGTTTCTTACAAAGGAAACATTTTCTCCGTAGAGCCACCGATGTTTGTAGAATTGGAAATAACAGAGACAGAGCCTGGTGTAAAAGGCGACACTGCTACAAACGTTACCAAACCAGCTACGGTTGAGACTGGTGCACAGGTAAATGTACCGATTTTCGTAAATCAGGGCGACAAGATCCAGATCGATACACGTACCGGTGAATATTTGAAACGAATCTAATTTAATGGATAGAAATTAGAACGATAACCCTCTTTACCATGTTTTGGTAAGGAGGGTTTTGATATTAACGGAAAAGAGAAGTCAGATAAAGCGACAAGACGTAGTAATCAAAACCATGATGATGTGGTTTTGATTGCTACGATTGACAAATAAAATGAGCTACTTTATAATAATTATAGACGACGGCGAGTATCGCAAAAAGTGTGGTGGACGCCGTCGCTATTATGTATACAAGTATGTTTTGATTTTTTGGAGGATTGACATGGCTATAAAAATAATTGGAACGGGAAGCTATTTACCGGAGAATGTAGCAGATAATCATTTTTTGTCGACAATCGTGGATACGAATGACGAATGGATCAGCCAGCGTACCGGAATCAAAGAACGGCGTTTGTCAAGCGGAAGCAAAGAGGGGACAACATACATGGCAACGCAGGCAGCGAAAAATGCGATGGAAGATGCCGGTGTGACGGCAGAGGAAATTGATCTGATCATCGTTGCCACGGCTTCTGCGGATACATATGTACCTAATACATCCTGTCAGGTACAGGGAGAGATCGGGGCAATCCGTGCAACCTGCTTTGATCTGAATGCAGCTTGTTCCGGTTTTTTATTTGCTCTAAATACAGCAGATGCGTATCTTGAGACGGGGATGGCAAAGACGGTTCTTGTCATCGGATCCGAGACATTGTCGCGTGAAGTGGACTGGTCTGACCGCAGTACGTGCATTTTGTTTGGTGATGGCGCCGGTGCTGCCATTCTGCGTAAAGTGGAAGGAAAAGGCGGTATCCTTGCGAGTGTAACCGGTTCTGATGGTACACAGGGCGAGGTGCTTACGTGTAAAGGACGTGGAATCCAGAATCCATTTTACAAGAGCCGCAGAAAGAAAGATTATATTCAGATGAATGGACAGGCCGTATTCCGTTTTGCGGTAACAACGGTGCCAAAATACATCAAACAGATTTTGAAAAAGACGAATACCGAAGCAGATGAGATCAAATATTTTGTACTTCATCAGGCAAACCGGCGTATCTTGGAATTGATCGCCAAACGTCTTAAAGTAGATATGGATAAGATTCCGATGAATCTGGATCATTATGGAAATACGTCATCGGCAAGTATTCCAATCCTTCTTGATGAGCTCAATAAAAATAACCTTTTGGAAGCGGGAGACAAATTAATCTTGTCCGGCTTTGGCGGTGGACTTACGTGGGGAGCTGTTTTGCTTGAATGGTAAGAGTAAGATACAGATTGACCTGATTACCGGATTTTTGGGATCTGGAAAGACGACATTTATTAAAAAATATGCGGCCTATTTTCTAAAGCAGGGAAAGAAAATCGGAATCCTGGAAAATGATTTTGGAGCCGTTAATGTAGATATGATGCTTTTGCAGGATGTCATGAGTGACTCGTGTGATGTGGATATGATCGCGGGAGCCTGTGACAAAGACTGCCATCGACGAAGAATGAAGACAAAACTGATTGCGATGGGGATGCTCGGATATGACAGAGTATTGATCGAGCCATCCGGGATTTTTGATGTCGATGAATTTTTTGATATTTTGCATGAAGATCCGCTCGAACGCTGGTATGAGATTGGTAATGTGATCGCCATTGTGGATGCTTCCATGCCGGCAGGAATGTCGAAAGAAGCGGAGTATCTTTTTGCCACACAGATTTCTTGTGCCGGGCAGATCGTTTTCAGCAAATGTCAGGAAACGACGTCAGAACGTATCGAGCAGACGATACAGCAGATGAACGCGGCGATGGAACAATTTGGCTGTAAACGGCGTTTTCAGAAGGAAGACATTCTGTTAAAAGACTGGGAAATTCTGGAAGAAAATGACTTTTTGAAAATGGCATGCGGCGGCTATACGACAGACCGTTTTGCAAAATTGTGGTTCGAAAACGAAGACGCATTTTCGACGCTGTATTTTATGGAGCCGACGGTTTCCTCAGACAAGGTTTCGGAGATTACGGATTGTATTATGAACAATTCGGCTTGTGGAAAGGTAATCCGTATGAAAGGGTTTTTTAAGACTCCGGAGGGAAGCTGGATCGAGTTAAATGCGACGACGGAAAACAAGAAAATAGAGCCGATCAAAGAGGGCCAGAAAGTGGTTATCGTGATCGGAGAACATTTAGTAGAAGAAGAGATACGAAAGTATTTGTATGAGGAGCCTGCCGGGTAAAGTGCAGGCTTTTTTATTTGTATCACAGCAAAATAAACCACCGGCTATGCCGGTGTGACCCGCATTAGCTTTAGCTACAA
>OGPJ01002502.1_pt1 | contig 11665 bp, 6 predicted proteins | sample 1552831 | NCBI WGS metagenome assembly OGPJ01 (sample SAMEA2579914, study PRJEB22360) | human gut metagenome | biome: human gut; feature: human-associated habitat; material: faeces | place: Denmark | collected 2008/2010
GAAGCCGGTAGCGAAGGAATTTTACGCTTCTATGATGTCCCTGAATTTGCCGGAGATTTAACGCAGTTCGGCGAGACGTATACCGGATTCGGTATCGTCAAAGATATCGCTTACAAAGCAAGATAAAAATGCCCGATAGGGAAAATGTCTGAATTTATCCGACCGGATGGAAAAATAGGAAACGGGATTCAATAAAATGGATCTCGTTTTTTTCTTTCTTCTTGTTTGGGTTGGGATGACATTTTCTCGTTGAATATATCGTGTTGGTTTATTCGGTTGTAGGGAGCTTGGATCTGATTCATCGCCAGTATGCTTTTGGACTAATTTATACGCTTGTTTTAATAATTAATGAAACGTTATCATATTGATATTAAAATTATTTGTACTTTAGGGCTTTGAAATTTTTATCATATTTTATTGAAATGGCATTATTCGGATTATTCGGAAAGACTAAAAAAGAGAACCTGAATAAGGGGTTAGAAAAGACCAAAGAAAGTGTTTTTAAAAAGCTGGCCAGAGTGGTGGTCGGCAAATCTAAAGTAGATGACGAGGTGTTGGATAATCTGGAAGAGGTTTTGATCACCTCGGATGTAGGTGTCGAGACTACGGTCAGGATTATCGAACGTATCGAGGAGCGTGTACAACGCGACAAATATATGGGTGTCGATGAATTGAACCGGGTGTTGAAAGAGGAGATCGTCGCTTTGTTGAAAGAGAATACTGTTAACGATGCCGCTTCGTTCGAATTACCTGAAAACGGTGTGCCCTATGTGATCATGGTGGTGGGAGTGAATGGAGTGGGGAAAACGACTACGATCGGAAAGTTGGCCTATAAATTTAAAGAAGCCGGTAAAAAAGTGGTATTGGGAGCTGCCGATACTTTTCGTGCTGCTGCTGTCGATCAATTGGTGATCTGGGCAGACCGGGTCGGAGTGCCGATTGTAAAACAGGCAATGGGTGCCGATCCCGCTTCTGTTGCTTACGATACGTTAAGTAAAGCCAAGGCCGACGGAGCTGATGTCGTGATTATCGACACCGCCGGACGGTTGCATAATAAAATAAACTTGATGAATGAGCTGACAAAGATCAAAAACGTAATGAAAAAGGTCTTGCCGGAGGCTCCGAATGAAGTGTTGTTGGTATTGGATGGCTCCACCGGACAAAATGCTTACGAACAGGCCAAGCAGTTTACACTGGCGACGGAAGTGAACGCTTTGGCTATTACAAAACTCGATGGAACCGCCAAAGGAGGTGTGGTTATCGGTATATCCGACCAGTTCAAGATCCCTGTGAAATATATCGGTATCGGTGAGAAAATCGAAGATTTGCAGGTATTCAACCGGGAGGAATTTGTCGATTCGTTGTTTAGTTAAATGAAGAAGATATTGTTTGTATGTCTGGGGAATATTTGCCGTTCTCCGTCGGCGGAGGCTGTGATGAAGAAGCTGGTAAAAGATGCCGGCCTTGACAATTATATAGAAGTCGATTCGGCAGGTATCATGGGATACCATGAGGGAGAACGTGCCGACCAGCGGATGAGGGCGCATGCCTCCCGCCGGGGATATGTGCTGGATTCTATTTCTCGTCCGGTTCGTACGACTGACTTTTATGATTTTGATTTGATCATTGGAATGGACGACCGGAATATAGATGACCTGAAACGGAAAGCTCCCGATCTGGAATCAGTAGCTAAAATACATCAGATGACGGAATATTCCCGTAATAAGTTGTATGATCATGTCCCTGACCCGTATTATGGGGGCGCCTCCGGTTTTGAGTTGGTACTCGATTTGTTGGAAGACGCCTGTGGAGGATTGCTCGAAACTATTTCTTCAGGTCGGGATAACTGATACGGGTGTGGAACATTGTTTTCAGCTTGTCGACAAACACGCTTTTGATCGTCTCTACATCCCGGAACGTCAGCGGGGCACTTTTCAGTAATCCGTCTGCTATCTGTCCGTCAATAATTTTATCCACCAACTGTCTGATGCTTTCTTCCGTATGCTCTTTCAGGCTGCGGGAGGCGGCTTCAACGGAGTCTGCCATCATCAGCACGGCAGTCTCTTTCGAGAACGGGTTCGGTCCCGGATAAGTAAACGCCTTTTCGTCGATCTCTTTATCCGGATATTGGTTTTTGAATGAATTATAGAAATATTTAGCCTTTCCTAATCCGTGATGTGTACGGATGAAATCGACTACAGCCTTGGGTAACAATGCCTTTTCTGCAATCCTGACTCCATCGGTGACATGATTTATGATCACTTTGGCACTCTGGTCGAAAGTCAGTTGGCCGTGCGGATTCACGCTGCTTTGGTTTTCCGTGAAGAAAGCCGGGTTGGCCATCTTTCCTATATCATGATACATGGCTCCTGTACGGACCAGTTGGGCATTTGCTCCGATTTTTGCAGCGGCTTCCGATGCCAGAATAGAGACCTGCAAGGAATGCTGGAATGTTCCGGGAGATGTTTCCGACAACTTTTTAAGAATAGGCGTATTGATATTGGATAGTTCCACCAGCGTGATGCTCGATACATATCCGAATGTTTTTTCCAGCATATAAACCAGGATGTAAGTAAACATCAGCAGGATGAAATTGATACCGAAGTATAGAAGCATCAACCAGTTGATCTTGTTGAAGTCCGCCTCCTGATACAGGGCAAGGCTTATATAACATAACGTATAGGACATAAAGATCAGGAATGCGCAGCGAATCAGTTGCGAACGTTCCGACAGGTCTCTCAGACTGAATGTAACCACCATTCCGGCAATGATCTGTAACAGCAGGAACTCATGCGGGAAAGGTACCATCAGCGAACAGATCAGCACGATGACCAGATGCGTAAATAGGGCTGTACGCGAATCGAAGAAGGTCCGGACAACAATAGGCACGATCGCATAAGGCAGGATATAAACATTGAACAGCGCATAAGTGACGCATAACTCCGTTAATATGCAACTGACAAATATGCATAGAATAAGGAAAAGCGCATTCCGCCTGTTGTGCAATATCTTTAACCGGAAAGACCACAGGTATAACCAGAAACAGAAGATAATGCCGCAGACCAATACAAACTGCCCTCCGAGAATAATGCTTTGGCGTTGTGCACCACCCGATTTGGTCTCGTGCACAATCTTCAACGAACGCAGTACATTATAGGTATGGTTATCAATAATCTCCCCCCTGTCTACAATACGTTCTCCGGCCTGTACCATACCGTTCGCCAGGGATACGCTCCGGAGCATATCGTCTTTCACTTTCTCTGACATCGCTTCATCATACGATATATTTTCCTTCAGATAGTTATTTATATCGCAGGATTGCAGGACCGATTTGTCTAGCCGCGGCGGACAATTGTTTATGATAAACTCATAAGCCGTTTTTATGGTGAAAAAGTCACTGGCATATCGGGAATGAGCGATATTGTTCTCTAACAGATTGACACGCTCATAGTTATCCTTTTTCAGTTTTTCCTGTTCCTGTGATGAGATAATCCCGTTTTTATATAGGCTGATCAAACTATTTTCGATATAATGCATATAGGCAGGTGTCGCTTTCCGGTTCAGGCCATCGGTATAGGCGGCCCGTAATTTGTCGACTTCCGTGTTCTCGACAGTCGCATCCATACGGAAATACGGTTCGAAGTTTTTCAAAACGCTGTCTTTCTCGGCATCGACTTCTGCATCAGTCTTGTAGATAGGAAAATCGCTTGGAGCCGTCAGTAATCCGTACCTCCAGGGCTTGCCTTCGTAGAACTGGTAACGGAACTTTCCCTCGCGAGGAAAAAAGTAGGCGATCAGCAAAGATGCCACGATGAAATATACGGCTGGGTGTATGCTATAGTTTTTTAGTTTCATAAGATTCTCATTTGAGGGCGAAATGTACATAAAAAAGTTTAGTAAGAGAAAAAAAAGGACTACTTTTGCCGCATTATTATAGAATGAAATAATTATGACTCAAAGGAAAGTTAGAGTCCGTTTTGCACCCAGCCCGACAGGGGCGCTGCATATCGGAGGTGTTCGTACAGCTTTATACAACTATTTATTTGCCAAACAGAATGGCGGAGATTTGATCTTACGTATTGAAGATACCGACTCTCAACGGTTTGTTCCGGGAGCGGAGGCTTATATTATTGAAGCGCTTACCTGGTTGGGTATCAAATTCGACGAAGGTGTGAACTTTGGTGGCGAATACGGTCCGTACCGTCAGAGCGAGCGAAAAGCTATTTACAGGCAATATGTCGACCAGTTGCTGAATGACGGTCTGGCTTATATTGCATTTGATACACCGGCTGAACTGGATGCCAAACGTCAGGAAATTGCCAATTTCCAGTATGATGCTTCCACCCGTTTGCAGATGCGTAACTCCCTGACACTTTCTGCTGAAGAGACAAAGGCGTTGATCGATGCCGGAAACCAGTATGTTGTCCGTATCAAGATCGAGCCGAACGAAGATATTCATGTGAATGATATTATCCGTGGTGAAGTGGTAATCAACTCTTCTATCCTGGATGATAAGGTATTATATAAATCGGCTGACCAGTTGCCTACATACCACCTGGCAAACATTGTCGATGACCACTTGATGGAAGTCACTCATGTGATCCGTGGCGAAGAGTGGTTGCCGAGCGCTCCCCTTCATGTATTGCTGTACCGTTATCTGGGTTGGGCAGATACGATGCCGCAGTTTGCCCACCTGGCTTTGTTATTGAAACCGGAAGGAAACGGTAAACTGAGCAAGCGTGACGGTGACCGTCTGGGATTCCCTGTATTCCCGTTGGAATGGCATGACCCTAAAACCGGTGATATCTCTTCAGGATACCGTGAAAGCGGTTACCTGCCGGAAGCGGTTGTTAACTTCCTGGCCCTGTTAGGATGGAATCCAGGTAACGATCAGGAAATCATGAGTATGGACGAACTGATCAACTATTTCGATCTTACCCGTTGCAGCAAGGCCGGTGCCAAGTTCGACTATGAAAAGGGAAAATGGTTCAACCACCAGTATATCCAGAAAAAAGACAATAAAGAAGTCGCAGCATTGTTCATGCCTATCCTTGAAAGCCACGGTATAAAAGCCGATCCGGCATATGTGGAGAAGGTTGTCGGCATGATGAAAGACCGTGTTTCTTTTATTAAGGAATTATGGGATGTTTGTGCATTCTTCTTTGTCGCTCCGACCGAATACGATGAGAAGACAACGAAAAAACGCTGGAAGGCCGATTCTGCTGCCCAGTTGGCAGAACTGATCGAAGTACTGCGCGTTCGTGAACCGTTCGATATCGAAGGAACGGAAGAAGAGGTGAAAGCCTGGATCGAAAGCAAAGGCTACCATTTGGGTAATATAATGAATGCTACCCGTTTGGCATTAGTCGGTGAAGGAAAAGGTCCTCATATATTTGATATTACAGAAGCATTAGGAAAAGAAGAATCTATTCGCCGTATCGAAAGAGCGATTGAAGTGCTTAAATAAGTTATGTATAGTCTGGCAATCCACTTTTACGCATTTATCATTGCGTTGATTTCTCCATTCCATAAGAAGGCCCGGATCATGCGTCTGGGGCAGTGGAAAACGAATTCCATTCTTCGTGAGAAGATCGACCGGAATGCAAAATATATCTGGTTTCATGCTTCTTCCCTGGGCGAGTTCGAACAGGGACGTCCGATGATGGAGAAGATCAAGGCGGAACATCCGGAGTATAAAATACTACTTACTTTCTTTTCCCCTTCGGGATATGAAGTCCGTAAGAATTATAACGGGGCAGATGTTATTTGCTATCTGCCCTTCGATACGCCTTTTCGGGTTAAAAAGTTCCTGAATCTGGCAAACCTGGCTATTGCCGTATTTATAAAATATGAGTTTTGGGGAAATTATCTGCATGAGCTAAAGCGCAGAGGCATCCCTGTTTATATCATTTCTGCCATATTCCGTCGTGACCAGCTGTTTTTCCAATGGTTCGGTTATTCATATCGGAAGATGCTTTATTGCTTCACACATTTGTTCGTACAGGACGATCGCTCGAAAGAATTATTGAATGAATTTGGTATCAGGAATGTGACGGTTACCGGTGATACCCGCTTCGACCGGGTATTGGACGTTCGCAACCAGGCCCGTGAATTGCCCAATGTGGAACGTTTTGTTTGTGAAGGAGGAGAAGAGAAACACTTTACTCTTATTGCCGGAAGTTCCTGGCCTCAGGATGAGGAGATACTGATCCCTTATTTCAATGAGCATCCAGAGATTAAATTAATCATTGCGCCGCATGAGATCCATCGGGAACATCTTATGTATATCGAGTCACTGTTGAAACGTCCCTCTGTCCGTTTATCGGATGTGAAGCAGGATCCGTTTTCGTTAGAAGGTAAAGATTGCCTGATCATTGACAGTTTCGGTTTATTGTCTTCTATTTACCGGTACGGAACGATCGCTTATATTGGTGGCGGTTTCGGAGCGGGTATTCATAACACGCTTGAAGCGGCAGTGTATGGCATCCCTGTTTTATTCGGTCCGAAATATCAGAAGTTCAAGGAAGCAAAAGACCTGATCAAGGTGGGAGGCGGTTTCTCCGTATCAGATAAACAATCTTTCTGCGAGAAGATGGATGAATTGCTGACCTATCATGAAGTGCTGGAAGCTGCGGGCGAAAGTGCCGGACAGTTTGTAAATGGCAATGCCGGGGCGACAGATAAGATATTACGAATAATAAAGTTGTAAAAAATATACCGATTGATCTGGTGTTTGATTTTAGGTTTATGCCGATAAGGAATTGGACACCAGTCAATCGGTATTTTGTTTTTTAGCCCCGGAGTCTCAGAATCCGGTGTATTCCACTTTCTTCCGATCGTCCGGGGCATAGCGCATTGTTGATGTTTCTAATGAATTGCGCTTCTTATCATTGGTCTATTCTGTTTCAGGAATTACTTCACCTACTTTCAGGGGAGTGATGTTGTTTTCTGCTCCCGGATATCCGATATTCTGATTGATAACTCCTCCGGTATTTGTCTTGATCGCATTTTCCGGAACGGGCCACAGTACATGATGTACACTCAGGCGATATTCGCCATAAGGGATAACGATACCTTTATTATAGAAGTTATTGTGCTTGATCACCCAGTCAAAATAGAAATTCACGCCTGCATCTTTGTTGTTTGTTCCGGTTCCACCTGGTCCTGAGAAATTATTCAGGGTATAGATACGTCCTCCGAAAGCCTCACATGCTTTGCCTGTTTTGGCATACAGATAGGATATACGGACCAGTTCTACATGGCGGTTCTCTTCATAATACAACTCACGGGCACGTTCAGCCAGAACTTCTGCTATACCGATCGTACCGGTCAAAGGCTCTGCTCCGGCACGTGCACGGACGATATTCAGCATGGAGGCGGCGTTGGCATTGTCGCCTTTCCAGTAATAACATTCGGCCATCATCAGAATGGCGTCGGCATAGCGGAAAATGCGGTAGTTGTTCGAATCGTAGTTCTGCTCGATGTCCGGACACCAGAATTTCGGACCGGGCCAGGGCACTCCGTAGTTGTGCGTGATCTTGAAGGTCTCGCCCGCCTCCAGGTCGCCCAGGCCGAGGAAGTACTGCACGCGGCGGTCGATCTTCTGCCCGCGGATCTCCCCGGCGGCCAGCGCCTCGCGGTCGATCTTCACCGTATAGCGGTTCAGCGTCGCGTCGTAGGTGTCGTAGGTCAGGGGCAGGGGGTTGAACAGCGCGTCGACGTAGGCCGCATTCTCGGTCTGCGTATTGCCCGTCGTGGGGCGGAAGATCGCATAGCGGTTGTTGGCCCGCAGCGACGACCAGCCGGGCATCGACGTGCCGTAACCCTTCAGGGGTACGCCGTCGAAGACCCCGTCTCCGTTGTGCGTGGGCATCATGATCGCCGCCACGTTGCCGTTGTACTGCGTGCCGGTGAGCGACCAGGCGTGCTGGATCTCGAAGATGGACTCCGCAGGGTTCTTGTAGCGCCACTGGGTCTCGGCCAGCGGATAGTTGCCTTCGTTGAAGTCGCCGTAAAGCTCCTCAAGGGCTTGCAGGGGGACCAGCGCCCCGTTCCAGTCCTCGTTCCACATGGCGAACTTTGCCATCAGCATCAGCGCCAGCGCATAGCCCGAACGGTTGTCGACGGCCTCCGAGGCGCGGCACTTGCGCCCGTTCTCGGCGGTGAACCACGGCAGTGCGTTCCGCTCCAGGTCATCGTACAGCTCCTGGCGGATTTCATGGGCCGGGGTTCGGGGCAGGCGGCGGGTTTCGGCCAGCCGCTGGTCGGTGTCGACCATCGTGGTGTAGAACGGCACGTCGCCGAACATGCAGGTCAGCACATAGTAGTAAAACGCGCGCATCACGCGGGCTTCGGCCGCCAGAGGCATCTTCACCCCGTCGGCCAGGTCGGCGGACGAGATGCACTCGACGCACTCGTTGCAGTACATGACGCCTTTGTAACCCTGCGTCCAGACGTTCTTGCCGTATTGCGGCTTGGCGGGAGTCACGTCGAGGCAGGCGTCGACGGTCGTCGAGGAGGAGTACCAGATGTCGGTGCAGGCCTCGGTGACCAGCATGAAGTTGGCCGTATAGATCGCATTCGCAGGCATGTAACACGAATTGAGCGCCGCAATACACTGCGACTCGTTCTTGTAGAACGATTTGCGGTTGACGAACGAGGTCGGCTCCTCCGTCAGCGAACAGGAGGCGAACAGTCCCGCCGCGAGGAGCGTCAGTATGAATTGATTGAAGTTTTTCATCTTCTTCGGAAATTGTCGGGTGGATTTAATAACGCAGCTGGATGCTGAACACGAACATCCGCGAACGGGGATAGGCGCCCATGTCGACGCGGCGCAGGGTCGAACTGGTCCCCTCGCTCGAAACGTCGGGGTCGAAACCGTTGTACTTGGTCCAGAGCCAGAGGTTCTCGCCCGTGACGGCCAGCGTGATGTCGCGCAGCAGGCGGGTTTTCTTCCGCAAGTCGAACGTATAGGAGACCGTGGCGTTCTTCAGACGCAGGTACGAGGCATCGTGCACCTGCAACGAACTGGGAACCAGTCGGTCGTCGGTTCCCGCACGGGGCAGGTCGGAATCCGGGTTGCGCACGGGATGCCACGCGTCGAGCATGTAGCGGTACTGGTTGGTGGCGTAACCGCCGGCCATCGCAAGCTCGGAGTAGTTGTAGATCTTGCCGCCCAGCGAATAGGAGAAGTAGAATCCGATGCGCAGACCGCCGATGTTGAAGGTGTTCTGCAAACCGCCGTAAAGCACGGGGTCGGAGTTGCCCAGATAGATCAGGTCCTCCTCCGACAGAATGCCGTCTCGGTTCTGATCGACGTACTTGGGATACCCCAGCATCAGCTGGGCGTCGCTGCCCGTCGAAGAGGATATATAACTCTTGGTAAAGCGATTGCGCTCGAACTGGTCGGTCGTCTTCCAGACCCCGGCGTACTGGAATCCCCAGAGTGCATTGAGCGGATAGCCCGTCTTGTAGCCATACATCATGTAGTTGGTATTGCCGCCGCTTTCGAGACACGAGACGTACTCTTCGTGGCCGATGTCGTCGACCATCTGCTTGTTGTGCGAAAGGGTGAAACTCGTCGTCCAGCCGAATTTCGGCTTCACGATGTTACGGCTCTCGACCGAGACCTCGACGCCGCGGTTCGACGTCTTGCCCTGGTTCGTGAAACGGCTCGTGTAACCCGTCGTATGGATCGTCTGCAAGGAAAGCAGCAGGTCGCGGGTGGTCGAATAGTAGCCGTCGACGGTGATGTTCAGGCGGCCGTCGAAGGCCGAGAAATCGAGACCCGCATTGTAGAGCGTGGTTTTCTCCCACGTCAGGTTGGGATTGGCCACACGCGAAGGGAAGAACGACGCCGACTGCGTGCCGCCGAACAGATAACCGTTGGTGGTCGTGCCGTAGGCTTCGAGCGAACGGTAGGTCGCGATGGCGTCGTTACCCGTGCGTCCGGCGCTCAGGCGCAGCGACAGTTCATCGAGCCAGCGCACCTGCTTGAGGAAATTCTCGTTCTTGGCGTTCCACTTGACGGCCGCCGAAGGGAAGAAACCCCATTTGTTGTTCTCGGCGAAGTTCGACGACCCGTCGTAACGTCCCGTGAAGGTGAAGTAGTAGCGGCTCTTGTAGTTGTAGTTCAGGCGCATGAGCACCGACTCGCGCACGACTTTGTTCGAGCTGGTCGAAGCGTTGTAGTTCTCCTTGCTGCCGATGCTGTTCATGTTGTTCCACTTCAGGTCGTCGGTGAGCAACCCTTCGGCCTTCAGCGAGAAAAAGTTGGCCGTTTCGTGCGTGGCCGAGAAGCCCGCCATCGCATCGAAATAGTGCCCCGAGGCGAATTTCTTCGAATAGGAGACCGTATTTTCCGAAGTCAGGCGGCGTGCGTCGCCCTCGTAACGGTAGGCATCGGCCCCTTCGCCCTCGGTGCGCTTCGGCAGATAGCTGGGCCAGAACTGGTAGTCGTGACGCTGGTAGACCATATAGGAGTTCTGACTCTTGATGATCAGCCCGCGCACGGGCTTGATCGTGAACTCCAGCACGTCGGTATTGGTCATGCGCTCGCTCTCGTTCTCGTTGCAGTCGATCTTGGCGCGGGGCGTATCAATGCGCACGCCGTTCTCGTAGAGGGGGTTGATGTAGTCTTTGGGACCCATCGTCGGGGCCAGGTAGACGGCGCCGTCCCAGATGTTCGCGCCGCCGATGGTCGCCCCGTTGGGATTCTCGTCGCGGAAGGTATAGCTGCCCTTGAAACCGACGGTCAGCCACTTGGCGAAGTCGTACGAAAGATTCAGACGGGCCGTGATGCGGCGGAATCCGCTGCCGTCGACGATGCCCTGCGTATCGTTGCCGCCGAGCGCCGCGAAGTAGCTCGACTTCTGACTGCGGCCGCTGACCGAAAGGTTATAGTTCTGATAGAGAGCCGTGCGGGTGATCTCGTCGATCCAGTCGGTCCCGCGCCCGTACTCCGAAGGGTCGAAGCGCGGCGGACGCTGCGGATCGCGCGAGGAGAAATAGTTCCGGTCGTTGAGGTAGCGGACGAACTCCTGCGCGTCCATCAGATCGAGGTCGCGGGCGAGTTTCGAGACGCCGAATTCAGCCTTGGCCGTGACCGACGGCTTCGAGGTGACGCCCTGCCGCGTGGTGACGATAATCACGCCGTTGGCGCCGCGCGAGCCGTAGATGGCCGTCGACGAGGCGTCCTTGAGGACCGAGATCTGCTCGATGTCGGCCGAGTTGATGTCGTTCAGGTCGCTCACGGCGTCGATCACGCCGTCGACGACGATCAGCGGTTCGTTCGACGCCGAGATCGAACGCGTGCCGCGCACGCGGATCGAAGTCGTGGCTCCCGGCGCACCCGAAGTCGACATGATGTCCACACCGGCGATGCGGCCTTGCAGAGCCTGGTCGACCGACGTGTTGGGCACGTCGCGGATGTCGGACATCTTCACGTTGGAGACCGAACCCGTCAGGTCGGATTTCTTCACCGCGCCGTAACCGATGACCACCACCTCGTTGATGGTGTTTTTGGCATCGGGGACCAGGTTGACGTCGACCTCCGTACGGTCGCCGATGACGATTTTGTTCACGTCGCCGCGCAATACGGCGTTGTACCAGATCGAACAGTCGCGGCCGATGGTCACGTCGCCCAGAATGACGGCCGTCTCGGCCA
>OGPJ01002506.1_pt1 | contig 11655 bp, 11 predicted proteins | sample 1552831 | NCBI WGS metagenome assembly OGPJ01 (sample SAMEA2579914, study PRJEB22360) | human gut metagenome | biome: human gut; feature: human-associated habitat; material: faeces | place: Denmark | collected 2008/2010
TCTCCCAACGCTTTGACCCGCCAGACGCAGCGCGCCATGCAGGCGCACCCGGAATCCAAGCTGTGGCAGGCGGCGCCGCAGCTTTCGGAGGTATCCGGCAAGACGGTGTTCCAGGCCGTGGCCATGGGGGATGCAACGGCGCAGGCCGTGCTGGATTTCTATGTAAAAGCCTTGGCGGTAGGGCTGAGCAACGTCGTCAATTCCCTGGACCCCGACGTCCTTTGCCTGGGGGGCGGCATTTCCGGGGCAGGGGAAGCACTGATGCGCCCGTTGGAAAAGGCCATGGAGGGCCAGAGCTATGCCCGCCCCGGCCAGCAAACGACCAAGCTGGTCTTGGCGCAGCTCGGCAACGATGCGGGGCTGGTAGGGGCGGCTATGTTGGGACGACAAAAATGAAAAAGATAGAATGAGAAAATCTTTGGTAGTGTAAAGTCACGTAGGAGGGTTTGTGTTTTACAGAGGAAATAAATCGATGACAAATGAAGGCAATCAACAGCCAGAAGCACGGTTTGTGTGCAGTGCTGTTATCGAAGAAAAATGGAATTAACAATGTAAATGGCGCGTTGCGCTTGCGCAAATTTATCTTCAGGTGCTTATTGTGCTGCTCGGAATCAACCCTATGTTGAAAGCCTTTAACGGTGCAATCGGCGCGATTATGATGTTTGTGGTGTGGATCTCATCAAGCTTGTTTTATATCTATTGCATGCAAAGGTATGTGTCTAAATGTATCAGGCAGGAAATGGAAAAAATTCATACCGTCACCTATGCTTGTACGGAGGATTGCATTTATGCCATACGGTATGACGCTGAGGGAAATTGGGTGGCCCATCGTCAATACGTATATCGGTTATTCCGCCGGGTGTATGAATCGGAAAATCTATTGATCTTATACGGAAACCAAGAGAAAGACATCGTTTTATATTTTTGTAAGGACAGCTTTGAAAAAGGAACGCCGCAGGCATGCTATCGATTTTTAACGCAAAAGATCAAAGAGAATAGGCAAAGCTGGTTTCAAAAGAAAGCGTAGTTTGCAACGGAACAAAGCTTTTGTACATGAACCGGCATGGTAATGGGGATTACCAAATGAAAAAAGAGGAAGCGATTTGCTTCCTCTTTTTATCTACCGTACTTTGCTCAGGCTTTGCCGTTGCAACCCAGCACATGCACCATCTTATGGGAAACCATTTCCTTGATGGCGGTGCGGGCCGGGGAGAGGTACTGGCGCGGGTCAAAATGATCCGGATGCTCCACAAAATACTGACGCAGGCTGGCGGTCATGGCCAGGCGCAGATCGGAATCGATGTTGATTTTGCAGACCGCTTTCTGGGCAGCGATGCGCAGCTGGTCCTCCGGAATACCCACAGCATCCGGCATTTTGCCGCCGTACTGGTTGATGATCTTGACAAATTCCTGCGGCACAGAGGAAGCGCCATGCAGCACGATGGGGAATCCGGGCAGGCGCTTGGATACCTCGTCCAAAATATCAAAGCGCAGCGGCGGCGGCATCAGGATGCCTTCTTCGTTGCGCGTGCACTGTGCAGCGGTGAATTTATAAGCGCCATGGCTGGTGCCGATGGCAATGGCCAGGGAATCCACCCCGGTACGGGACACAAACTCCTCCACCTCTTCCGGACGGGTATAGGAAGATTCCTCTGCGGAAACGCAGACCTCGTCTTCCACGCCGGCCAGCGTGCCCAATTCGCCCTCTACCACCACGCCGTGATCGTGTGCGTATTCCACGACCTGCTTGGTCAGCGCAATGTTATCCTCAAAGGATTTGGAAGAGCCATCAATCATCACGGAGGTGAAACCGCCATCGATGCAGCTTTTACAAAGCTCAAAACTGTCGCCATGATCCAGATGCACACAAACCGGCAAATCAAATCCGGCAGACTGTTCGGCGTCTTGGATGGCAGCCTCAATCAATTTCATCAGGTACACATGCTTGGCATAAGCACGGGCCCCTTTGGAAACCTGCAGCACCAACGGCGCACGGTTTTCAATGGCCGCTTCGGTGATGCCCTGAATGATCTCCATATTGTTGACGTTGAACGCGCCTACGGCGTAGCCGCCTTCGTATGCTTTTTTGAACATTTCTTTGGTTGTCACAAATGCCATGTGTCATACCGCCTTTCTTCAATACTATCTATGAGATTCAGCTTATTATACACTATTGGGCAGGGGAAACAAAGGGAGAATCGCGGGAAAAGCGCGCAAATGTGCGCCCGGAGATTTGGTGAAAAAATAAACAAGGAAGAGCCGCCATTTTCGTTAGACATTCCGCGGATGGCAAGATATAATAAATAGGTAAGCATTGTGTTGGATTCATTTTTTCTCATGTATTGTTTTCATTGTCATGAAAGCGGATGCTTTGTCCGCTCTTATAAGGAATAAGGAGGAATTCTTTATGGCGTTGATGGAACTGACGTTTCGTTCTGAAGCATTGAACTCTGACCAAACCGTCACCGTTTTCCTGCCGGAGCCAAAGGACCTAAAGCTGGCTCAGCTAGGAAAGCCGTTTACGGAAAACCTGCCTGTCCTGTATTTGCTGCATGGACATACCGACAACCACACGGCGTGGCTTCGGCGAAGCAACATGGAAGCTTATCTGCACCACAGCGATCTAAACATGATCTGCGTTTGTCCGGGCATGCAGAATTTCTGGTATACCGATATGGTCAATGGCTGGGCGTATTTCACGTATATGACCGTGGAGCTGCCAAACTTTATCGAGACGGTATTCCGCGCTTCCGGAAAACGGGAGGATCGCTTTATCGCTGGCCTTTCGATGGGCGGCTATGGCGCGCTGCAGATCGCAATGAAAAACCCGGATCGCTATGCGGCGGTGGCGTCGTTCTCTGGCGGGCTGGATGTGGCGCATATGTCCGTAGGGCAAGAGGCGGACGCCGTTACCCCGATGGAGATGAAGGCCGTCTTTGGCACGGAGAATCCCAAGGACCTGGAAGGCACGGAGTTTGATCTTTACCATGTGGTAGACAGCGCGGTAAAAAGCGGCAAACAGCTTCCGAAAATGTATGTTTCCTGCGGTACGGATGACAGCTTGTACGGCGTACATAAGGATTTCTGCAAATTCCTCAAAGACAAAAAGGTGGACTTTACCGAGTTTGAGCAGGAGGGCATGGCCCACGAGTGGGATTTTTGGGACAGCGAAGGCAAAAAGCTGATCGATTGGCTGCCGGTCCGCAAAGAGCTAAGGAGGGCGTAAAAGCATGGCGCACATTACATTCAATTTTCATTCTCAAGTGCTGGATTTTCATCAGACCGTGCATCTGCTCGTGCCTGACGCCAACATCTACGGCGCGCTGGCAGGCGGGGCGGATACCGAAGAAATTCCCGTTTTGTACCTATTGCACGGCCTAAAGGGCGCGGCGCATACCTGGACCAGCTATACCAGCATTGAACGCTATCTGTACGAATCGGAAAAGAAGATGGTGGTCGTGATGCCGGAAATGCATAACAATTTCTACACAGACCAGGCCATCGGCTGGCCGTACTTAAAATATGTGGCGGAGGAGCTGCCCCGCATCATCGAAACCTATCTGCGCGTTTCGCCCAAGCGGGAAAATACCTATGTGGCCGGGCTTTCGATGGGCGGCTATGGCGCAATGAAGATCGCCCTTACGTATCCTGAAAAGTTTGGCTTTGCGGCCAGCTTCTCTGGAGCGCTGGATATCGTAGCCCTTATGCAGGATGATAAAGAGCAGATTGCCCATGAAGGGCAAAACCTGCGCGGCAAAAAGAGCGATACCGAGGTGGTCTTGGAAACCAAGGAATTCATCTTTGGGCCGCATGGCACGATGAAGGGCAGCAAAAACGACCTGCACTTCCTGCTGGAGCAGGCTGCCAAACAGAAAAAGCCGCTACCGAGGCTGTATATCTCCTGCGGATCGGCGGATACGCTGTTTCCCTCTGCGGTGGATATGCGAAACCGCGCCAAGGCGCTGGGCTATCAGGTGAAGTTCCACGAAGAGCGCAACATGGGCCATTCCTGGGCGTTCTGGGACAAGGAAGTGGAAAAGCTGATCCGCGATATCATCGTGGAAGACTAACGCACACAACAAGAAAAGCCTGTATCAAAAGATACAGGCTTTTCTTGTACACCGTTTAGGACGCCGGCGCATCGGTTTCGTCGGTGCTGTCCTCTACGCCCTCGGTGCTGTCCGGCATCAAAAAGATTTTCACCGTCATCAGCAGCAGGCGGATATCCAGCAGAAACGAATAGTTTTCGATATACATCAGATCCAGCAGCAGCTTGTCCTGTGGGGTAGTGTTGTATTTACCCATGACCTGCGCATAGCCGGTCAGCCCTGCTTTCACCTTTAGCCGGTAGGAAAATTTTGGCAGTGTAGCGTCGTATTCTTCAGCAATCTCCGGCCGCTCCGGGCGGGGCCCCACCAGCGACATATCGCCCTTACAGATGTTGAATAGCTGCGGCAGCTCGTCAAACCGGATGGCGCGGATCACCTTGCCTACAGGGGTTATGCGGTTGTCGTTTTTGCTGGCCAGGCGGGCTACGCCGTCCTTTTCCGCATCCACAACCATGCTGCGGAATTTATACAGTGTGAATACCTTGCCGCCGATGGTCAGCCTATCCTGTTTGAAAAGAACAGGCCCGCGGTCATACAAATAGATGCAAAGGGCAATGATAAGCATGAACGGGCTCATAACCAAGATACCCAGCGAGGAAACGAATAGATCCAATGCACGTTTGGCAAACCGCTGCTCCGGCTGCAGACCTTGGTTGCGGCATAACAGCAGCGGCGTATCAAACAAGTGCACTTTGGATGCGTTGGCGATGATAATATGCTCGATGGTAGGCACCAGGTAAAACCGCTTGTCCACCCGAAAGCAGTAATCGATGAGCAGCTCTTGCATTTGCGCGCCCACATCACAGATGACGATGGCGTCGTACGCATCGATCTTTTCGCGGATCAGATGGATGTCCTCGTTGACGTCGATGCATTCGCAGATCTCGTATTTATCCGGCCGCTTATTCATCTTATCGATCAGATGTGCGGAGGCTTGCTGATGGGATACCAGCAGCATGCGCCGCGGCGGGTAGATGGATCGGTACAGCGAGCTGGAAAAAATTGCCCAGATCACGGCCACGGCGTATTCTACCAGCGTCATCAGCAAAAATGGGCCGGCCGGCAGCGGCTTACGCGCGATCAGCGTCATAATCAAATAGGTAAACACATTGCCGAGCGCCAGAGAGAGAAAGTTGGAATAGATGATCTCTGAACACCGAAGGCGGCCGATGCGGTACCCGCCGAGCACGCTGGTAATGGCGTACAGCACAATGGCATAAATGAAAAAAAACAGCCAGTTGCCATACCGATAATAAAACGGCGCACCGATCTGCAGAAGATAAAAATTATACCAGGTGAACGCAAAAATGCCGACCATAGCCAGCAGATTCACTGCGCTGATGGCGGATAAAATCGCCTTTTTATAATCTAAAAAACGGGTTTTCATCCGGCCGCTCCTAACTTATACATTCGTTTTACAAAGTATCCTTATTATACCCTCTTTTTCGGTATCTAGCAACAAAGGGCCCTTTTACAGAGAAAAAAGACGAACTTATGACGGCAGGCGGGCTGTAATTTGCCCCATTCTTATGCGAGAATGGTTTGACAAACCATTGGCAAAACAGCTAATCTAGTAATGGAAACAAAAACAACCCTTGGGCAACAAAACGTGTGCAGGTTTGGTGGCGTCTATGTGCCCAGGAGAGGATAAAAAGATGGCATTTGTGGAATTAAAGAATGTTCAGAAAGTGTATAAGACAGGCGAAGTGGAAACCAGGGCCCTTGTAGGGGTGGATTTTGAAGTGGAAAAGGGCGAGCTATGCGTGGTTGTCGGCCCTTCCGGCGCCGGGAAAAGCACGGTGCTCAACCTTTTGGGCGGCATGGATTCGCCCACATCCGGCGATATTGTGGTGGATGGAAAGCACATCGAGCATCTAAACGATAAGCAGCTGACCCTCTACCGCAGAAACGACATCGGGTTTATCTTTCAATTCTATAACCTGGTACAAAACCTGACGGCCCTGGAAAACGTAGAGCTGGCAACAGAGATCTGCAAGGACCATTTCGATCCGGCCAAGACCTTGGAGCAGGTGGGCCTGCAAGACAGGATGAATCATTTTCCTGCCCAGATGTCCGGCGGGGAGCAGCAGCGCGTTGCCATTGCGCGGGCGCTGGCCAAAAACCCCAAGCTGCTGCTTTGCGACGAGCCCACCGGCGCGCTGGATTCCAGCACCGGCCGGCAGATTTTGGCGCTTTTGCAGAGAACCTGCCGCGAAACGGGGATGACGGTGATCATCATCACGCACAACAGCAGCATCATCCCTATGGGCGACCGCGTGATCCGCATCAAAAACGGGCAGGTGACCGAGCAGCGCAAAAATGAACAGCCGCTGAGCGTGGATCAGATCGAGTGGTGAAGCGATGAGAGCGATTCAAAAGGATACATTCCGCGAGATCAGGCGGACGCTGGGCCGGTTTTTTTCCATCTTTTTAATCTGTGGCATCGGGGCCGCGTTTTTCTCCGGCATCCGTGCGGCCAGCCCGGATATGCGCTTGGCGGCGGATACCTACTACGACGAACAAAATTTGATGGATGTGCGCCTGCTTTCTACCGTAGGATTTGAGCAGGAGGATCTGGATCTCATCGCCCAGGTGGAGGGCGTAGAGGGGATCAGGGCTGGATACACGGTGGATGTGTTGGCTTCGGTAAACGAGAAAAACCTGGTGGCCAAAGTCTATTCCATGACGCCAGACCCAGAGCAGGGTACGGAAAACGACATCAACCGCCCATTGCTGCTGGAGGGGCGCTTGCCGCAGGCGGAAAACGAATGCCTGGCGGATGCGCGCCTTGTTTCCAGCGGCGTTTCCATCGGCGATACCATCCGCGTTTCCAGCGGCACGGAAAATGAGATTTCCGATACGCTCAAAGACGATGCGTTTACGGTGGTGGGCATTGCCAATTCGCCCCTTTACAACGGCACGTCGCGGGACAGCGCCACCATCGGCAACGGTACGGTTTCCGGTTTTCTAATGGTACCCGAAACGGCCTTTTGCTTGGATCGCTATACCGAAGTGACGCTGACCGTGGCGGGCGCCAAGGCGATGATGAGCTATGACGATGTGTACGATACGACGGTGGAGCCCGTTACCGCGGCGCTGGAAACGCTGGGTGAACAGCGCACCAAGGATTGGGAGACCGATGTGATCCAAAAGGCCAAAGAAGAATTGGCCGACGCGGAGCAGGCGTACCAAGACGGCAAGGATACCGCAGAGAGGGAATTTGCCAATGCACAGAAAACCATCGACGACGGCAAAAAAGAACTATCGGCCAATCGAAAAACGCTGGAGGATACCCAGAAAACCCTTTCGGACAGCCGCAAGGAATGGCAGGAGGGCGTAGCAGCGTTTGTGGCCCAGCTGGATCCCAGCTATACCGAATTGTCCCAGGCGGAGGGATGGATCTCCGAAAAGCAAGCGCAGTATGAACAGGCCAAGGAGCAATATGAACAGTCCAAACCCTTTTTAACGCCGGAGCAGGACGCCGAGGCCAGGGCAAAGCTGGCAGCGCTTCAGGGCGCCATCGACCAGGCAAGCCAGGGAATGGCGGCGCTTCAAAGCGCGGAAAGGCAGATCGAGGACGGGGAAAGGCAGCTTTCCGAGGGCCAAGCGCAGCTTTCTGCCGGCGAAAAGCAGCTGGAGGATGCGCAGCGCACCCTGGACAGGGAAAAGGCCAATACAAACCAGGAGCTGGAGGACGCCTGGCAGGAAATTTTGGATGCGCGCCAGGAGATCGACGACCTGCCGGACTGCGAATGGTATGTGCTGGATCGCAATACCAACATCGGCTTTGTGGAATACGGCTTTGCTGCCGAGCGGATGCAGGCCATTGCCAATGTATTCCCAGCGTTTTTCTTCCTGGTCGCGGCGCTGGTGTGTTTGACGACAATGACGCGCATGGTGGATGAGCAGCGCAACAACATGGGCGTATGCAAGGCCCTGGGCTATGGAAAAGGAACCATTGCGGCCAAGTATTTGTTCTATGCGCTGTCCGCCAGCCTGCTGGGCAGCTTATTGGGCGTGATCATTGGCATGCAGTTTTTCCCGAAGGTCATCTTTGACGCATACAATTCCATCTACAATGTGCCCACGCTGTATACGCCGATGTATGCCGATCTGGCAAGCATGAGCATCGCCATGGCGGTAGGCACCACGTTCCTGGCTACGCTGTGGGCGTCGCTGAGCAGCCTATCGCATAAGCCCAGCGATCTGATGCGCCCCAAAGCGCCCAAGATCGGCAAGCGCATTTTGCTAGAGCGCGTGCATTTCCTCTGGAAACGCATGAGCTTTTCCGGCAAGGTAACGGCGCGCAACCTGTTTCGCTACAAAAAACGGCTGTGCATGACGGTGCTGGGCATTGCAGGCTGCACGGCGCTGCTGCTCATAGGCTTTGGCATCAGGGACAGCATTTCCACCATCGCCACGCTTCAATTTGATGATCTGTACCAGTATCAGGACATCGTTACGATGAAAGACAATCTGCCCCAGGCGGAGATAGACAGCTGCCGGGCAGGCGTGCAGGCGCAGCCGGGCGTACAGGATACGGCCGTGATGTATGTCAAAAGCACGCAGACGCGCGGCCAAAACGGCGACGGCACAGAGGTAGATGCCTATATTACCGTGCCGCAGCAAAGCGAAGCGATGAGCCAATGGATCAGGCTGCGCGATGTAGAGACAAAAGATCCGCTTTCCCTCAAGGCGGGCGGCGCTGTCATCACGGATAAAATGGCGGAAACGCTGGGCCTGGCGCCGGGCGATACGCTGGAGATCAAAACCGACGACGGCTGGCGGCAGATCCCCGTTGCCGCGGTGGCGGAGCATTACCTAAACCATTATGTCTATCTTTGCCAAGACGATTATGAGCAGGTCTTTGGCGAACCACCCGCCTATAACCAGCTGTATGTGAAAACGGACAGCACGGACAACGCGTATGAGGAATCGCTGCGCGCCGGCATTTTAGAGATGGAAAATATCACCCAGGTGGCCAGCAACACCGCCACCATCCAGGCGTTTCAGGATACGGTGGATAATATGATGACGGTGGTCATCGTGCTGATCCTCTCCGCAGGGCTATTGGCGTTTGTGGTATTGTATAACCTGACCAATATCAACATCGGCGAGCGGGTACGCGAAATCGCAACGCTCAAGGTGCTGGGCTTTACGCGGCGCGAGGTGGACCTCTACGTATTTAGGGAAAACCTTTGGCTGAGCCTTTTGGGCATTCTGGTGGGATTTGTATTCGGCAAATACCTGCACCTATACATCATGAACAGCGTAGAGGTGGAGATGATCCGCTTTGGCCGCCAAATTTTGCCGGTAAGCTATCTTTTGGCCGCTGTGCTGACCCTGGCATTTACCCTCATTGTCAGCGTGGTGATGAGCCGAAAGCTCCGCAAAGTCGATATGGTGGAATCGCTGAAAAGCGTGGAATAAACAAGAAAAAACCCCGGCGGCGCCGGGTTTTTTTCATGCCGTTTCCATCGGCCCCACATAGGCAAAGCGTGGCTGGGCTTTGCCGTCGCGCGTGATGGTTTCGCAAAACATGGACAGCGGCCGTATCCAAAGGCCGCCTTCGCCATACAGCGCGCGGTAAACCACATACGGCTCCTGCGTTTCGCTGTGCAGAGCCACCCCCAGCACTTGGTATTCGCCGCCCTTAAAATGGCGGTATTTTCCCATCTTCAGCATACAGATTCCCCCTGTTGTTTTTTGCGCGGGATTTGCATTGCGGCCCGCTCCTTGCTATTATAAAAAAATAGAAAGACATTGCATAGCAAAACAGGGAGGAAAATGAAATGCAATTTCCTTTGGTTTATACGGGCAACCGTGTCACGATAGAAAAGCTCAGCGATCGGCTGTATTTTCGTCAGGGGGATTTAAATGCGCGCCGGCAGTGCAACGGCGGCTATCTTGTAACGGACGAGGGCGTTGTGGCGGTGGATGCGCCCAGCGTAGAGGCCTCGGAGGAAATGGTACAGGAATGCCAGCAGCTGTTCGGCAAGCCCATCTGCGCGCTGGTGCTGACCCATCCGCACCCGGATCATGTTTGGGGCCTGGATGCGCTTTTGGCCAAAACCGGGCAGATTCCCGTTTTTGCCGGAAAGGGTGCCGGGGAGGAAATTAAAAACCAAGGCATGCAGATGCCGGTAAACCTGATCGAAATCGAGGGGCGGGAAAATATCCCGATCGGCTATGATGCATTTGGAAAAGGTGCCGGTCCAGGCGCACTCGCCATGGGATCTGATGCTGTTTTTGCAGCATGAGCAGGCGCTGTTTACCGGAGACCTCGTGGTGCCTGCCAACGAAATGTATTTTAAGGACTGCCTTTTGTCCGGCTGGGAAGAAACGCTGACCGCCTTGCAACACCGCCTCGATGTTACGCTGCTGCGCGGGCATGGCGAAGCGGTGGAGCCGGCTCAGATCAAGGAGCAGAAAGCGTTTTTGAAGGCCATGCATGCCGTGTACGCTGCCATGAAGAAAAGCGGGCTGGTAGAGCAGCCGTATACCGAGGAAACGGTACGCCCTGTGTTTGATGAAAAAATCGAACAGGGCGACGAAAACGCCAAGACCATCTGGCGCGTAGCCAACAAAAAGGTGTATTATCAGCTGTTTAAGCTGTTTGTTACCGGCCGGGAGGCATAAAGCGCTTGCCGCGCTGCCGGAGAGAGGAGGACGCATGAAAAAGATCATCAAAGCGTTGGTCATCGGATCGTTTGCGCTGTATTTGCTGGTGCTGTTCTCGCTGTTGTTTATGCGCTCCGGCGGTTATTGGCAGAATCTGTCTTGGGTGGATTATGTGCGCCTGAACAGCAATTTTGTGCCATTCCGCACCATATCGCAGTATGTACATCTATTGTTTACGGGCAGCATCAACGCCAACATCCCGCTGACAAATCTATGGGGCAATTTGCTTATGATGGCGCCTATGGGGCTGTACCTCCCCTATTTTTTCAAAAGGGCCAGGCGGCCGGCGGTGTTTTTTCTGGTGATGCTGTGCCTGGTGCTTTCGGCAGAGCTGGCGCAGACCTGCCTTAGGGTCGGTTCGCTGGATATCGACGATGTGATTTTGAATCTGGCCGGCGCCTTTTTGGGCTATGGCCTGGGGCGGCTGCGCTGGGTGCGCAGATTTGTCTATGTAGAATAGAAAAAGCCGTGAGCATTCACGGCTTTTTTTGCTTTTGCCCGGCCGTGCGCCGGTAACGGCGTACAACAAGGAAGGTCAGTATGACGGCAAAAAGAAAGGTTAACGCGTCTGCGGCGGCGGGGGCCAGCAGAATGCCGCGCAGGCCCCATAGGCCCGGCAGCAGGAAGATCAGCGGCACAAAGAAAAGCCCTTGCCGGCTGACGGCCAGCAGCGAGGCAAACAACGCCCGGCCGGTGGACTGCATCAGCATATTGGATACGATGACAAACGCCTGCGTGGGCAATAACAGCAGCTGCGAGCGCATACATAAAAGCCCCATATCGCGCTGAGCACCCTCCGGTGAAAAAAACCACTGTAAAAGCTGGGGCGCAAAGAAAAAACACAGCGCTGCGGCAGCGATGCTAA
>OGPJ01002508.1_pt1 | contig 11644 bp, 6 predicted proteins | sample 1552831 | NCBI WGS metagenome assembly OGPJ01 (sample SAMEA2579914, study PRJEB22360) | human gut metagenome | biome: human gut; feature: human-associated habitat; material: faeces | place: Denmark | collected 2008/2010
TGACCGTGAACGGGGTGAGCTCGTCCCCAGCCTCGAGCTTGGTCTGGGCCTCGTCGAGGCAGTAGAACGTGATGCGCTCGAGGATGTCGTCCATCTCGAGGTTTTCCTGGTCTGTCATTGCATCTCCTTGCGCAGGCGCCGTGATGGGCGCTTTTCGTCGTTTCCATTCGGCAAAAGTATACTTTTTGGTGCAACCTGAGCCAACCTCGCAATTTTTGGCCAGCTACAAGCGTCTTGCGCTATAATCACCCCCGCACCCCACATGGGGCCCCTGCGGAGGGGTGGCAGAGTGGTTGAATGCGGCGGTCTCGAAAACCGTTTGGCTTGTATAAGGTCACGAGGGTTCGAATCCCTCCTCCTCCGCCATTTTGGTTGAGAAAGCTCCCAACAATGGGAGCTTTTTTGTTTTGAGTCCCTAACAAGCAAATACGGCGGAGGAGGAGGGATTCGAACCCGCCAGGGCGCGGAGCGTAAAGAAAACGCGCCCGTGGCGCGTTTTTAGCGCAGCGCGGTCGGCGCAAGCCGACCGGATAAATTTTGAGCGGAGCTCAAAATTTGGACATCCCTCCTATTCGACCACGCCCCCATCGCGTTCAGCATCAACCCGGATCCCCTAACATGGAACCTATGACCGTACCCAGTCCCGACCGTTTACCGAGCAATAGGGTCGCCACGCCCGCCAACCATGTACTATGTACGGGCATTGTCTAAACCCACAATCCAAAGGACCCCATCTTGCCCGTCGTCGCCGCCATAACCATTACCTCACATGCCTCGGATGCCATGGTCGCTATTCCGTTTTGGCTCGAGATGTTCGCTGTTGTCGCTGCATCGATCTCGGGTGTGCTGGTTGCGCGCGAGCACAAGCTCGACCTGGTGGGCGCGGTCGCGCTCGCGGTGGTCTGCGGTCTGGGCGGAGGTCTCTTGCGCGACATGACGCTGCAGGTGGGCAACGTCTACATCCTCAACCAGCCGATGGCACTCCCGCTTTCCATTGCCACGGCGGCCATCATCTATATTTTCCCGGCAATCGTCGACAAACCCGAAAAACTCATTCCCCTGCTCGATATCATCTCGGTCGGCATCTACGCCGCCACTGGAGCAGACAAGGCGCTGGTCTACGGCTTTGCGCCGGCGGTGTGCATCATGATGGGCTTTTTTACCGCGGTAGGCGGCGGCATGCTGCGCGACGGCTTTATGGGCGTGGTTCCGGGCATTTTCCAACGTACTAACTTTTATGCCATCGCCGCCATCGCCGGATCGACAAGCTATGTGTGTCTCGTTATGAGCGGCATCATGAGCAATGTCGCCGCGCTGGTCGTATGCGTTGTCGTGACCATGGGTCTGCGCTGGCTCTCGCTTCGCTTTGACATCAAAAGCCCCACCGAAGAAGATATCGCACGCTTCTTGCACCGTAAAAAGTAGACAGCACGGCACGACCCTTCGAAATGCAACCGAGAGGTTCTTTTAGAGCGCCCACGCGTTGGGTACCCTGTTAGGTATATGCCGAACACCTAACAAAAGGATCAACCATGGCTCTCAATCAAACCGCGGCGGCGCCGTCACACAAGATGCGTCGCTGCCTGCTTATGGCATTCGCGCTCATCGCACTGGCGATCACTGCGCTTCCCACGGCGTCGTTCGCCGGCACGGACACCGCAGGAAACGTACTTGCGACCGACAATGACGTCAATCCATCTGGCGTCGAGGGTGACCTGTACTGGGCCGGCCAGGCCCTCAACTTGGACGATGCGTCCATTGACCACGATATCATCGCCGCGGGCGATACCCTCTCTATCCGCGACTGCACGGTGGGCGGCGCCGTCCGCTTGGCGGCACGCACCATCGATATCGCCAAGACCACGGTTGATGGCAGCGTCACGGTCGTCGGTCAGCACGTTGTGCTCAATTCCGACAGCTCTGCCAACTGTTTTTACGCGATAGGCGAGACGGTTGCCCTGCGCGGCTCTACCAAGTCGGCAGCGCTTGCGGGCGACACGGTGACCATCGATGGCACCGTCGAGGGCGATGTCGAGGTTTGGGCCGACAAGCTCATCCTGGGCAAGAACGCCCACATCACCGGCACCGTGAACGCGCACGTCTCCGAGGACCCCGAGCGTGCCGCAGGAGCCGAGGTAGGCGCGCTCAAGATCGACCGCACCGAGAACGAGGATACTTCCACCGTTAACGATGTCATCGGCGGTATCGTCGCCGCGGCACTCTCGACCTGCTTTGTCGCTCTGCTGCTCGAGCTCGTCTTTCCGCGCGCGACCGCCAGCGCCGCCGGCATGCTCCACCAGCGCCCCATGCCCCTGTGGGTGAGCGGTCTTCTGGGCACGATTGCTATCGTCCCCGCCGTCCTACTGCTAATTATCTCTATCGCTGGTCTGTCGCTTGCCGGAGCCCTCATGTGCGGTGTTATTGGCATCGCGCTGGTGTCGAGTGCCTTTGCAGGGTGCGCGATCGCGCGCATGGTCGGACACAGCCAGAACCGCTACGCCATGGCAGCCGCTGGTGGCGTAATCGCAGGCGCCCTCACGGGGCTTCCCCTCGTAGGCGGCTTCATCAGCGGCGTGGCCTTTGTCTTTATGCTCGGCTACATCATCCAAATCATCTGGCACAACGCCCACCTCAAGCCGCAGCAGCCGGCTAACACGCCAGAGCTTCCCACCGCTTAGCAGCCGATCACCACAAAGGGGCCAGGCACCTTTGTGGTGGTGCAAAGGGGTCAGGTTACTTTGCAACAACAAACGAGGCGGGGCACTCGGTCATATCGACCGGGTGCCCCGCTTTTCTTGGAGGGTTCTCTAGTAACTTTTTCAAAACCAATGATCATCAGGTCGGTAGGCCTGCGCGTCACTCATTACGGAGGCAGTACGCCAGTGAGCATGAAAGGCAATTATTTTTCACGACGACCGCCTCCCCGCTTGATGACGAGCCCGACAACAATAGCCGCCACTCCGATGGCAGCCAAAGCCGCCACCAGCACCAACGTTCTATCTCCCGTCGAGGGTATAAAGCCACGACTTGCTTCTTTGCTCGGGGTGTTGAGCACCGACAGCTCAATCGAACCCGTCCCGGCATCGGCGGTATCAACCCGCAGAGGGCTTTTGACCGACACGGTCACCTTGAGCTTCGCGGCCGCCACCTGCTTAGCGTCCAATCCCTCAGACGTAACCGTTACCGTTCGTTTGCCCTCAAAGGCGGTGTATCCCTTGGGAGCCGCGGCCTCCTCGACGGTGTAGACACCCGCGTCCACACCGCTCAATTCCGCGTGGCCGTCCGCGCCCGTGATGACGCACGCGTCAGCATCCGTCGACCACGAGCCGTCGGTCGTTAGGATGCGCCCGCGGTCATCGATGATGCGCAGTTTGGCACTCGCGAGCGGTTTATCGTCCGAGCTCGAGCGCTTGATGAGGCTGAGTCCCCAGGTATAGGCCGTGGCGTCATCACTCGGCGTATGGGTGAATCCGGCATCGCCGGACTGGTCGACGAGGGGAGAGCGCGGGTAACGCAGGTAGACCTCGTTGGGGTTGCCCTTGGTGGCGCCTCGATTGCAGTTGGCCCCCAACGGCGCATTGTAGACAGCAACCACGCGGGCGCCCGCGGCAAAGGCGTCAGCCCCGCCGAGCGCGGCGATGAGGTCGCCGGTGCGCACGGTGAAGGCATTGCCCTCGACCGAGACCTTGCACTGTGAAGTAATGTCTGTCCACCCTTTAGCCGGCGTCGAGTTGGTGTTGCCACCCTCACATGCGACGACGTCGAAGCCGCCGTCCGCGCCCGCCGCCACGTACACGCGCATGCTCGCGGCCACCTTGGAGGGGTCGAGCCCCGCGCTCATGGTGTCGACGAACCGCACCGTATAGGTGTCGTAGGCCTTGAGGCCCGCCGGGACCGTGGCCGAGAGGCGCCAGTACAGGTCGTCGGCAACCGTGGCGTCGGCGGCCTTCTGCCAGGCGGCGGTGCTGTCCTCCAGCACGTGTTTTTGGACCTTGGGGGTCGCCGCCTTGGGCTTGACGGTGACGGCGCTGCCGCCGACCAGGGCCATGATCGGCGCGGTGCCGGCCTCGCCCTGGGAAATGGCGTCGTCCTTAGCGACGATGAGCCAGTAGCCGCAGGGCAGCTCGGCCGCCGTGCCCGCGTTGAGGGCCACGGACACGGCGCCAGAGCTCTGGAGGGAACGAGCGAGCTGTGCGCTCAGCGCGCTCGTAAGGTGGGAATCGGTGTTGAGCCACTCGGCAGCTTCCTGCGCGGTGGTCTGGGAATTGGGCATGCCGGCGCTGTGCAGCACAGGCAGCGCGGCGTCGCGCGCGGCGTCGCTTGCCCAGGCGAGGTCGGTGGCGATCTTGGCGTCGCTGTCGCCGTCGACGACGTTGGCGCTAAAGATCTGGTAGGCGTCGTAGCTGCGCGCCACGGTGCCGCTCACCGTGATGGAACCGGTCGAGATCGGCGCGGCCTGCGCGGAAGCGGGGAACACAACCGCGCAGGTGCCAATCAGGAGGGCAAGCAGCGCAAACAAGATCGGGAAGGAGCAAACTTTCTTATTCACGACGCTCGCCTCCCTTCGCATTCGCCTTGCGACGAATGTGCATCCAGGCCGCAGCAGCGCAAAGCACCGCCGCGCCGGCAAGGTACGTCAGAGTGACGCCCGACATACCGGAAAGAGGCAGAGTGGTGGAGTAGGTGTTGGTGAAGGTGGAGGCGGGAATGGCGGTTGGGCCCGCGCCGGCGGATGGGACTTCGATGCCCCGCCCGTTCTCGCCCAGGGCGTTGCCCATGTCGTCCTTCATCTGGGTGACCGTGGTGGAGGTGATGAGGCCGGTGTACTTGCCGGCCCCATTCAGCTCAGCCTTCACCGTGACGGCAACCTGGTACTCGGCCTTGGAGTAGCGGAGCTTGTCGATGGCACCGGTAGTAGGCTCGACCTCCTTCACCGTGTAGGTGTAGGTCCTGGCGTAGTCACCCACCTCACCGGGGGCATCGGACAGGTGCGACTTGTTGAACGTCATGGCGCCAAAGGTCGCCGTGATGTTGTTGAGCTTGGCGGCGTCGGTCTCCCTTGCCTTTGGGGCAACAGAAATCTTGGGTGCTTCGGGCGCTTCGGGCATGGGGGCTTTGGCTGCATAGTCACCCGTAGCCACAATGCTGAACTCGAACGGCACATAGTTGTCGCCAGCATCCTTCGGCCAATCCGTATTGCGAACGGATTTGGTCACCGGGATCTTCACGGACGTAGCACTGCACTTGTCGGAGATGTACGTAGTGTCACTATCGATGCTCGGCTGCTCGTTCTCTTTCCACGTAATGGAGCCGTTTGTGCTGTCCACCGTGAACTTGTAGGTGTTCTTGTTCAGTTCGTAGCCAAACGGAGCCTGGGTCTCAACAAGCGTGTACGTGCCCGGCAGCAGGCCCTCGAGCTTGAACTTGCCAGGCGCGGTGTCGGTGTCTACCCACGTGGTATCGCTCGAAGTCGACTGGTCGCTCACCTGATCTCTCACGGTCCAGGACTGGTTAACGGCCGCACCATCGGCGTCATTAGTCTTGGTGAGTTTCCACTCAGAACCAGCCAAAGGAGTGTGTTTTGTGTCGCCCTCCCCCACCTTGGTCCAAGACACCGTACCGGTGATGATCTTGGTGTTGGGAATGGCACCTGTGGGGTTATTCTCGAACGGAACATTTTTGCCGTTCTCATCCACGTAACCCTGAACGTAGTTCGGCTTCTCGCCAGTATTGTTCATAGTGGCATAGTAGATGGTGTCTGACTTCTGGTAGCCAGCCGGCGCTGTCTCCTCTTTGATGTAATACGTGAAGTAGTTGGTATCGTTGGAATTGCCGATGTTTGCCTTCTGGTTCAGATAGTTGAACTGAAGCTTGCCATCACCCGAAGCGTAATCATTTGCGCCACCGTCAGTCACCGTCACGATAGCGTCCTTGCCCGCGACAGCATTCTCGACAGAACCATAGATAGCCCACGAGGAACCAGGAAGCGACGTGTTGCCGTTCGCCGCATCGACCTTGCTCCACGCAACGGCGGAGCCGTCGGGCGTATACGACCCAGACCACGGGAAGTTGTGACGCTCCTGATCCATATCGATGACGGAAGCCGAGTTACCCTCACCAAATGCTGCGGCAACCTTCGGGCTGTTCATTGAGAAATCGACGCCCACATAAACGCGGCCGTTGGTACTCACATGGTCGTCGAAACTTCCGTTGGGAACGAGAATCGATCCGATCATAGCCGCCGCAGGATCGTCGTCAGTCCACTTGGCACCGGTGGCTGTGCCGCCGTATCCCCAGTCCGCGCGGTTTTCTCCCGCGATGCCGCCTCGAATGGTAAGGCTGGTGGTATCGACGAAGTTCCACATGATGGACTGGGAGGCCAGCGAGTATTTCGCGTCAAGGTCTTTCTTGGCGTACTGACTCTCGTAACCGCGAGATATTTCTGTATCTCCCCACCAGAAGCGCCAGCCGTTGTGGAACTCGACAGGATTAGTACCTGTAACGTTCACGACAATGGATGCGCCTTCGGGGATATTGGTGAACTTAAAGTCGACGCCGCGGTAGTAGACGCCATCCTTCCAGTTGGAGAGCTCGGAACCGGCGATGGTGAAGACCTGTTGCATAGAAGTTCCATCGCCGGTAAAGGTGATGAGTCGCTCGGTGTTGCGAATCTTATTGCTCGGGATTCCGGTATCGAGCGCACCGGAAACAGACTTGCCGCTACCATCGTCGCTACCATCGAATTTGAGTGTATAGCTTGTTCCGTCGTTATTGTACTTGTTGATGACGTAGTTGCTATTAGGCTCTGCAAAGCCGTTGACATCCACCTCGCCGGTATCTTCAAACGAGTCGAGCTGTTTCGATAGCTTCGAGAGGTATCCATTTGTACCGTTATAGCTCGAATAATCGCTACCGTTGACATTAGTCAAATCAACAGCTTTATTGAACAGGGTGCTTTCCAGAGCAGACAAGCCCTCGTACCAATTACCCTGCATTGTCACCACAGACTGGCGTTTATAGTCGCTATCGCGCCAGTATGTGATGGGGCCTGCGATTTGCGCGGTGTAGGCAAAGCCGGAAGGAGTCGCGCCCTCAAAAGGTCTCTGCTGTCCGACCCAAGCGCCTTTGTTCCAAGCGCCAACGGTAGTCGCCCCCGGCAAGTTGCCGTTGTAACCAACGCTCATTTTGGTGATCGCACTGTCGATTCCGGCGACCGCAAGCACGGTGCTGCCGTAGACAGGACGGAACTGGGAACCAAAACCAACGGTGCCAAAGCGGAAACCAGCGCCGCCACTATTATTATAGGGCCAGCTCTCTTTGAGTGGATTCATGGCAAGCTTGCCACGGACCACGGTAAGGCCCTCCGCCTCAGCGGCATATGAGCCGGTGGGGGCGTTGTCCGCATCAAGATCGATAGCGCCGTCGCTCGGCTTATCGCTCGGCTTACCACCGATGTACATGTCGCGGCCGACGTAGGTGGCCACGCCGGGATCAGGGGTTGAGACATTGATATTCGTACCGATACCGATAGACGTGGGAACGTAAATTCCCGGCTTCACGGTGGCCGTCGCTCCCGCTGAAGCCGCATTCGCACTCTGAGCCTGCTCAACACTATTTGAAGAGCCAGACTCGCCGCCATCGGTCTCGTCGCTATTCTGGTTTTCGGCATCCTCGCTGGTGTTACCTACAGCAGCGGACTCACTTGAGGAACCCCCCCCCCATTACAGTTTCCGCGGTAGAAACTGTCTGGGCATCGTTGGCGATGGCCTGCGAGATCGGGGGCATAACGAGCGACAGTACCAGGCTCAAAACGGAGGCTCCGCACAAAACGCCTGCCAGTACACGGCGCGTCGCTTTTTTACTCTGCTTAGTTTTTTCTGAATTCGCTTTCATCGATGTCTCCTCCCCAAGAGACCGCGATCTTGCTCTTTCACTATCAAACGTATCTGCGCAATCTGTAATTGCGCACGCTTAGTAATCTATATTGTAGCGATTGTTTGAATATCTGAACAAGAAAACCGATAGTTTTGTAGCGAATTCTCAATTCTCTTGACATTTGCTCAGATTTACCTTTGTTTATTCGCTATCTATTTTTTGTTTCTGCTGGTAATTTAGTTGCCCATCATTTTTTTAATGGCATTAAATTAATTTGCACAACATTTTGCTCAAGAGCAAACATCCCGCTCACGGTCGAAAATCGACCGTGAGCAGTAGGTCATTAACCGGGAGGAATATCCTACCAAACTGATGAGAATATCTTTAACCCATCGGTGGTTAGAGGCGTGATGTTCAGACAACGTTATTTGAATTTTCGCGCAGATTTTCGGTATCAATTCGCCTAAATCGCCTGAGGCCACCACAGAGGTGCCTGCCCCCTTTGTGGTGGTTCTCCCCTGCGCTACAGCAGATGCTCCTCGATAAAGATCGCGATGCCGTCTTTGTCGTTGCTGGCGGTTACAAAGTCGGCGGCGGCACGAGTGGCGTCGCTGCCGTTTGCCATGGCCACGCCCACGCCGGCGTCGGCCACCATGCAGGTGTCGTTGTCCGCATCGCCAAACACGCAGATGTTCTGGAGCTCCATGTCGTTGAGCTCCGCTACGCGCACAAGGCCGCGCGTCTTGGACACGCGCGGATCCATGAACTCGTAGAGCCGCTGCGTGGTTTGCAGAGCCGCCGCCTTAACAGTGTCATCGGCAAACGTCGACGCCCGCTCAATCACCCGCGGCATTACCTCGGGCGCCATGGTAAACATCACCTTGGGCTGCGGCTCGCGCAAAAACTCGGCAAAGTCGACCACCTGGTAGGGCACGCCGTCGACGCGCGACAGGTGCTCGACGCACGCGTTGCTCTCGGGCACGTAGAACACGCCGTCTCGGGGGCAGACGGGCGTTGCCGGAAGGTCCGCCATGTGCTTGCAGATGCGCGCGATGGTCTCGCCCGGCAGCGGATAGCTCAGCTCGTTGATGTCGTGCGCGCGGTCGATGACCTCGGCGCCACCGCAGCCCACCATCACGTCCACCAGGCCTTCGATGCCCCAGAGCTCGTACATGGCCTCGGTCGCGTGGGCGTCGCGCCCGGTGCACAGGCCAAAGAGCACGCCGCGCTCGCGCAGGGCGCGGATCGCCGCCACGGTGCGCGGGGACACCGTGTGCTGGCTCGTGAGCAGCGTGCCGTCAATATCGCAGAACACGGCTTTGATGTGGCTGAAGGTGGTGTCCATGGGGGCCTTTCTGGGTTGTGCGGCGATGTGGGGTGTATTCGTGAACGGCGTACATGGTATACCAAGGCGCAGGCGCGGCCTGTCAAAGCAAAAACCACCACAAAGGTGCCTGGCCCCTTTGTGGCGGCAGGATCCGGGGGGGGTGGCCTGGCCCGGGGCGCAAACCATCACAACATTCGACGTTTTTCGGCAAAATCGTGATTTTCATCGAATGTTGTGATGGTTTTTACTGCCTTGCGGCACGATCAAAATGCCGGCGTCCAAACAGCAGCAACACCGCGGGAACTGCCGTCACGACCATGCCCGCCCCTACGAGCGTCTGTTGCACGCCAAATGTCGCCGCCAGCCATGGGGCAATTGCCAGCGGGGCCACGCCGGCGAACATGTTGCCAAAACCCATGACCGAGTTGACGCGACCGAGCTGCTCGAGCGGGGCCGTCGTTTGCACGATCGTGTTGTGGAGCGGGTTGACGATGCCCCAAGCTATGCCCAGTGCAATCTGGCCGACGAGGGCTACACCCACGTACGGTGTCCCCACATAGAGCAAACTTCCCAGGCCCACGGACATGAGCGCCACGAGCAGGGTTTTAAGGTTGACCAGGTGCGGCGGCAAGCGGAGCGCGGCCACGGCGCCCAGCACCGCGCCCACACCGCTGGCCGACGAGAGCCAGCCCATCCATTCGACACCGACGTGCAGGACATCGCGGTAGAAGAACGACTCCAGCGGATCGAAGGCACCGTAGCCAAAGTTCGAAAGGAAAATGATGCAAAACAGCAGGGCGAGAACGCTGTTGGTAAAGACTGTCTTGATGCTGGTCGCGAAGGTGGCGCGGGAGGACGTGCTGGGGTTGGAGCTTCGTCCCGCACGCTCCCCTTCCTCTGCCGAATCGGCATCCGCATGCCCGGCGACATGGCTGGCCTGCGGCCTAAAGCCCCAGCCGACGACGAACGCCAGCACGGTAAAGAGCATCATGAGCACGAACACCGCGCGCGACGACGCGGCCGCCGCGACAAAGCCGCCCAGTGTGGGGCCGACGATAATGCTCACGTTGGAGAACATGGCGATGGCGGAGTTGATGTCTTTGAGCTCGACAGGATCGTCAGTGAGGTAGGCTGGATAGGATGTGGCGATGGGCTGGGCGAATCCCATCACAAAGCCCAAGAGCACCGCGCCGAGCAGGACGATGCCGGTCGCGCTGCCAAAAACGAGGATCGCCGCGCCGGTTGCCAACGTGCCCACGATGCTCAGCAAGAAATGACGGCGCGGGCCCCAGGCGTCAAGCGCCGCGCCACCCGCAAAGGATCCCAAGATCACGAATACGTTCATAAACAGGACGGCCAGCGATGTCGCCACGACCGAGGCATCGTCTGCATAGGTGAGCGTTCCGATGACGCCGATGAAGTAGCTGGTCTGAAAACCGGTGTAGATGAGAAAGCGCATCGCCACCAGGCGTTTGGCCTGCACGGACAGCGAAGGTTGAGGCTTTGAGAAAAGAGAGGCGAGCATGGAGACTCCTTGTTTCGTACGAATGCGGACGGCGGGCATTCGCCACCGTCTGTCAAATCAATCTATCCGCATGAAACATTAAGGACGCATCAAGCCCCTTCTCTCCGTTTTTGCCAGCACGAACTACTTGGTAGATTGTAAGGCATGTCCCACACATCTACTAAAGCAAAAACCACCACAAAGGTGCCTGGCCCCTTTGTGGTGGAAGTGACGTTTGCCCAGATAAAACCTGCCAAAATAAACCTGTCCCTTTTTGGCATGTTATGGCAACGCAGCGAGCCGGTTCCAAGTGCCCCAGGTCGCCCCGAAAGAGGAGCGACGCGTACTTTGGTACGCGAGCAACGGCTTGAGGGGCGAGATGGGGTGCTTGGAGCTGGCGCAGCGTCAAGCCTTAAAGGTGATCTTGGATGAGATCGCAGATGGCTCGGGCGTCGTTGATGTTGATGGCTCGGGTCGCAAAGCCGGCGTCGAATGCCTGGCGTGCCAGGGCTTCGTTGCAGGCAAGGGCCAGCGTGTGACCGTCGACCAGGTCGAGCGAGCTCTTGCCGCGCAGACGGTCGACACCGGAGCGCGCGACCACGATGTTGTCGAAGCCCTCGGTCTTGTAGCCCTCGATGATCACCACGTCGACATCGTTGTAACGCGACAGCAGCTCGCGCGCGGGCATCTCGTCCTCCTCGCGCGTGTCGGCGTACTCCGCCCAGCGCGTGGCGCAGATAAGGCCCACGTGCTTGGATCCGGCCTGGTGATGGCGCCACGTATCCTTAGCGGGCACATCGATATCAAAGCCGTGATGCCCATGATGTTTGAGCGAGCCTACACGCAGACCGCGGCGGGTGAGCTCGGCGATAACCTTCTCGACGAGCGTGGTCTTGCCCGAGCCCGATTGGCCCACCAGACCAACGCGCTGGCCGCCA
>OGPJ01002521.1_pt1 | contig 11609 bp, 9 predicted proteins | sample 1552831 | NCBI WGS metagenome assembly OGPJ01 (sample SAMEA2579914, study PRJEB22360) | human gut metagenome | biome: human gut; feature: human-associated habitat; material: faeces | place: Denmark | collected 2008/2010
ACCGCAGGAAGCTTGGATACGCCTAGGCGCGGTCCAAGAAATCGTCCGCACCCCCAAGCCTCTATTTAGGAACTATTTCACCGCAACCGCCAAGTAATCCGCTGAGGACGGAGGAAAACGGATCACTTTTCCGTTCGGCGATTTGTGTCTTGAAAAATGTATATAACGACTATAACGTAGTGTGAAACATATTGGAAACAATACCGAGGAGGCTGCGTTGAAGAAAAGCAATCTGGGCTATGTGCTGGTGCTGGTCGCCGCGCTTATGTGGGGCAGCATCGGAATCTTTGTAAACGGCATCTCGGCCATGGGCGTTTCGTCCCAGAGCATGGCTGCCTTTCGCTTGTTGGTCGGAGCGCTTATCTTGGCGCCGGTCCTGATGTTTATGGGCTGCCGTCCGGGTGAGGGGTCTACCGTGGCTCAGGGTCCGCTGGCCCTGTTCAAGGCAAGCCCTAAAGAGCTTGTTCCCTGCGCGCTTGTCGGTATCGTCGGCTTGGCCGCCGCCAACACCTGTTATTACGAGTGCATGGGCGAGGTGGGCATGTCCACGGCCTCGGTGCTGCTCTACACCTCGCCGGTGTTTGGCGTCATGCTCGGCCGCGTGCTTTATCGCGAGGACGTGACCCCCAACAAGCTCGTTGCCATTGTCTTTAACATCGTAGGCTGCGTGCTTGCAGTGACCAATGGCGACCTTTCCGGTTTTCATTTTTCGGTTTGGGGCGTCACGTCGGGCGTGATTGCAGGCCTTTGTGGTGCGTCGCTCGCGGTGTTTAGCCGAATAGCAACCAAGACGGTCCACCCGCTGGCTGTCACGTTTTGGGGCTTTGTTTTTGGCGGTGCGGTTATGGCAGCTATCGCGGCTCCGTGGCCGGATGTCGCCGCGGCAATGTCGCCACAGCTGCTGCTGCTGTTCCTTGGCTTTGGACTCATCCCCACAGCCGTTGCTTACATCTTATATATGCAGGGTCTGTCCATGGGGCTCGAGACATCGAAAGTTCCCGTCGTAATGTCTTTCGAGACGGTCGTCACCGTACTGGTGGGCATTGGTGTCTACGCCGAGCCCGCCGGCGCGATTAAAGTCCTGGGCATCGTGCTGGTGCTCGCGTCCATCCTGATTATGAACACCGACTTCTCCAAGCTGCGCAACAGTGTGTTTGTCGGTCATGTCATTGAGAGCATGACCTTTAAGCCCAACGCGTGGTGGACCGAAAAATCTCAGGACATGGATCTGTTTAAGGAACGCACCGGCATTGCGCTGGAACCCACCGTACAGGAAAGCCCCTGGTACTTCGTGCGATAGGGGATTGCGCGCAGGGTCTGACCTGGGGTTATCCAGCTAGCGCCGGCCTACCCAGCCCAACGTTTCGAGTACGTTAAACCCGTCAACGGTCGATTTTCACCCGCGAACGGTCTTTATACTAATTAGCAATATAAGCAACGTATAAGACGTTATAATGACCATAACGAAAAGGAGGAGGCAAGATGAATCAGATCATTCTCGCATCTCATGGCGGCCTGGCCGCAGGCGCCAAAGACACGCTCGAGATGGTTCTCGGCGACGTGTCGAACGTCCACGTCGTGTCGCTTGCTCGTGACGACAAGGAGCCCATCACCAATAAGGTGGACGCCATGATCGCTACGTTCAACGCGGACGACACCGTCTATGTGCTGACCGATATGCTCGGCAGCTCGGTCAACAACAACATGGTCGAGCTTTCCAAGAACGGCACGAAGTTTACGGTTGTCAGCGGTTTCAACATCCCGCTGGCGCTCACGCTCGCTATGAGCCCCGTCCCCGTCAAGGGTGCCGAGCTCGCGGCCCTCATCAATGAGGCCCGCACCGGTCTGACCAACCCCAACGCACCGGTCGAGGCCGCCGCGGCTCCCGCCAAGAAGGCCAAGGCGTCCCGTCACAGCTCCGGTCCCGCCAAGATCGTCCTCGCACGTCTTGACTACCGTCTGCTGCACGGCCAGGTCGTCTTTACCTGGACCACCAAGGTCCAGGCTGAGCGCATCATCGTCGTCGACAACGCTGCCGCCAACGATGACATCAAGAAGGGCGCTCTTAAGTTGGCCAAGCCCCAGGGCGTGCGCCTGAACGTCTTCACCGTCGAGCGTGCCCTCGCCAAGATGGACAAGCTCAACACCCTCGGCGAGCGCGTCATGTTCGTCTTTGGCAACACGGCCGAGATGCTGCAGTTCTGCCAGGGCTACAAGCTCGACGCCATCAACCTGGGCGCCACCGCCAACCACGACGGTGCCGATCAGGTCGGCGGCAAGGACAGCTCCGTCTTCTTCGACGCCGCCCAGAAGGCCGACGTCAACCAGCTGCTCGACATGGGCATCAAGCTCTATGTCCAGCAGACCCCTACGTATCAGAGCGTCGACATCGACGCCAAGCTGTAATCAACCAGGCTTTTGCCTGACTGAAAGGAGAAGGGTATGAATACGTTCATCAGTGCGGTGCTCGTCGGCCTCGTCGGCGTGTTCTGCATGTGGGACTCCCGCCTGCTCGGTCGTCTTAACTTCGAGCAGCCCCTCGTTGGCGCTACGCTCGTCGGTCTGCTGCTGGGCGATGTGCCCACCGGCCTTGCCGTCGGTGCCGCCGTCGAGCTCGTGTCCATGGGCCTGGTGCAGGTCGGCGCTGCCGTTCCGCCCGATATGGTCCTGGGCGGCATCGTGGCCGCTGCCTTCGCATGCCTGACCGATGCTTCCGCCGAGACCGCCATGACGATCGCCATCCCGGTCGCCGTCCTGGGTCAGCTCCTCGGCATTGTCTTCCGTTCCATCATCGCCGCCCTCACCCATGTGGCCGATAGCGCGATCGATAACGGAAAGTTCAAGACCGCCTACCGTATGCACATCTGCGCCGGCTCCGGTCTGTACGCCATCATGTACTTCCTGCCGATCTTCCTCGCCGTCTTTGTTGGCACCGACCTGGTTCAGGCCATCGTCAACATGGTTCCCGAGTGGCTGTCCACTGGTCTTAACGTTTCGACCAAGATCATGACCGCCTACGGCTTGGCCCTGCTGCTCACCATGATGATCAAGAAGGGTATGACTCCGTTCCTGTTCATCGGTTTCCTGCTCGCCGCTTACCTCAACCTGTCCGTCATCGCGGTCGCTCTGATCGGTGTGTGCCTGGCTGTCGTCTTCATGGGCTTCAAGTTCAACGGTTCCCATGCAGCCGCCGGTGTCGATTCCGACTACGATCCGCTCGAAGACGACGAAGACTAAGGAGGAACACACTATGGCAACCGCAACCAAGGACGTGTCCCTGAACAAGAAGGTCAGCCAGTTCTTCTGGCGCTCCTGGGCCATCCAGGCCTCTTGGAACTACGAGCGTCAGATGAACATGGGCTTCCTCTACGGCATGGTTCCCACGCTCGACCGCCTCTATCCGGACGAGTCCGACCCCAAGCAGCTCGCTGCTAAGAAAGAGGCTTACCACCGTCACATGGCGTTCTACAACTGCACCCCGCAGACGAGCGCCTTTATCCTGGGCCTCACCGCCTCCATGGAGGAGGAGTACGCCAAGGATCCCGAGAACTTCGATCCCGATTCGATCAACGCGGTCAAGACCTCCCTCATGGGTCCGCTTTCCGGCATCGGTGACTCCTTCTTCCAGGGTACCATCCGCGTTATCGCTTTTGGCCTGGGCGTTCAGCTGGCTCAGCAGGGCTCCATCATGGGCCCGATCCTGGCCATGCTCATCTCCATCGTCCCCTCTGTGCTGATCACTTGGTTCGCAGCCAAGATGGGCTATCAGGGCGGCCACGAGTACCTGAGCAAGCTTCAGGGCGGCGACCTCATGGAGAAGCTCATGTATGTCTGCGGCATCGTGGGCCTTATGTCCGTGGGCGGCATGATCGCTACGCTGATCGGCGCCACCACCCCGCTGCAGTTCGCTGAGGGCACCGTTGTTATCCAGGACATCCTGGACGGCATGATGCCCCAGATGATCTCCCTCGGCCTCACCGGCCTTATGTACTGGCTCATCAAGAAGAACGTCAACACCGGTTGGCTTCTCGCGATCGCCATCGTGGGCGGCATCGCCCTCTCCGCGGCCGGCATTCTGGCCTAGTCGCGACCAAGCGCCTAACCGCTTTCCCCCGGGGGCCTGCCTGGCATCCCATACCCCAGGCAGGCTTCCATCCCCAAAATGCGACAATGGGACAGTCCCCTTGTCGCATCCTCAACGGACCGGCGACTCGGTCCAAACCACGGTAACCCTGCGAGCGCCCGGCAATGTGGCGCCGCAAAAATCGAAAGGAATGTGTCAGATGTACGAGATCGACCTTAACCTCCCTAAGCAGATCGTCGCTGACGTCCTGTCCAACCACGAGATCCACAGTGTCGCCTTCGTCGGCTGCGGTGCTTCCATGTCCGACCTGTACCCCGCCAAGTACTTCCTGGCCAACAACACGGACAAGCTGAACGTTCAGATCTTCACCGCTAACGAGTTCAACTACGACACGCCTTCCTGGGTCAACGAGCACACCTTCGTGATCACCTGCTCCCTCGGTGGCTCCACGCCCGAGACCGTTGAGGCTAACAAGACCGCCAAGAAGCACAACTGCCCGGTCGTCTCCCTCACCAACAAGGCTGGCTCCGCTCTGACCGTCGACGCCGACTACGTCATCGTTCACGGCTTCCACGCCAACTTCGCTGCCAAGTGCGAGAAGCCCGGCTATGCCATCGCTCTTGCTCTCGAGATCCTTCAGCAGACCGAGGGCTATGACAAGTACGACGACATGATCACCGGCCTCACCAACGTCTTCGATCTCTGCGAGAACGCTGCTCAGTCCTGCAAGAAGCTCGCCAAGAAGTTCGCTGAGGACTTCAAGGACGACAAGATGATTTACTTCATGGCCTCTGGTGCCTCCGAGAAGATGGCTTACTCTCACGCCGCCTTCCTGTTCACCGAGATGCAGTGGATCGACGCCGCCGCCTACAACACCGGCGAGTACTTCCACGGCCCGTTCGAGGTTTCCACCGAGGGTAAGCCCTACGTCTTCTTCATGTCCGATGGCGCTACCCGTCCGATGGACGCCCGCGCCCTCACCTTCCTTGAGCGCATGGGCGCCAAGGTCGCTCTGATCGACTCCAAGGACTACGGCCTGGCTGACGCCGTGCCCGCGAGCGTCGTCACCTACTTCAACCCGCTGCTGCACCTCGCCGTTATGCGCGAGTACGGCAACCAGATCGCCGAGGCCCGTCAGCACCCGCTGACCATGCGTCGCTACATGTGGAAGCTTTCCTACTAATCACAAGTAAGTAGACCTTACGGGTTGATTGAGAGGGGATGGGGTTTTCGCCCCGTCCCCTTTTTTGCTATCGAAAGGAGATACGTATGATCAAGGCAGTACTGTTTGACATGGACGGCGTGCTGGTCGATACCGAGTGGTTCTACAACCGTCGTCGCGTGGCGTTTATGGAGGAGAAGGGCTTTCACTTTGACGAGATCCCCGATCTTTCGGGGTCTAACGAGCCCGCCATTTGGAAGTCGCTGGTACCTGACGATGTTGAGCTGCGCGAGCGCCTGCGCGTGGAGTACAAGCAGGTCTACAGCCCAGACCATCCCGTTCCGTATGCCGAGCTGCTCAACGAGCAGACGGAGCCGGTGATGCGCAAGCTGCACGAGCGCGGCGTGAAGTGCGCCATCGCAAGCTCGTCCTATCGCGAGCTCATTGACGAGCTGGTGGGGATTGCCGGTATCGCCGACGTGCTGGACTACACCATCAGCGGTCACGAGTGCAGTGCGTTTAAGCCCGACCCCGAGATCTACCTGCGTGCCATGGAGGCGCTGGGGGTGGAGCCTGCCGAATGCCTGGTTATCGAGGACTCGCCTTTGGGCATCGAGGCCGGCAAGCGCTCCGGCGCCCGCGTCCTGGCGCTGCGTCCGCACGAGGGCGTCAACCTAGATCAGTCCGCCGCCGACGTTATCATCGACAATCTGACCGACATCCTACCTGCCATTTAGCAGCAAAACCACCACAAAGGGGACAGGCACCTTCGTGGTGGTCCATGCTAAAATCGCGGACATACCCCACAACTACATCTGCCTTCGAAAGGAGCCTGCGTGGCGAACGCCATCGATCAGCTCACGGACCGAGTGCTCGTACTCGGCCGCCTCACCATCGTCCGCCGCGCTATTACTGCCGTGGCGGTCACGATTTCCGCCGTTCTCCAGACATTCCTGATCCAGGCGTTCATTCAGCCCGCCGACTTGCTTCCGAGCGGCCTCACCGGCGTTGCGGTCCTGCTCGATCGCGTTACCTCGCTGGGCGGCGTTCACATCGACATCTCGCTCGGCATGCTTGCGCTCAACATTCCCGTGGCGCTCCTATGCTGGAGCGGCATTAGCAAGTGCTTCGTCATCTTCTCGATGATGCAGGTCGTGCTCTCGTCGCTGTTCCTCAACGTCTTTCACTTCGCTCCATTTTTGGGCGACAAGATTATGCTCATCATTTTTGGCGGCGTGGTCTCGGGTCTGGGCGCTGCCATCGCGCTAAAGTCCGGCGCATCTACCGGTGGCACCGACTTTATCGCGCTGTGGGTCTCCAACCACACGGGCAAGACCATCTGGGGCGTTATCTTTGGTTTCAATTGCTTTATCCTGGCGATCTTTGGCTTTATGTTTGGCTGGGACAACGCGGCGTACTCCATCGTGTTCCAGTTTATTTCGACCAAGACCATCGACAGTTTCTATCGTCGCTACGACCGCGTGACGCTGCAGATTACGACGCGCAAGGCAGACGAGGTCATGACTGCCTACGTAAACCATTTTCAGCACGGCATTAGCTGCGCCGAGGTCGTCGGCGGATACAGCCGCGAAAAGATGTACCTGCTGAACACCGTTGTTTCGACCTACGAGAGCCAGGACATTATCAAGTTGGTGTGCGACGTTGATCCCGGCGCCGTGATCAACGTGTTCCACACGCTCAACTTTGTGGGCGGCTGGTGGGGCGGTCATGTCGACGAGCCCATGCCCACGGCCGTTCCCGATCCCGACAAGCCCGCACGCATGGCCAGCAGGCAGGCGCGCCTCAGCGAACAGGACAGCCTGCAGCAGGATGACGGCAAGTAGGGTATTGGCATTTTGCCGGTCCTGCGCAACCCATCCGAACGAGCCCCCCCGAAAGCCCCGTTGCTTTCGAGGGCTCTCGTTTGCCCAGATAAAACCTACCAAAATGAAGCTGTCGCTTTTTGGTAGGGAGGGTGTATCGTTTTATCAATATGAGGTAACATGAAACTAGACGTTATATACGTATTAGAAATTTAGCTATTTTGATAAGAGTGATCAGATATGCCTGCGCCCAAAAATGCACCGCTTTACCAGCAGATTTATGACGAAATCAAGGATGCGATCGAGAAAGGTGTTTATGCACCCAAGGAGCGTATTCCGTCCGAGCTTGAACTAGCCGAGCAGTACGAGGTGAGCCGTATTACGGTGCGCCGCGCTGTCGAGGAGCTGTGCTCCGATGGTTACCTGGTTAAGCAGCAGGGCCGCGGCACCTTTGTCTCCACGCCGCACATCAACCGCCAGTTTCACGCCTCGACGCTGCAGACGTTTACCGCGCTGTGTGCCGGCAACGGCATGAAGGCCGGTGCGCACGTGATCGATCGCCAGATCGTTCCGGCGCGCCAAAACGAGATGGAGTTCTTTGGCCTGCAGAAGGATGCGCTGCTGCTGCATATCAAGCGCGTGCGTACGGCCGACGGCGAGCCCATCTTTGAGGAGAACATCTTTGTGCCGTTTGACGCCTACCGTGAGCTGTTGACGGCCGATCTTGAGGACAAGTCGATTTTTGCCGAGGTCGAGCGTGTTGGCGGAACGCCGATTGTCTCGGTTGGCTACCGTACGGTCGAGGCCGTTCGAGCTAACGCCGAGCAGGCGGCCGAGCTGGGCATTGCTCCGCACGATCCGCTGCTCAACCTGCGTGCCGGCTTTACCGGTCCCGATGACGAGCCGGTTTTGATGGGTAAGCAGTACTACGTGGGATCGCGCTACGTCATGGTGATGTAAGTTACGCGGTTTTACCAAACCGCGTAACGGCTCGACGCTGCAAACGCCCCTAAGCGGCAATCTGACGTTCAATCGTCGGTCGCGTACCGAAGTACGCTTCCCTCCTCTTTCACGTCACCTTGCTCGCTTAGGGGCGTTTTCGCTGGCTTATGCTCAACCTGCGGCGTTTCCGTGCTTGTCAAGAGATGAAACATCGGCGTTGCTGGGCCGGCACTTGGAGACGTTTCTCTTCTGCCGGCACCTGGGGACACTCCTTAGTCATTGGGGACGTTCTTAAATGGCTAGTCATTCAAGAACGTTCCCAATGACTACCCGCAGAATGAGCGTGGCTGGCAGCCGGGCGACGCCGGTCCGCGTGGCGGCGTATAATCGGCGGCAGATGACTTGGACGTTAGGAAACCATGACCGATAGCATGCAGCAGATGGCGCTTGACACGCTCGGCGCCTATTTTGGCTACACCTCGTTTCGCCCGGGGCAGGACCGCATGGTCGATGCGATCCTTGCCGGTCGCGATGCGCTGGGTGTTATGCCCACGGGCGCCGGCAAGTCCATTTGCTACCAGGTGCCCGCGCTTATGCTGCCCGGCATTACCTTTGTGGTGAGTCCGCTGCTGTCGCTTATGGAGGACCAGACCCGCGCGTTGCTCGCGGCGGGTGCGCGACCCAGCTATCTCAACTCCAGTCTTACTCCGGCCCAGCAAAACACCGTGCTCAAGCGGGCGCGCGAGGGCCGCTACCAGCTTATGTACGTGGCGCCCGAGCGCCTGCTCGAGCCGCGCTTTTTAGCCTTTGCCCAGGAGGCCGCGGGTTCCGCCGGCATTGGCGTGCCGCTCGTGGCTATTGACGAGGCCCACTGCGTGAGCCAATGGGGCCAGGATTTCCGCCCCGCCTACCTGCAGATTCGCGAGTTCATCGATTCCCTGCCGCAGCGCCCCATCGTGGCGGCCTTTACCGCCACGGCGACTGAGCGCGTGCGCGCGGACATTCAGCAGATGCTCGGACTGCAAAACCCCGCGACCGTGGTGACGGGCTTCGATCGCAAGAACCTCTACTTTGGCTGCGAGGAGATGGGCGACAAGGCCAAGGCCGCGTGGGTGCGCGACTATGTGATCGCGCATTCGAGCGAGAGCGGCATCGTGTATTGCTCGACTCGCAAGACGGTCGATGCGCTGGCCGCGGAGCTTGCCGAGGCACTGGGCCCCAGCGGCATTCGTGTGGGGCGCTACCATGCCGGCATGGGCAACGACGCCCGCCGCCAGAGCCAGCGTGCCTTTATCGACGACGACATCCAGGTGATGGTTGCCACCAACGCCTTTGGCATGGGCATCGACAAGCCCAACGTGCGTTACGTGATTCACAACAACGTGCCCGAGAGCATCGAGGCCTACTACCAAGAGGCGGGTCGCGCCGGCCGAGATGGCGACCCGGCCAGCTGCCATCTGCTGTGGAACGGTAACGATTTCCGCATGCGGCGCTTTTTGATCGACCGCGGCGATGCGGCCGACGAGGCGCTTGACGACGAGCAGCGCGCGTGGGCGCTCCAGAACCGTTATCGCCTGCTCAGCCAGATGGAGGGCTACTGCAATACCACCGGCTGCCTGCGCGAATACATGCTGCGCTACTTTGGCGACGAAGCCGCGGCCGAGCATGCGGTTGCGGCTGCTGCGGGCGGCACCACAGACGACGCCGAGGGCTGCGGCAACTGTAGCAACTGCCTCACGCAGTTCGAGGTCGAGGACGTCACCGATATGGCCCGCGCCGCCGTGCGCTATGTGGCCACGCGCCCCATGCGCTTTGGCAAATCGCTGGTCGCCGACGTGCTCCATGGCGGCAACACCGAGCGCATTCGCCAGATGCATCTGGACGAGGACCGCGGCTACGGTGAGCTGTCGAGCGAATCGGTCGGGCGCATCAAGGACATCATCGGCCAGCTGTGCGGCCGCGGTTATCTGGCCACCTCGCAGGGGCAGTACCCGGTCGTGGGACTGGGTCCGCGTGCCGGCGAGGTCGAGGACGAGGCGTTCGCCTTTACCGTTAAGCGTCGCGCGTCCAAGCGCAAGGCCTCGGCCCGCGCCCGCCGCGCCGTCGATCTGCTGCGCGAGGAGGCCGAGCTGGATCAGCGCCCGCGCGTTGGCGACGATACCGAGCTGTTCGAGCGCCTGCGTGCCCTCCGCAAGGAGATCTCGACCGAGCTGGAGATGGCGCCGTATATGGTCTTTTCCGACAAGGCCCTGCGCGGCCTGTGCCGCCTGCGTCCGCAGACGCGCGAGGAGCTGATCCAGGTCAACGGCATTGGCGAGAAAAAAGCCGACGCCTTTGGCGAGCAGTTTATGGCGGCGATTGAAGAATTTGAGTCCGAGCATGCGCGGGATGGAGTGTAACGATGGCATTCGACGATAAAACCGACCGCACTGACGTGCCCGCCGTGCCGCTGTACCAGCAGGTCATGGTCGACCTAAAGGGCGAGATCGCGCGCGGCGTGTACCCCGCCGGCTCGCGCATCCCTGCCGAGATGGAGCTCGCGAAGTCCTACGGCGTGGGGCGCATCACCGTGCGCCGTGCCATCGAGGAGTTGTCGCGCGCGGGGTATCTCAACCGCCAGCAGGGGAGGGGCACGTTTGTGTGCGCCCCCAAGCTCAAGCGCAAGATTCGCCAGAAGGGTGACGTCCAGAGCTTTACTGAGGGTTGTGCTGCCAACGACATGGTGCCGGGTGCGCGTCTGGTGTCGCGCACGGTGGTCGCGGCGACGCACGAGGATGCGGCGTTCTTTGGCGTGGAGCCCGGCTGCGAGCTTATCGTGGTCGAGCGCGTGCGCACGGCCGACAGCATCCCCGTCATGCTCGAGAACAACGCCTTTGTGCTTGCCGACCATCCCTACCTGCAGACGCTGGCCGACGAGGACCTCACCGATAACTCAATCTTTGCGCTCGTTGCCGAGCATTCGGGTCGCGCGCCGCTCAAGTCCGACCCCTGCACCGTGGAGATTGCGCTTGCCGATACTCAGACGGCCCCGCTGCTGGAGGTGCCGGTCGGCGAGCCTCTCTTCTATATGGAGGCCTACTTTACCGACGCCGGCGGGCGCCCTCTACTGCTCGGCCGCCAAAAGATCGTGGGCTCGCGCTACGTCTTCGACATCTAACGTCCACAGATAGAACAACATAGAACAAATTTGCTGAGATGACTTCACGGGCGTTGTTACACGTGCTATAAATAGGACAACATAGAACGACAGCAGGTACGAGCTGTCGTCGTTCAAAGCCGTCCCACAAGGAGGAGCATCAGCATGAACGCACATGATCTGGTTCAGGAAATCATCGAGCGCAAGGGCAAGATCGAGAACGTCTTTTGGATCGCTTGCGGCGGTTCGATGATCGATCTCATGCCGGCCAACGAGCTGCTCAAGCGTGAGGCCACCACGTTTACCTCGACGGTCTACACGGCGCGCGAGTTTTGCCTGATGGCTCCCAAGAGTCTTGGCGAGAAGTCGCTCGTCATCGCCTGCAGCCACAGCGGCAACACGCAGGAGGTCGTCGACGGCTGCGGGATGGGGCTGGCCGCCGGGGCCCGGGGAAAGCGGGCG
>OGPJ01002528.1_pt1 | contig 11593 bp, 9 predicted proteins | sample 1552831 | NCBI WGS metagenome assembly OGPJ01 (sample SAMEA2579914, study PRJEB22360) | human gut metagenome | biome: human gut; feature: human-associated habitat; material: faeces | place: Denmark | collected 2008/2010
GTGTTACCCCGGACCCGCCGGCCCCGCCTCTGCCTCGGGTACCACCACTGTGACCGGTACCACGGCGGCAGACCGCCTGTCCAACCTGCTGGTGCCCACCACCAGCGAGATCCTGTGGGGCATCGTCTCGGGCGATATCCTGAGCACGGCCTGGCAGAAGCTGACCAGCAACACCGGCTCCCTGATGAGCATTGGCTTCCAGCAGATCGCGGAGATCACGGGCACCCCCTTCAAGCAGATCTTCAACTACATCGGCGGCGGGGCGACCTATATCTGCTACGTCAACGGCGCGGCGGCCAGCTACACCACGGCCATCAAGTATCCGGTGCTGGCGGGCGGCATTGCCGTGCGGCGGGAGACCACCGGCTCTGTCAAGGCCATGATGCAGCTGATGCCCCTGAAGATCGACAAGGTCGGCGCGGCCTCGGTGCTCTCGGGCAATGAACGCTACGAGATGGCAGACAATGTGCAGGTCTACCTGTGGTACAAGGGCCAGTATTACCCCACAAAGCTGGCTCAGGTGGATGCGGATGGCTACCATCTGACCGGCTGGTACGATAACTTCGGCTGCGCTGCCGGAAAAAAGGTCCGCGTCATCATTGCGGTCAAGAACGACTGATGCTTTATTACAGCGGCCTGAGCCGCACACTGCGGCAGCTGCGCTGGGTGCTTTACCCGCGCCGCTGCCCTTTTTGTGACCGGGTGCTGGGAAACCAGCCTGCCTGCCCGGACTGCGCCGATGGGCTGGCAGAGCTGCGCCGTGCACCCTCCATGCGGCTGCGCGGCTCCGAGCACTACCTGGGGCGGCTGGATGGGGCAGCCGCGCCCTACCGATACACCGGCCTTGTCCGCCGCGCGGTGCTGCGGGCGAAATATCAGGGCGCACCCTGGGCAGCTGTGGAGCTGGGCGTGGAGATGGCCCGCCTGCTCTTTGGCAGCGAGATCAGAATGTGCGGCTCTGAGCCCCTGCCCGAACCGGTACCGGGCCTTGACAGGGGTTACGACTGCATCCTTCCGGTACCGGCCTCCAGCAAAAAGCGCGGCTACAATGTGCCGGAGCGGATGGCACAGCCCCTTGCCCGGGCGGTGGGCGTGCCGGTGGTCACGGACGCGCTGACCCGTGCCCGCTCCACCCGGCGGCAGGAGGGACTTTCCCTTGACGAGCGGCTGGCCAATGTGGCGGGTGCCTTCCGGGTGGCACGGCCGGAGGCTGTGGAGGGAAAGCGCATCCTTCTGGTGGACGATGTCCTGACCACCGGAGCCACGGCCTCGGCCTGCGCGCAGGCTCTGCTGGATGCCGGTACGCAGAGCGTGTTCGCTGTGGCGCTGGCCACGGTGGAGTTTCCGCAGCCGGTGGGCAGCACAACGGCCATTGCCGAAAATGAAGAAGAAATTTGAAAATAGTGCTTGACAAAACACCATTCTTCGGGTATACTGATTGAGCTGTAAGCGACAAGCTCGATCAGATGTCCGGGTGTAGCGCAGTTTTGGTAGCGCGCTTGAATGGGGTTCAAGAGGCCGTGAGTTCGATTCTCGCCACTCGGATTGAAACAAGACCGACGATTTCAAAAGAGATCGTCGGTCTTGATTTTTTATTCGGCTGTTTTCGGTGCGCTGTCCCGGAGGGGCGGGCACCGCTGCAAGGAGGGTGAGTCTATGAATGCTGCACTGCGCCGGGATGCGGATGTGATCCTTCGTTCCAGCCTGAACGCTGTTCTGCCGGATGAGGCGGTGCGCCGCGCGCTGCGGGATCTCCGGCCCGGGAGGGGCCGGGTGCTTCTGGTGGCGGCGGGCAAGGCGGCCTGGCAGATGGCACACGCGGCGGTTGAAACGCTGGGCCGGGTGGATGGCGGCGTGGTCGTGACCAAGTACGGCCATGTGAAAGGTGAGATCCCCGGGGTGGCCTGCTATGAGGCGGGCCACCCGGTGCCGGATGCAAACGGTTTTGCGGCCACCCAAAAGGCGCTGGAGCTGGTGCAGGGGCTGACTGCCGGGGATACGGTGCTGTTCCTGCTTTCCGGCGGCGGCAGTGCGCTGTTCGAGCAGCCGCTCGTTCCCGGGGCAGAGCTGCAGGACATCACAAGCCAGCTGCTGGCCAGCGGGGCCGACATTGTGGAGATGAATACCATCCGCAAGCGGCTTTCCGGTGTGAAGGGCGGGCGGTTCGCGCAGCGCTGTGCCCCTGCGCAGGTGTTCAGCATCGTGCTGAGCGACATTCTGGGGGATCCGCTGGATATGATCGCCAGCGGCCCGGCGGTGCCGGATACCTCCACCTGCGCCCAGGCGCTTGCCGTTGCCGAAAAGTATCATCTGGCACTCTCAGCACAGGCCCGGGCCCTGCTGGCGCAGGAAACGCCCAAAACGCTGGACAATGTGACCACCCGGATCACCGGCAGCGTGCGGGAGCTTTGCCGTGCCGCGGCCAGTGCCTGCCGGAATCTGGGATATGAACCGGTTCTCCTGACCGACCAACTCTGCTGCGAAGCACGGGAAGCAGGCAGCTTTCTTGGCTCCATTGTCCGCACCCAGGCAGGGCAGGGGAAAAAGCTGGCCTACATCGCGGGCGGCGAGACCATCGTTCACCTGACCGGAAAAGGGCTTGGCGGAAGAAATCAGGAGCTGGCCCTTGCGGCTGCGCCTGCCATTGCCGGGCTGAACGCGGCGGTATTTTCTGTGGGCAGCGATGGCACAGACGGCCCCACCGATGCCGCCGGCGGCTATGTGGATGGGGATACCCTTGCCGCGCTGGAGGCCGGGGGCTGGAGCGGATACGCTGCTTTGCAGAACAACGATTCCTACCACGCCCTGAAAGCAGTGGATGGCCTGATCATCACCGGGGCAACGGGCACCAATGTCAACGATGTGGCGGTGGCCCTGATCGGGGAAAAAACACCGCCTGTGGGCCCGGAAGTTTCCCCGGAGTGGTGATTGCATTCCTCCGTTGAGTATGTTATACTGAACAGCGAACTGAATAGAAAACAGCAGGTGCGTACCGCCCGCGGCTCTGGCCGGGGGCAGGCACGTTAAAAGGGAAGCAGGTGCAAATCCCGCACGATCTCGTCACTGTGATAAGGGAGTTTACCGCCAGGGTGCAGCTGCACCGGTCACTGGAACGTATGTTCCGGGAAGGCGGCGGTGGATGTTGAGCTTTCAGCCAGGAAACCTGCCCGCTGTTGGTACGGGGGCGCAAGCCCCAGATCACGAGGAATTGGTTGTACCCAAAAAGCCTGAAAAAACTGAAAAGGGCCTTTTTGCTTTGCCATCCCGCAAGCAGAAAGGCCCCTTTTGTTTTGCCGGGCACTCTTTCCTGTACCTTCTGTTCAGCAAAAATCATGTTCAAAAACAGGAAAGGAACGAACAAAAATGAGAAAACGCACCATCCACAAAGCAGCGGCCGCTCTGACCGCTCTGGCCCTCTGCGCCGGTGTACTGACCGGCTGCGGCGGTGCCGCAAGCAGCACCACTGCTTCCAGCACGGCAGGATCTGCTGCCAGCAGCGAGGTTTCCGGCGAGGAGGCTGACGAATTGGCCGCAAAGAACGTTGCAGACCTGATCGATGCCATCTATGTGCAGGAGCGCACCGATGACACCGATGCCCAGTGTGAGGCCGCCAAGGCCGCATGGGATGCCCTGACCGATGCCCAGAAGGAGCTGGTCGAGGGCGAAGAGGCTGACCCTGACTACTTTGGCCGCGACACCGGCGATGCTTCCAAGGACGACAGCCGCAATCAGGACGACATCGGCGAGAATGAGCTGCTGGTGGTCTCCTTCGGCACCTCCTTCAACGACAGCCGAGTGAAGGATATCAAGGGCATCGAGGATGCACTGCAGGCCGCTTATCCCGATTGGTCTGTCCGCCGCGCCTTCACCGCACAGATCATCATCAACCATGTTCAGGCCCGCGACGGCGAGAAGATCGACAACATGCAGCAGGCTCTGGACCGCGCTGTGGCCAACGGCGTGAAGAATCTGGTCGTCCAGCCCACCCACCTGATGCACGGTGCAGAGTACGACGAGATGATGGAGATGATCGACGAGTACAAGGATCAGTTCGAGAGTGTCGCCGTTGCTGAGCCCCTGCTGGGCGAGGTTGGTGCCGACGCTGCCGTCATCAACGCCGACAAGGAAGCTGTTGCCAAGGCCGTTACCGCTGCCGCTGTGAAGGATGCCGGTTTCGACAGCCTGGAGGCCGCCGCTGAGGAGAAGGTCGCCTTTGTCTTTATGGGCCACGGCACCTCCCACACCGCAAAGGTGAGCTACAGCCAGATGCAGACCGCCATGCAGACCCTGGGCTACAGCAACGTGTTCATCGGCACGGTGGAGGGTGAGCCCGAGGAGACCGCCTGCGAGAACGTCATCGAGGCTGTCAAGGCCGCCGGTTACACCAAGGTCATCCTGCGCCCCCTGATGGTCGTTGCCGGTGACCACGCCAACAACGATATGGCCGGTGCGGATGACGATTCCTGGCTGAGCCAGTTCCAGGCCTCCGGTGACTTCGCGTCCGTGGAGTGCCAGATCGCCGGTCTGGGTGAGATCGAGGACATCCAGCAGCGCTACATTGAGCACACCAAAGCCGCCATTGATTCCCTGAACGGCTAATATTCCGCATTCCAATGCCCGAAGGGAGAGATCTTTTCGGGCATTTTTTATGGAGAGCTTCCCCGCATGAGGAGAAACACTCCCATTTCAAATTCTGAATTTTTGAGGTATTTTGTTTATGCACTGCAAACAGTTTGTTTCCCTGTCTGTTGCTTCTCTGATGCTGGCCGCCGTCCTCACCGGCTGCGGCGGGGCTTCTTCCGCTGCTTCCTCTGCCGTCAGCTCGGAAGCCGCTTCTGCCGTGAGCGCTGCCGCCGCTTCCGAAAGCACCGAAGCTGCCCTGCCGGACGGCGTGTACACGGCTGAATTCGACACCGACAGCGGCATGTTCCACGCCAACGAAGCCTGCAATGGCATGGGCACCCTGACCGTGGAGAACGGGCAGATGACCTTCCACGTCAGCTTGGCCTCCAAGAAGATCGTCAACCTGTACGTTGGCATGGCCGCCGATGCCGAGGCCAACAAGGCAGACTGGCTGCTGCCCACCACCGACACCGTCACCTACTCCGACGGAACTTCGGAGGAGGTCTACGGCTATGATATCCCCGTGGCCGCTGTGGACGAGGACTTCCAGCTGGCACTCCTCGGGACCAAGGGCAAGTGGTATGACCACACCGTGAGCATCCGCAATGCACAGCCCAAGACGGAGGAAGCCGCCGAGACTCCTGCGGACGGTGAATACAGCGTCAATGTGACCCTGGAGGGCGGCTCTGGCCGTGCCACCGTAGAAAGCCCTGCCGCCCTGACCGTGGCGGACGGCAAAATGACCGCTGTCATCCTGTGGAGCAGCCCCAATTATGATTACATGATCGTGGACGGCGAGAAGTATCTGCCCATCAACACCGAGGGCAACTCTACCTTTGAGATCCCTGTTTCTGCACTGGACACCCCGCTGGCTGTCACTGCCGATACCGTAGCCATGAGCACCCCCCATGAGATCGAGTATACGCTGACCTTTGCGCTGAACTGATGAAACTGACGAGACAACAATTCCTGCGGGTTCTGCCTGCTACAGTACTGGCCCTGTCGGGCTGCGCCGCCTCCGAAACGGCTCCCGCCAGCACAGAAGAATTGGTCTTTGACCATGCCTGTCCGCTGGATTACGCCACACAGTTTACTGTCGACTGCTATGAGGGCGGCTATACCATGCTGACCCTGACCGAATCGGGGGAGCAGTTCCTTGTGACCCCGGAGGATGCCGCTGCGGTGGAAGGCCTGCCCGAGAGCGTGACGGTGCTGCGTCAGCCCGTCCGGAACATCTACCTTGTTTCCACCTCGGTGATGGACCTGTTCCTCGCGCTGGATGGGCTGGACAGCGTGACCCTTTCCGGCACCCGGGCAGAGGGCTGGTATCTGGATGAGGCCAGAGCCGCCATGGAGGCCGGGCGCATTGCCTATGCGGGCAAGTACAGCGCCCCGGACTACGAAAAGATCCTTGCGGCCAACTGCGGTCTTGCCATTGAGAACACCATGATCTACCACACCCCGGAGGTCAAGGAGCAGCTGGAACGGTTCGGCATCCCGGTGCTGGTGGAGCGCTCCAGCTATGAGAGCGGCCCGCTGGCCCGGCTGGAATGGCTCAAGTTCTGGGGCATCCTGCTGGGGAAAGAGGAGCTGGCGGAACAGGAGTTCGCCCGGCAGGTGGAGCGCCTTGCACCGCTGGCCGGGCAGGCTTCCACCGGCAAGCGCTGTGCCTTTTTCTCCATCACAGCCAACAACCTTGCCAATGTGCGCAAGGGCGGCGACTATGTGGCCCAGATGATCGAGATGGCGGGCGGTGATTATGTTTTTGCGGACCTGACCGACAACGGCAACAACCTTTCCACCATGAACCTGCCGCTGGAGGATTTTTACGCCGGTGCAAAGGATGCGGATGTGCTCCTTTACAACAGCACCATTGAGGGTGTGGTGCATACCACGGAGGAACTGGTGGCAAAATGCCCCCTGCTGGCCGAGTTCAAGGCCGTACAGAGCGGCAGTGTCTGGTGCACCACCCAGAGCTTTTTCCAGCAGAGCACGGCGCTGGTCGATTTTGTGCTCGACCTGCACCGTGTCTTTACGGAGGATGACCCCGCCGACCTGCAATTTCTGAGGAAAGTAGAGTAACCTATGACCAGCAAAAAGCGCCTGATCCTTTCTTACGGCATCCTTGCCCTGCTGCTGGCGGTGCTGTTTGCCGCCAACCTGTTCTGGGGCAGTGTGTCCCTGACACCGGGGGCAGTGCTGGCGGCCCTGACCGGCCGCGGGCAGGACGCTCTGAGCGTGGGCATCATCACCCAGCTGCGCCTGCCCCGGGCCGTGATGGTGGTGCTGCTGGGGGCGGCGCTCTCGGCGGCTGGCTACCTGCTGCAGACCTTTTTTGCCAACCCCATTGCAGGCCCCTTTGTCATGGGCATTTCCAGCGGGGCCAAGCTGGCCGTGGCACTGGTCATGGTGGCTTTTCTGAACCAGGGCCTGCTCACCAGCTCCCTTACCCTGATCACAGCCGCCTTTGCGGGGGCCATGGCCTCCATGGCCTTTGTGCTGGCGGTCTCCCGGCGGGTGCAGCGGATGAGCATCCTTGTCATCTGCGGCGTAATGATCGGCTACATCTGCTCAGCCGTCACGGAGTTTGTGGTGGCCTTTGCCCAGGACAGCAACATCGTCAACCTCCATAACTGGTCTCAGGGCAGCTTTTCCGGCATGACCTGGGGCAATGTGCGGGCGGCGGCGCTGGTGGTGCTGCCCGCTCTGGCGGCGGCGTTCTGCCTTTCCAAGCCCATGGCCGCCTACCAGATGGGGGAGGCCTACGCCCGGAGCGTGGGCATCAATGTCAAAGCCTTTTCCCGGCTGCTGGTGCTGCTTTCCAGCCTGCTGGCCGCCTGTGTCACGGCCTTTGCGGGGCCCATCTCCTTTGTTGGCATCGCGGTGCCCCATCTGGTCAAGCAGCTGTTCGGCAGTGCAAGGCCGCTGGTGGTGCTGCCCGGATGCTGCCTGGGCGGGGCGGCTTTCTGCCTGCTGTGTGACCTCATCGCCCGCAGCATGTTTGCCCCCACCGAGCTTTCGATCAGCGCCGTAACGGCAGTGTTTGGTGCACCGGTGGTCCTCTGGCTGCTGGTGCGCCGGGGTCAGGAAGGTGTGCGATGAAATACCTCTGTGAAACGAAAGAACTGGCCATCGGCTATGGCGGCGCGCCCCTTGCTTCCGGCATCACGCTGGGGGCGGTGCCGGGGCAGATCCTGGCCCTCATCGGGCCAAACGGCGCGGGCAAATCCACCCTGCTCAAAACGCTGGCGGGCCAGCTGGCCCCCCTGGGCGGGGCTGTCCTGCTGGATGGCCGCAGCCTGACCGATTACACCGGCCCGGCCCGGGCCCGGAAGCTGGCCCTGATGCTGCCCCATACCCGCCGCACCGAGCTGACTTCCTGCTTTGAGTTTGCCGCCGCTGGGCGCATCCCCTATACCGGGCGGCTGGGCATCCTGTCCGATACCGACCGGCAGGCCGTGCGGGACGCGCTGGAACTGGTGGGGGCTGCCCCTCTGGCAGACCGGGATTTCAACTGCATCAGCGACGGCCAGCGCCAGCGCGTTCTGCTGGCCCGCGCTATCTGCCAGCAGCCCGGAGTTCTGCTGCTGGACGAGCCGACCTCTTTTCTGGATGTCAAGGGCAAGATCGAGCTGCTGACCATCCTGCAGAAACTGGCCCATGAGCAGGGGCTGGCCGTGATCGTCAGCCTGCACGAGCTGGACATGGCGCAGAAGATCGCGGACGCGGTGGTCTGCGTGTTCCCGCACAGCGTTTCGGGGGCGCTGACCCCGAAGGAGGCTTTTGCCCCGGAGAACATCCGGGCGCTGTACAGCCTGACCAAGGAGCAGTACGAGGCCGTGTTCGGCCCGGAAAAGCCTGCCGGGCCGAAATTTGAACATTACGTCCGCAGCGGGCAGAAGCTGCTCCGCTGCGGGTACACCACCGGCACCTGCGCGGCGCTGGGTGCGGCGGGGGCCGCGCGGCTCCTGCTCACCGGCCATGCCCCGGAGAGCGTTGCCCTGCGCACGCCGAAGGGCATCGTGGTGGAGGTGGCTCCGCTGTACTGCCGCCCCGCCGGAGCCGGAGCCGAATGCGCCATTGAGAAGGACGGCGGGGATGATGTGGATGTGACCACCGGCCTGCCCGTGATCGCCGCCGTAGAATTGCTGCCCAATACCACCGAGATCCGCATCTCCGGCGGCAAGGGCGTGGGCCGGGTGACCAAGGCCGGGCTGGACCAGCCGGTGGGGGAAGCTGCCATCAACCATGTGCCCCGGCAGATGATCGCCGAGGCCTTGCAAAGGGAAGCCGAGAGCGCCTGCTACACCGGCGGCTTTGCCGTGACCATCTCCATCGAGGGCGGGGAAGAGGTGGCAAAGCGCACCTTCAACCCCCACATCGGGGTCGAGGGCGGGCTTTCGGTGCTGGGAACCAGCGGCATTGTGGAGCCCATGAGCCAGCAGGCGATCCTGGATACCATCCAGCTGGAAATGAACCAGGTCGCTCTCCGGGCGGGCAGCCCCAGGCGGCTCATCCTTGCCCCCGGCAATTACGGGCTGGACTATCTGCACGAAAGATACCCGGAGTTTCACGCTGTTCCGGTGGTGAAAACCTCGAACTTTATTGGAGACACGCTGGATATGGCTGCTGCGGCCCGCTTTGAAGAGGTGCTTCTGGTGGGCCATGTGGGCAAGCTGGTCAAGGTGGCGGGCGGTATTATGAACACCCATTCCCACACTGCTGACTGCCGCACCGAGCTGTTCTGCACCCATGCGGCGCTCTGTGGCGCTTCCCGGGAAGTCTGCGCCGCCCTGATGAACGCTGCCACCACCGATGCCTGTCTGGAACTCCTGGACAGCGCCGGCCTGCGGGCTCCGGTGCTGGAAAGCCTGCTGCGGGCGGTCCAGCTCCACCTTGCCCGGCGGGCCTGCGGGGCGTTCCGGGTGGGGGCGGTGCTGTTTTCCAACCAGCACGGCCCGCTGGGAGCCACCGACACTGCCGCACAACTGCTGAACGAATGGAAGGAGCATTGAGATGGTACATTTTGTGGGCGCAGGCCCCGGCGCACCTGACCTTATCACCCGGCGGGGCGCGGCCCTGCTGCAGGAAGCCGACTGCATCATTTATGCGGGCAGTCTGGTCAACCCGGCCCTGCTGGGGCTGGCGAAGCCGGAGTGCGCCGTTTACAACAGCGCCGAGATGACGTTGGAACAGGTGCTGGACGTGATGCGCCGGGTGGAAGCCGCAGGCGGGACCACCGTGCGGCTCCACACCGGCGACCCCTGCCTGTATGGGGCCATCCGGGAGCAGATGGACGCACTGGATGCGGATGGCATCCCCTACGATGATACCCCCGGCGTGTCCAGCTTTTGCGGGGCGGCGGCGGCGCTGAACGCCGAGTACACCCTGCCCACCATCAGCCAGACCGTGATCATCACCCGGATGGAAGGGCGCACCCCGGTGCCGGAAAAGGAGAAGCTGGCCAGCCTTGCCGCCCATGGGGCGACCATGGTGGTCTTCCTCTCCATCGGCCTCATCGACAAGGTGCAGCAGGCCCTGCTGGCGGGCGGAGCCTACACGCCGGAGACCCCTGCCGCCGTGGTCTACAAGGCCAGCTGGCCGGAACAAAAAGTGGTGCGCTGCACCGTGGGCACGCTGGCCGGGAGCACCCGCGCCAACGGCATCACCAAGACAGCGCTCATCGTGGTGGGGGAGTTTCTGGGCACCCGGTATGAGCGGAGCAAGCTCTACGACCCAACCTTTACGACGGAGTTCCGCAAGGGGGCAGACCAGTGACCCGCGCCTATCTCGCCTTTACGGAAAAAGGGCTGGCGCTGGCCCAAAAGCTGGCCGGTGCCCTGCCCGGCACTGTGGCCCGCTGCGGCCATGGTGGGCCTAGCCTTGCCGATTGGGCTGCGGAGCAGTTCGCCCATGCGGATGCCCTGATCTTTGTGGGGGCTGTGGGCATTGCGGTGCGGGCCATTGCGCCCCACTGCCGGAACAAGGCGGTGGACCCTGCCGTGGTGGTGCTGGACGAGTGTGGTCATTTTGCGGTGCCGATCCTTTCGGGCCATCTGGGCGGGGCCAACGATCTGGCTCGGGCGCTGGCGGCGGTCTGCGGTGCGGTGCCGGTCATTACCACGGCCACCGATGCCAACGGTGTGTTTGCCGTGGATGCGTGGGCCAGGCACCAGAACTGCGCTGTGCTGGAGCCGGGGCGCATCAAGCGCGTCAGCAGCAGGCTGCTGGCAGGCGGGCCGGTGCGGTACCGCTCGGAATTCCCCATTGCCGGGCAGGCCCCTGCCGGGGTGGTCCCGGCGGGGGAGGCAGAGCGCGCCGACTTTGCCTTGACCCTTTTCCCGGCGGGCGATGCGCTGCACCTGATCCCGAAGATCGGCGTGCTGGGCATCGGGTGCAGGCGGGGGACCAGCGCCGTACAGCTGGAAGCGGCCTTTGCACAGTTCTGTGCGGCCCACGGCCTTGCAGCGGCGTGCATCACGGCAGCGGCCAGCATCGACCTGAAAGCCCATGAGCCGGGCCTGCTGGAATTTTGCAGAGCCCACGGCTGGCCGGTGCAGTTCTATTCTGCCGCACAGCTGCAGAACGCCCCCGGGCAGTTCACACCTTCGGCCTTTGTCCGGAGCGTGACCGGTGTGGACAATGTCTGCGAGCGGGCGGCGGTGCTGGCGGCAGGCGGCACGATCATTCTTCCCAAACAGGCGGGCAACGGCGTGACCTTTGCGCTGGCGCTTCGTCCTTTTGCCCCGGATTGGAGGTGGCAGGATGCCTAATGTTGTTTTTGTTGTCGGGCTTGGGCCCGGGGATCCCCGGTTTCTGACCGCACAGGCGCAGAGCGCCTTAACGCAAGCCGAGGTGCTGTGCGGCTATACGGTCTATCTGGATCTGGTGCGCCCCTACTTCCCGGACAAGCTCTATTATTCCACCGGCATGACCAAGGAGATCGACCGCTGCCGCTGGGCGCTGGAAA
>OGPJ01002530.1_pt1 | contig 11586 bp, 9 predicted proteins | sample 1552831 | NCBI WGS metagenome assembly OGPJ01 (sample SAMEA2579914, study PRJEB22360) | human gut metagenome | biome: human gut; feature: human-associated habitat; material: faeces | place: Denmark | collected 2008/2010
CTTTGCCAGTCTTATCTGGGATGGGGATGTGGTGCGGAACGCCATTATTATAACGGACAATATAATGCTTCGGTTGCCGACACCTATGATGTAATGTATGCTTACACAAAAGAACGCAGTTGGGAAGCCATCCGTAAAGCGTATATTTTCCTGGAAAACGTAGACAGGGTACCGGATATGACAGCAGAAGAAAAGGCTATCCGTAAGGGTGAAGCCAAGATGGTGATAGCAGTACAGTACACTCAAATGATGCGTCATTTCGGCGGCTTGCCTTTGATTGATAAAGCGATTTATCCGGGCGATGACTATAATTATCCGCGTGAAACCATTGAAAAGACGGTCAATTTTATCGTCAATTTGTGTAATGAAGCCGCATCCGTACTTCCCTGGCAGGTATCGGTGGAAGAAGACGGGCGCTTCACCAAGGCTGCTGCACTCGGATTGAAGGTGCGTGTGCTATTATTTGCGGCTAGTCCTTTGTTTAATGACAACCAGCCTTATCTGGATGGCGAAGCCAGTACGAACCTGATGGTTTGGTATGGAAATAAATCCGATCAACGCTGGCAGGATGTTGTGGATGCCTGTAAAGAATTCGAACAGGCGAACAACTCGGGTTCTTATAACTACCAGTTGGTTGAGACAGGGGATTACCGGCAGGATTTTCAGGATGCATGGTATAAAAGAAGAAACGGTGAAGTGCTGATATCTACGCGTGTAGCTTATACTTGCCCGGATATTTGGGATGGAAACTTTTATTTTATGCAGTCGGCCGCTGGTATGGTTGTAGCTGTCCGACATTGAATTATATGGATATGTTCGGTAATGCCGACGGAACGTCTTTTAATATAGACTGGGATAATATACCGCAGGGCGTCAATCCGTTCGATGGCAGAGATCCCCGGTTGTATGAAACTCTTGTTATTAATGGCGACAAATGGCAGGGACGTACGGCTGAAACCTATATCGGCGGACAAGAACAGAATACTGAAAATTCGACGCGTTGCCGTACCGGTTCCGTTATGCGTAAATTCCTTCGTGAACATGATTATGCCACTCTGACCGGTTCGGTTATTCACTGGCCTTACTTGCGTCTGGCTGAGATTTACCTGAGTTATGCGGAGGCTTTGAATGAACTCGGACGTACGGGCGAAGCTTATGAGTGGGTTGACAAAGTCCGTGGACGGGTCGGTTTACCGAAGTTGCAGCGTAATCTGTCACAGGAGCAATTCCGTGAAATGGTACTGAATGAACGTGCCGTGGAATTTGGTTTTGAAGAGATCAGATGGTTTGACCTGGTCCGCTGGAAACGTGCGGAAGATTTTACCAAACCTCTGTACGGTGTAAAAATCTGGCGTCAGGCAGACGGTTCTTATAAATATGAAAAATGGCAGTTGGCCGAACGTTACTGGAAGAAGAACTGGTCGCCCAAATGGTATTTGTGTGCATTCCCGCCTGAAGAGATTAATAAAGGTTATGGATTGGTCCAGAATCCGGGATGGTAATTCATTTGATAAATCATAAAAGCAGGTTATGAAAATAATAAAAGAAATATATGTAGCTGCATTTTTGTCTGTGTCTGTTTTCTCCTATGCACAGGATACAAAAATGATAAACCGTGGATTCAATTTATCCGGGCGTAGCGAAGAAAGTACGGTGGCAGTTTCCACGATATATATGGATGATTCTAAAACGTCTGATATTAATCCGGCTAATTCCCTGTATGGAAAACTTCCCGGATTGTTCAGTCTGCAAGGCTCGACTGTAGCATGGGATAATGATCCGACAATGTATGTGAGAGGTCTTGCCACGATGGGGGCAGGAACTCCTTTGGTTCTAATCGACGGTTTTGAACGCCCCCTCAGTTCCTTGTCACAGGATGAGATAGAGAGTGTTACGGTTCTGAAAGATGCTGCATCGCAAGCCCTGTATGGTGTACGGGGTGCAAACGGTGTCATTCTGGTGACTACCAAACGCGGTATTTTGGAAGGAATGAAAGTGCATGCAAGCTATCAGTTCGGGATAAATACTCCATTTCGTCTCCCCGATATGGCGGACGGATATACGTATGCATTGGCAATGAACGAAGCTTTACGGATGGACGGACTGTCTGCTTTGTATAGCAATTCTGATCTGGAAGCTTTTCGTACGGGTTCTAACCCGGAGCTTTTCCCGAATGTGAACTGGAAGGATGAAGTATTGAAAAATAAAGGAACGACTCATCAGTTTAATGCTTCTTTTACCGGAGGGGGAAAGAATGTGAGTTATTTTGCTGCAATCAATTACATCGGCGATAACGGTTTTATGAATGAGAACTATTTCAGCCCGGATTATTCCAGTCAGATGTCGTGGGATAAACTGAGTGCCAGGGCGAACCTCGATATTAATGCGACAAAACTCACGCTGGTAAAATTGAATTTGTTGGGTGAATTGTCGCAACATAATCGTCCGGCAACGGAGTATTCGACTTTGTTCCCGATGATCTATGATGTTCCGGCAGCGGCTTTCCCGGTAAAGACGAGTACTGGTGTATGGGGCGGTGATAATGTACGCAAAAATCCTGTTGCAGAATCGGTGGCTAAAGGTTTTTCCGTTGGAAATGACCGGGCTTTATATGCCGACTTACGGATTATCCAGGACCTGTCGGTTCTTACTTCCGGTTTGAGTGCAGAGCTTGCTATTGCTTATGATAACCGGGCCAGCTATTGGGATAATAAAACAAAGAATTATCTGTATGAAAGTTTGCAGCCGGTCAGGGATAACGGAGGTACTATTACCGACATAACCCGTACACGTTACGGACAGGAAACGGATTTGTCTTTCAGTTCCAGCCTGGGATATCAGAACCGTGTAACAACATTCGAAGCAAAAGTCAATTACGAAAAAAACTGGCAGGATATGCATCAACTGAATGCTGTGGTCATTTATCATCAGGAAGAAAATTCCCTGAAAGGAATTAATAATACGTATAGACGGCAGAGTTATATAGGAAATGCAAGCTATGCTTATAAAAGCAAGTATCTGGCTGATTTGGTGTTGACTTATTCCGGGTCGAGTGTGTTGGGAAGTTCTGATAAGTATGCATTTTTTCCTGCCGTTTCTGCCGGTTGGGTCATTTCTTCCGAAGACTTTATGAAAGAAGTTACAGCGATAGATTATCTGAAAGCGAGGGCTTCATGGGGTATTACCGGAAGTGACCGGTTTGCTTATGATTATGATAAATATTATTTCAAAACGGGTATCAGCTCCTATTTTTTCGGAGATAATAATAACTCTGTATCCGGTAATGGCGAGTTCCGTTTACCTAATTTGAAGTTGAAGCCGGAAACAGCCTATAAGTTTAACTTCGGTATCGATATGGAAGTATTCAAACGGTTGTCTTTATCAGCGGATGCCTTTTATGAAAAGCGGACGAATATTCTGGTGAACTCCTCTGCTATTTACTCTTCCGTGTTGGGAGTCAGCACACCGATTTTGAATGATGGCGAAGTTAAGAACTATGGATTTGAAGCCGGTCTTTCCTGGCGTGACCGTATCGGAGATTTCACCTATATGCTGGCTGGTAATTTCACTTTTGCCCGTAATGAGATTGTAAATATGGACGAAGGATATAAACCGTATGATTACCTGAAAAATACAGGAAACCGGATCGGGCAGTATTATGGTTTGGAGGCTATCGGTTTCTTTCAGGATGAGGCAGATATAGCGGGCAGTCCTGCACAGTCTTTCTCCAATGTGGTTCCGGGCGATGTAAAATATAAAGACCAGAATGGTGATAAGGTGATCGATGATTATGATAAGGTGGCTATCGGTTACAGTACTGTTTTGCCGGAAATTATGTACGGGTTTTCAATTGGATTGGGATATAAGAATGTAAGCCTGAAAGCAGATTTCCAGGGAGTAGCCAACTATACGTTAGTTAGAAATATGTCAAGTATGTACCGTCCTTTGGTTGGTAATAAGAACGTCTCTCAACATTATCTGGAAAATCGCTGGACACCGGAGAATACCAATGCCCGGTATCCGCGTTTGACAACTAAACAGAATGATAATAATTTCAGGGAAAGTTCTATCTGGGCTGAAAACGGCAATTTCCTGAAACTGAGAAATGTGGAGTTGGCCTATACTTTACCTAAATCATGGGTAAACAAGATCAGACTCAGCAATATCAACCTGTTTGCCAGAGGTATGAATCTGTTTTCATTTGACCATGTGAAAGATATGGACCCGGAGCAAATGTATGCTACTTATCCATCTTTCAGATCATATAACATTGGATTAACTCTTGATTTTTAAAAATAGACATTATGAATAAGAAAATATTATCTGCCATATTTGCTTTTGCAGTGTGTATGTCTTCCTGCAATTATCTGGATTATAATGAATCGTCCGGATTTGACAAAGAAGATATGTTCACCTATTTTGAAAGAGCAAAAGGTATGCTTACCACTGTATATTCATATCTACCCGCCGATTTCGGTAATTTTGACGGAGCGACCCGTGCAGCGGCGACCGATGAAGCGGAATATGCTTGGAATACATCGGGCATCATCCGGTATAATAACGGTTCGTGGAGTCCGATCCTGACAATCGATAATGTGTGGGGCACTTACTATACCGCAATCCGCTCTGCTAATATGTTTCTGAATAATTATCAGGAAGACTTTACCAATATTGAATGGAATGATAATTATGAGACTTTGATGCAGCAATATCAGTACTATCCGTATGAAGCTCGTTTTTTACGTGCCTTCTACTATTTCGAGTTGGCCAAACGGTATAAGAACGTCCCGCTGATTACGGAATGCCTGGAACTCGATGAGGCGAATAGCGTGACTCCTTCTGATTTTGATAAAGTGATTGATTTTATTGTCAGTGAATGCGATGAGATCATGGATAAGCTGCCTGTATCTTATAAAGATGTGCCGGGATATGAAACGGGCCGTATCACCCAGGGAGCCGTGATGGCCTTGAAATCAAGAACGTTACTGTATGCAGCCAGCCCTTTATATGCCGGGACGGCTGGTCAGGAAAAATGGATTGCAGCGGCTAAAGCGGCCAAACAACTGATCGATAAGGTTGAATCGGACGGGCGGTATCAACTGGTAGATGAACAGATATGGAATAATCTGGCTTCCAAAGAACTGATTCTGGAAACGCGCAGAGGTAATTCAAATGATTTTGAAAAACTGAATTTCCCTATCGGTTATGAGGGAGGAAACTCCGGAACCTGTCCTACACAAAATCTCGTGGATGCTTTTGAAATGAAGGATGGAAGCCGGTTCGACTGGGGAAACCAGGAACATATCGATAATATGTACAATCCGGAAAAGAGGGATCCCCGCTTGTTTAAGACTGTTCTGACGAATGGCTCTACTTTCAAGAATGCGGCTGTTGAGACTTTTGTAGGCGGTAAAAACGGAGCGCCTCTGGATGGTGCGACACCGACAGGCTATTATTTGAAGAAATATGTTGTCGAAACAATCAGTCTGAATCCGAACAATACGACTACCGATCGTCATGTCTGGATACTTTTCAGGTACGCAGAGGTATTGTTGAACTATGCGGAAGCTCTTTATGAGGCCTACGGCAATCCGGACTATACGGATAATACGTTTACGTTATCTCCAAGGGCAGCCATCGACAAAGTCAGGGCACGTGTCGGAATGCCGGGAGTTGCTTCGGATGATTTTCTTGAACGGATCAGGAATGAACGCCGGGTGGAACTCGCTTTTGAAGATCATCGGTTCTGGGATGTCAGAAGATGGAAAATCGCTCCTCAGACAATGGATATTTATGGGGTGAAGATTGAGAAACAGGGGGACGGATTGATTTATACCCGTCAGCTTGTTGACAAGCGTACATGGAGTGACAAGATGTATCTGTATCCTGTATCCAATGAAGAATTGTTTAAAAATCCACTTTTGAAACAAAATCCTGATTGGTAAGAATAGAATGAGCAGAGAAGCCACTCTAAACCTGTTTACGGTGGCTTTTCTTTATAATACCTCGATTTAGAAACAATAGAACTTTAGAAAATGAAAATGTACACTTTCGTACTGGCATTGTTATTATGTGCCTGTACCTCAACACAGCGAACCTTTTATGTGGATAGCATAACCGGAGATGACGCGAATAAAGGGTCTTCACCGACAGAAGCCTGGAAAAGTCTCGATAAACTGAACCAGCAAGTCTTTGAACCGGGTGATAGGATTTTATTTAAATCGGGGACTGAATATGTCGGGCAGTTTGAACCGAAAGGTAGCGGGAGCGAAGGAAAACCGGTGATGGTCGATAAATACGGAGACGGAGGGAAACCTATTCTGCATGGAGACGGTCAGAAACAACATACGATACTACTGGAAGGACTTGAGTATTGGGAGTTGAATAATCTGGAAGTTACCAATAAAGGGGAAAAACCGGATCCCGGTAGAAATGGTATTATTATTTATGCCTGGGATAAAGGTGACGTACATCATATCCATTTGAAAAACCTGACTGTCAGGGATGTGAACGGAAGTTGTATAAAGAATGAAGGAGCCGGAAACGGAATTTACTGGCATAACGGGGGAGATGAAGTGCCGACCCGTTTTGTTGATTTACTGATAGAGAATTGCCATATTTACCGTTGCCAGCGGAATGGAATAACCGGTAATGGTAATAGTGGTCGTGACAAATGGTTTCCCAGTTTGAATGTCGTTATCAGGGGGAACCTGATCGAGCAGGTTCCGGGAGACGGGATTGTTCCTATTGCCTGCGACGGTGCATTGGTAGAACATAATATAGTGAGGGATAGTCCTGATCTTCTGCGGATAGAAGATGCCGCTGCCGGTATCTGGCCCTGGAGTTGTGATAACACGATTATCCAGTTTAATGAGGTAAGCGGACAGAATGCCAAATGGGACGGGCAGGCTTTCGATTCGGATTACAATTGTCGTAATACCGTTATCCAATACAATTTCAGCCATGATAATGCCGGAGGTTTTGTGATGGTGTGTAACGAGGGCAATACTTTGGGTGAACCTTATAATATAGGAACGGAAAATACGATAATCCGTCATAATGTAAGTATCAACGACGGTTTACGTGCTTATCCGACACGTCCCGGCTGGTTCTCTCCTGTCATACATATTTCCGGACCGGCAAAACAGACCGCTATTGAAGAGAATGTGATTGTTATTATGAAAAAGCCTTCACCGGAGATAGACCGTTCGGTACTTATCATGGATAACTGGGGAGGACCCTGGCCGGAAAATACGGTGTTCAATAAAAATATTTTTTATGTAATAAACGATGATCTGGAATATAAGTTCATAACAGGTAGCAGTAAATCTACTCAGTTTGATGGAAATGTCTTTTACGGCAATTTTATAAATAAACCGGATGATCGGAATGCTATCGAAAAAGAACCGGATTTTACTTCCGGATTTCCTTTTCATGAGAATTTCCCCGACTACCTGAGGGAAAAGGTGATTAAAAGGCTAAAACAACAATAGGGAGTGTTGTTTAAAAGAGAGTGAATTCCTTGAAGGATATTAGAATTCACTCTCTTTTTTTATTCTATTCTGACAACGTATCCAATATCTGTCTTCTTGTTTCCCGAGATATTCGCCTTTTGTCGTGATCAGGATCACACCGAAGTTTGTCTGTTTTATTCTTAATGAGATTTTATCAAAATGTTATTTTACCCTGGCTGTGGTTCGTATATTTAAGTGCGGAGTCTGAACGTTTGATTTTAATGCGTTTCTCGGAGAGATAGGAAATATCGTAAAGATGCATATTTGACGTAATGGTTGCTTTATGTTGCTGTTTTGTTGCTGATTGTATTGCTATTTTGTCTTAATAATATTTTTGTAGACATATTGTTAGTTGGAGTTTAACAGGATGTAATGTTGTTATAGAGTGTAAAAACTGCTATATAGCAGTTTTTTTCTACTCTAAATGAACGTTTTTTCCCCTTTAAACGAAATAATATCTCGTTTAAAATGAATATTATTTCGTTTTAAATGGATTTATATTTTGCTTTAGACGAATTTTGGAGTTTGTTTGGGAGTAGGAAAAAAGAGAAAAAGCAGGGTTTGGTGTTAATATATGTTTATTTTTGAATGCTGGAACGACTCTTTTTTTATTAATTGAAGTTACTGAAATAGTGCTTATTTTCTATTTTTGTTAGAATATCGTATTGTTTGATGTTATTTTGTATTATTTGTTTTTCTGCATGATAATATTTTAGTCTGGTAAACTTTTTAATGTGAGCAAAAATTCGTAATATTGCTTATTGCTAACTTTAATACATAAGGTTATGGAAAAGAAGACGTTTGGAAAGAGAATAGTGACCCCGAAGCATGTTGCGATAGCGGTCAGCATAGTAATCCTGTTTGGATTGTTTTATTTGAACCAGATACAGTTGATTGCTTATATTTTGATCCTGATTTTCATTATACCGGTATTTTATCCTTATAAGATCGATAAAGGTTATCTGACGCAAGGTAATTTTGTGGCGATCCTTATCAAGGATATAGAGAAGTTATTTGTAAAAGAGTCTGGTAGTGTCGTGATTTATTACACTAAACCTTATAAAGACAAGGAGTACACCAACACGGTCTATCCGGTCGATACCGAAGGATTTGTGGCTGCTTTACAACAAGTAAATGAAGAAATGACTATCTTGCGCGAAAATTCGTAAAATGGATAGAGTCTTTAAATCTAAGATCGGCTGGTGGTATCATTTATTGATTATTGTGCTGGCAGTATTGTGTGTAATATCTGTCTTACATCAGAATGTAGCGGCTATTGTTACATCGTTGGTTGCCAGCGCATTGACGTTGCATGTATTTTTTAATACCTATTATGTGATTACGGCAGACGGAATGTTGCTGCTCCGTTGCGGCTTCTTTCCTAAAAAAGAGATTGCCATCGCTGATATAGAGGCGTTACAACCTTCCATTCTGCCTGTATTTAGTTATTCCTTATCGTTGGACAGAATCGTTATCTGGAAAGAAGGAAAAATGTGGATGTTGATATCTCCGCAAAACGAGAAAGAGTTTGTAAAGCTGTTGAAGAAAATTAATCCGGATATTCAGATCAAGAGTAATGAAGGATTGTTATGAAAGCAACTTTTAAGAGAGATTATAGTTATTGGCCAGCTTGGTTGCCTATTACTGTCTATTTTCTTGCGGTAATAGGACTTTTTATAGTCATGGGGATAGGCGGCGATAATTATTATCTGTTGATGATGCCTGTTGCTTTTGTTTTTTACTTTGTGGCAATGATTCGAAATCCTTTTCATATAACAGATGATAATAAACTTACTGGAAACGGATTCATAGATGTTGAGTTGATCAATAGATTGGAAAGAAAACATAAGGGAGTAACTGTCTATTATCGTTGGCCAAACGGGAAAGCAGAGCAAAAACGTTTCTTCCCTTTGAAAGATATCGATACTTTTATATCAACTTTATTAGAAATAAATCCAAATATAAAACTTAATTAAATCTGAAAACATGAAATACGACGTTGCTATAATCGGGGGAGGACCTGCCGGTTATACGGCTGCTGAAAAGGCGGCTGCGGGTGGCTTGTCTACTGTGCTTTTTGAGAAGTGGACTATCCACTGTGTTGTTTGAAAAAAATGCCTTGGGAGGTGTCTGCCTCAATGAAGGCTGTGTTCCTACAAAAACATTGCTTTATTCGGCTAAAGTGTATGATACTATTAAACATGCACAGAAATATGCTGTTAAAGCGGAGAATCCTGCATTTGATTTTCCTAAAATTATTGCCCGTAAAAATAAGGTGGTGAAAAAACTGACTGCCGGTATCCGGATGAAAATGACGGAACATGGGGTTGTTGTCGTTAGTGGAGAGGCTGAAATTAAAGGGCGTGCCGCCGACGGAACTATCACTGTCGCCTGTGGTGAAGAAACTTATAAGGCATCCAACCTGTTACTGTGTACCGGCTCTGAAACGGTGATCCCACCGATCCCCGGCCTGGCAGAAACTGAGTACTGGACGAGCCGTGAAGCATTGCAGACAAAAGAGCTTCCCGCATCCCTCGTTATTATCGGTGGCGGCGTGATTGGTATGGAGTTTGCCTCTTTCTTCAATAGCATGGGAACGGAGGTACATGTGGTAGAAATGCTGGACAAAATATTAGGTCCGATGGATAAGGAATTGTCCGATATGCTTCAGGCTGAATATGCAAAAAGAGGCATCAAATTCTATCTGAGCCATAAAGTGACAGCCGTTCATGATGGCGAAGTCACCGTCGAGAAAGACGGGGAGAGCTTTGTCATCAACGGAGAAAAAGTATTGTTAAGCGTTGGCCGCCGCCCGGTAACCAAAGGTTTCGGACTGGAAACGTTGGGTGTCGAACCTTTCCGGAACGGTATAAAAGTGAATCAATACATGCAAACCTCTTTGCCGAACGTATATGCTTGCGGTGATATCACTGCTTTCTCTTTGCTTGCCCATACCGCTGTAAGTGAGGCGGAAGTAGCCGTGAAACATATTCAGGGAAAAGCCGGTGGCGGAATGAGCTATAAAGCAATACCGGGTGTTGTCTATACAAATCCCGAGATTGCCGGTGTCGGTAAAACTGAAGAAGAATTGCAGGCGGAAGGAATCCCTTATACGGTAAAGAAGTTACCGATGGCTTTTTCCGGTCGTTTCGTGGCAGAAAACGAACAAGGAAACGGTGTCTGCAAGCTGATCCTGGCCGAAGATGAAACGGTAATTGGCGCTCATTTGTTGGGAAATCCAGCTTCTGAACTGATCGTGATAGCTGGCCTTGCCATCGAGAAAGGCATGAAAGCTGAAGAACTTAAATCAATCGTATTCCCGCATCCTACTGTCGGAGAGATAATCAAAGAAGCACTTTATTGATTTAAATCTCTATCTTTGCAAAGCTAAATCGCAGCGCATGGATATGTTTGAAGGGTATGTAGGCATTCGTTTATGGGACGGGCAGCTGGTGGATGATGTGATCTTCTCGCTGCTCTTGTCCCTGCTGATTGCCTTTGCTATTATATTTCGCTCTAATTTTCAGCATTTTGTAAAGATGCTGAAAGATGTCGTGTATCTGAAGGAGCGGCAAAACCTGTTTGACGAAACCATCGGTAAAAGTGGTTCTTTCTTCCGTAATTTTATGACTTTCCAGGCTTTGTTTCTTTGCAGTATTGCCTTGTTTGCAATTGCCCGGGCAAGAGGGATGGTCAATCATCTGGGAGAAAAGGAGGTACTCTTTGCCATTCTGATTATTTTTTCAGTATTATTTCTGTTTTACCAGTTCAAACAGTTGAGTTATTATTTGTTAGGCTTTGTCTTTTCGCCCCCCGATAAGTATAAATTCTGGAAGAAGAATTATAATGCAATTATGGGGTCCTGGGGGATGTTATTATATATTCCGGTCGTCTGGTTAATGTTCGTAGGAAGTAAAACATTAGCTCCCGTAATATTGTTTTGTATTTTCTATTTTTTGTGTCGTTTTGTAATAATTTATAAGACAATACGGATATTTCACAAGAATAATGTCGGTTTTTTATATATTAGTTTGTACCTTTGCACCCAAGAAATCCTACCCCTCATATTTTT
>OGPJ01002539.1_pt1 | contig 11568 bp, 8 predicted proteins | sample 1552831 | NCBI WGS metagenome assembly OGPJ01 (sample SAMEA2579914, study PRJEB22360) | human gut metagenome | biome: human gut; feature: human-associated habitat; material: faeces | place: Denmark | collected 2008/2010
GATTGTGGCTGGAATCGGAAGCGGGGAAAGGAACAAGAGCCTGCATGGATTTGTCCAGAGAAAAATTACCGGTTGAATAGATACAAAAGAGAATCTGGAAGTAAAATGAGATATCTTACAAAAATGTAAGAAAAACGTAAGCTGCTTAAATGGCAGGGAATGCAAACTCCGCGTATACTTGGCATTGTAAGAAATGTTAGATGTTTGAAACACAAGGAGGATTGTATGGCATTATTAGATGTAAGAAATTTGAAAAAGGTATACACAACAAGGTTAGGTTCTAATCAGGTTCAGGCGCTTTCTAACGTGAATTTCAGCGTTGAGCAGGGCGAGTATGTGGCTATTATGGGAGAGTCTGGTTCAGGAAAGACTACGCTTCTTAATATACTGGCGTCGCTCGACAGGCCTACAGGTGGTGAGGTTATTCTTAATGGCAAGAATACAGTGGATATTAAAGAAAAGGAATTATCAGCATTTAGAAGAAAGAACCTTGGCTTTGTATTCCAGGATTTTAATTTGTTAGATACATTTTCACTGCAGGACAATATATTCCTTCCGCTGGTGTTGTCAGGGGAGAAGTATGATAGCATGCAAGAGAAGCTTAAGCCAATTGCAAAGGAGCTGGGAATTGAGTCTATATTAGGAAAGTTCCCATATGAGGTGTCAGGTGGACAGAAGCAGAGGGCAGCGGTTGCGAGAGCTCTTATTACTAACCCTCAGATTATTCTGGCAGATGAGCCCACAGGAGCGCTGGATTCAAAGTCTACAGACCAGCTTTTAGAGCTGTTTAGCAAGATTAACGGACGTGGTCAGACAATACTTATGGTAACTCATAGCACTAAGGCTGCAAGCAAGGCGGGCAGAGTGTTATTTATCAAGGATGGAGAGGTGTTCCATCAGATATACAAGGCATCAATGACAGACGAGGAAATGTACACTAAGATTTCTGATACACTGACTGTTTTGGCAACAGGAGGTGAGAGCCTTGAGTAAAGCATTTTATCCTAAAATGGCGCTGTCTAATATAAATAAGAACAGACAGACTTATTTTCCATACATTATAACCTGCATCCTTACTATTATGATGTATTTTATGATGGGCTCAATACTTCATAATGAGAATGTAAGAAATATGAATCACGGTGATATGGTTATTGTGCTCCTGAATATTGGTATGTGGGTTACGATGATTTTCGCAGTTGTATTTCTTTTTTATACCAACAGCTTCTTAATTAAGAGAAGACAAAAGGAAATTGGACTTTATAACATTCTTGGAATGGAAAAAAGGCATATTGCAAAGATGATGTTTTATGAGACATTATTTACAGCAGTGGTAAGTATAGGCATTGGAATGCTTATGGGTATGCTATTTGGAAAGCTGATGTTTCTTTTACTGATTAAGCTTATTGGCTCTAGCGAAATTCCGGCGTTTCAGATTCCAAGTGAAGCAGTAGTTAATACTCTTGTCACAATGGCATTAGTTTTTTTGCAATTTTACTTTATAACCTGGCAAGAATTCATCTTACGAAGCCGATTGAACTTATTCACGGTGGACAGATTGGTGAAAAGGAGCCAAAGACAAAGATACTTCTTACAATAATTGGCGTTCTTACTATGGGCGCAGGCTACACATTTGCACTGACAGCAAAAACCCCATTTCAGGCTATGAATAATTTCCTTGTTGCGGTTATTCTTGTTATTGTGGGCACCTATTGTCTGTTTACAGCAGGAAGCATTGCATTTATTAAGCTTCTTAGAAAAAACAAAAAGTTTTATTACCAGACAAAGCATTTTACAAGTGTATCTGGAATGCTTTACAGAATGAAGCAAAATGCAGTTGGGCTGGCCAATATATGTATTCTTTCAACTATGGTTTTAATCAGCGTATCAACTACGGTGTCTATGTATCTTGGTATGGAGGATACACTGAATACGGCTTGCCCTAATGAGATTAACCTGAGTGCTTCATTCTACGGCGAGAAGGATACTGATATGGTTGAAAATGTTGTTGATGAGATGGCAAAAAAATATGGTGCAACCACATCTAATTACTCAGGTGTTTCTTCTATTACATTATTTTGCAATGCTAGTAGTGAGAGCGGTGAGTTTCAGGTGTTAAAGCAATCTAATATGTCAGGTGCGTATATGGATAATCTGTCGGGTTGTTTGTGTATGACGGTTGATGATTTTAATAAGTTGGAGAAGAGTAACTATAAGCTTAATGAAGGTCAGGTTATTGTTTATAAAAATAATGGCTATAAAGCTGCTAATGTAAGGCTGTCAATCGATGATGAAACAAGTACATTTAAGGTGGCAAAGGTTATTACAAAGTTAGAAAATGCACATCTTGGAATTGAAAATACTGAACAGCTTGTCCCTTGTTATGTATTCATAGTAGACAGTGAGAAGACTTTGGAGAAAATCGTTGATGCAATGCAGAGTGGTAACGTGGTTGAGAAAAGAAAAGCTGCAACCTACGATTATGTAGTTCAGTTTGATACTAATCTTACAAAAGAACAGAGTATTGCAATGAGTAGAGAACTGGATGCCCTTGACCTTGAAGGGGTTAGGATAGTTTCAGACAACAGATATGAGATGGCTGAGGAATTTCATCAGATGTATGGAGGCTTCCTGTTTATAGGAATGTTTGTAGGTTCATTATTCTTAATGGCAACTGTACTCATAATCTATTACAAGCAGATATCAGAAGGCTATGAAGATAAGGCAAGATTTGAAATCATGCAGAAGGTTGGCATGAGCAGAGCAGAAGTTAAAAAGACAATAAGAAGCCAGGTGCTTATGGTATTCTTTATTCCTCTTATAATGGCAGCAATTCATATTGTTGTATCATTTAGAATTATTAAGATGATTCTTTCAATGCTTAATCTTGGAAATGTAAATCTGTTTATGTGGTGTACTCTTGGAACGGTTCTTGTGTTCTGTGTAATATATGCTATCGTATTCGCCATTACAGAAAGGGCATATTACAAGATTGTCAGCATAGGTAATAAATAAAGACTTATGTGGTGTTAGAAATATAAATTGTCAAATTGTTTGAAAAAAATTTGAAAAACCTTAATTTCCAGCCCGAGATAGCCCTAAAGGCATCTCAGGCTGGAAATTTACATGTTATTGGCACCTTGAATCTGTGCTTCCGTCATACATATATCATGTTCTTTCGCAAATCAACGTCTTTTTCTTCTGGCTGTTCTTAAATAATAATTCCCGTACAGACATCATAACTTCATGATAGAGAAGAATAATTATATCGCCATACCTGACTGCAAAATAGTATTCCGTTAACATTTGGTCACACCTCTTCAGATTTACTGTGCAGGTACTGCATGATTTCTTCATAACTTCGTCCGCTCTGTGCTATATGCATAAATACTGGGATTGTTTGAAAGTGAGTTAGACACTTTTTCTGTACTCTATGCCATAAATCGCTAGAAAATGTAATTCAATTACAGTATTATTATAAACAACAGATACAGACAGATTCAGGAATGGAGATTACTATGGCAGATTCACAAAAAGGAAAGATTGATATGACTACAGGTCATATAATGAAAAATATTATACTGTTTGCGATACCGATTATTATTGGAAATGTATTGCAGCAGTTATATACTACAGTTGATGCACTTGTAATAGGTAAATACTGTGGTGATACATCTTTAGCTGCGGTAGGAACGAGTTCACAGCCAGTTGAAGTATTATTATGTGTCTTTTTAGGAATAGGAACAGGTGTGTCTATTCTTGTTTCACAATATATCGGAGCAAGGGAATCGGGAAAGGTTGTTTCAGTATGTGGAACTTCAATAACATTTATATATATTATAGGTATTCCGATTGGAATTCTTGGATGGTTTGCAGCACCGTATATTCTGGAATTCATGAAAGTGCCGCAGGATGTGTGGGATGCCGCATTAATCTATACGAGGGTTGTATTCTTAGGTACACTTGGTAATCTGGGTTATAATATGAATGCTGGTATTTTAAGAGGACTTGGAGACAGTAAGGCTTCATTATGGTTTTTGGTTGTGTCCTGTGTTTCTAATATAGTATTTGATTTATTGTTTGTTGCAGGGTTTGGAATGGATGTAGCCGGGGCAGCACTTTCTACAAGTATTGCCATGTTTATATCATGGATTATAAGTATTGTTTACATAAGAAAGAAGTTTCCGGAGATACAGTTTACATTTTTGCCGAGAAGATTCTCTGGAACAATGATGAAGGATATTCTGGCTATTGGCTTACCTGTTGGACTTAATAATTCGCTTTATTCATTAGGACATGTTGCATTACAGACATTTAATAACTCGCAGGGTGCTATATTTATGGCTGGAGGTGCAGTAGCAGGAAGAATTACAGGATGCGCTAACATAGCAATTACCGGATTATCTTCGGCGGCCACTACATTTTCAGGACAGAATTATGGTGCTAAGAAATATTCAAGAATTAAAGAGGGACACTGGAGAATTCCATTGTGTTCAGGTCTGATTACATTAAGTTTTGGATTGCTTTTTATAATGATACATAAACCTATAATCCGTTTCTTCTCGTCAGATGAAATGGTATTGATGTATGCTAGCAGACATGTTGTTGTCATGTTACTTTCACAGTGGTTTTATGCTATCTTTAACTGTATAATATCTATTGTAAACGGAACTGGAAAGGTGCGTTATACTACAATTGTCAACATTCTTATGCTTTGGGCAGTCAGAATTCCAAGTGCCTATATTATTAGCAGATACTTTGATGGAACATGGGTAATGTTGTGCTTCCCAATCTCTTTCAGCTTTGGAATGTTTGCAATGATAGGTTATTATCTGTTCTCACCGGCATGGAAGGAAGTTATGAGAATGGCGGAAAAGAAACAAAATGAAGGTGAGAAGAATCTGGCGTAAGTAAGATTGCAGGCTTGCGAAAAGAGTGCAATAAGATTGATGAAAAAATTAAAGACCAGCAAATCATCAACATACAACTATATATAATATCTTTGATATAAAGAAGCAGAGCAAGTGCTAAGGCAACGAAAACCTTTCAGTACTTGCTCTTATTTTATCACTAATGCTTACATAAAAATCATTACACAAAATAGAGTAAAGATTTTGTGAGTTGAATAAGAAAAAATGATTGACATAACAGAATAATCTGTCTATAATCGTTCTAAAAAGAACGATAGTAAAGGAGGTCAGGATGTATTTCTGGGATAAGCATAAAACAATCACAAGCTATTATGAATTACTTTCAGGAGAAGTGTGCGACAGGTATGAATTAACGCAGATGGAATATGATATACTTATGTTTCTTCATAATAATCCACAGCATAATACAGCAGCAGACATAGTAAAGATTAGAAAATCAACAAAATCCCACGTTTCAATATCACTAAAGAATCTTGAAAATAAAGGTCTTGTTGAACGAATACAAAGTAAGGATAATAAAAAGCATATTGAGATTGTTTTATTAGATAAGGCGGAGGTAATTGTAAAAGCAGGAATAAACGCACAGAAACAGTTTGCTAAGGATGTTTTAAGTGGCTTAACAGAAGAAGAAAAGCATATGTGTATAGATGTGTTTGATAAGATCTGCAATAATGCAGAAAAATATTTAAAAGAGTATAGGGAGCAGAACTAGTAATGAAGCAGAAAAATTATAAACCACAGCTTCCAGATGTTATGGAAGCAATATTTGATGCAGCATATCTTATATTTGATCTTGTTGCTGCAATATTATTTTTTATATATTCAAATGGGGATATGTTATTTATTCTTTATGGAATATTAACATTAACACTTTGCGGAGGAGATGCATTTCATCTTGTGCCAAGAATTATCAGAGCAGTATGTGGAAGTAGTGATAAGATAAAGAAACAGCTAGGAATTGGATTGCAGATATCTTCTATTACAATGACAGCATTTTATATCATTTTAATGTACGTATGGAAACAGACCTTCCCAGAATTTGAAGCACCTGTAGTTATTGAGGCTATGGTCTGGATCTCAGCGATCATAAGAATTCTAGTATGCCTTCTGCCACAGAACAACTGGCTGACAGATGAAGGAAATATGAAGCTGTCTGTGATCAGAAATGCAGTATTTGCAGTAACAGGTATTGGTGTGATCATACTGTATGCAATTTCCGGAAATGCAAATGGATACCATATGACAAGAATGGTCGCAGCGATTATTATTTCCTTTGGCTGTTATCTTCCTGTAACATTATTTAGTAAAACAAAACCCAAAGTTGGATTACTGATGATTCCAAAGACCTGTTCGTATATGTGGATCATTGCAATGGGACTTCAACTGTTGTTTTAATAAATTAAGGTAAGTAAATTAATGGCAGCAGTGGATTGAAATAATGAATAATTTATAATAAAAAGAAGGAAGCCTATCATACAGCATCCTTCTTTTTGTATATACCCTTTTACATTCTTCCATTTTTAAACATAAGCATCATTTCATTTGTGAGACTAAAATCATCCGGCTGGAGTTCAAGCTCTTCTCTGGTCTTCCATTCTGCCAGTTTTAATTCAGATTCATCCATATGAATATCAGTTTCTCCATCCACATCACAATAGAAACCGGCAAGGATATCATCAACGATTCCCCATGGCTGCGATTTATAATAACGGATGTTTTTTACCCGCAGTCCGGTTTCTTCAAGTACTTCTCTTTGTACAGTCTCTTCCAAAGTTTCTCCAATTTCAGTGAAGCCAGCAACAAGTGCGTAGTGGGCAAAACCTGTACGATACTTTGTGACAAGAATTTTATCATCATTACATATGCCGACAATAACAGCAGGCACGATTCGAGGATAAATAACATGTCCGCAAGAAGGACATATTAAAGCTCGTTCTGTAGTAGAGCGGACAGTTTTATTTCCGCAGCATCCGCAAAAACGATTGTTTTTATACCAGTTACGAAGCTGAAAGCCTGTGATACCCGCAAAAATACGGTGCTTTGGGTGGACATTTTTTTTGCGAAGATTACGGATTGGGGTAAAGGTAAAGCCTTTTGGAAGTTGTGTAGGTTCCTGTTCTAATAAAAAGTAATGAGCATCATCGACAGAAAAAAGATAAGTAAGGGCATTTTTTTCAAAAGAAAATGTACCGTCTTTTGTTATAAAATCCTGAACGGTAGGGAAAAAGAGATAATTTTCGTAATCTTTATAAGAAGAGAGTTTGTGAAGAATCCCTTCTTTAGTGAAATATAAAACGATGCTATCATTATCCGGCTTTGCATCAGTATCAAAATGGTTATCTAATTTATGTGGGTAAATATCCTGTATCATAATGTCTTTTAAACCTCCTGAAATTCAAGAATAGTATCATGATGTTAGCTACTCTCGTAATCCTATGATAGCAGAATAATGATTTAATGCAAGAGGATTTCCGCTCTTTCCTCTATTGAAAAAAATCAGGAGTTCATGATACAATTTATACAATACTGTTTAATTTTGATGAAACAGCTCTGATGGCAGGGAACAGTTACAGAGAGTAGATGTTTTTAGGGAATAAAAGAGTAAGAATGAATAAGAAAGAGTAAAAAAGAGTGAAAAAGAGTGAAAGGAAAGTTTGAGGAAAGGATATGACGAAGTTTTTTGTAAAGAAACCGTATTTTGTTCTGGTGACGGTAATCATTGTTTTGGTTGTTGGTTTTGTCAGTCTTGGTGAGATGCAGACAGATCTTCTTCCGGAGTTAGAACTGCCGTACATGGCGGTGATTACGACAGAAGTAGGAGCTTCTCCGGAAAAGGTGGAGAATGATGTTATTAAGCCGATGGAGAGTACGCTTGGTACGATTAATGGCGTAGAGAAACTGACAAGTACTTCTGCCAATAATTATGGGATGCTGATGCTTGAATTTGCGGAAGATACCAACATGGAAGCGGCGCTTGTTCGTGTGTCTAAGGCATTGAATTCGCTGAGTCTGCCGGAGGGATGTGGAACACCGAATATCATGGAGATCAGTGCGGATATGATGGCGACAATGTATGCCAGTGTCAGTTATGAAGGGAAGGATATTAAAGAGCTGTCTAATTTTACAGAAAAGACGATCAAGCCATATTTAGAACGTCAGGATGGTGTGGCAAGTGTATCTGCTAACGGTCTTATTGAAGATCATGTAGAGATTCGTCTGAATGAGAAGAAGATTGACCGGATGAATGATAAGATTCTCGGACAGACGAATGACAAGCTTCTTGAGGCAAGTGAGAAGATTGAAGATGCAAGAGCTTCTCTAAAAAAGAGTAAAGAACAGTTAAAAAAGCAGGAAAAGACGTTAAGCGGAAAGCAGCAAGAAACGAATCAGAAGCTTGCTGAGGCGCAGACAAAGCTTGCGGAAGCATTATCACAGAAAGCAGCATACGAAGCAGAACTTAATAGTCTGAAGGCGAGCCAGAGTGCATTAAAGGCAGAAAAAAAGGCATATAAAGAAGCGGGTCTTGAGAAAACATACCATACCTTGAATAATACATTCAAAAACTTAAATGTGACAATGGGTGAAGTAGCAAAACAGATGGGAATTACAATTCCGGAATCAGTGAAAGAAGCAGTGAATCATCCAAAGCAGTTTGAAGCGTTTGTCTCCTGGATGGAGCAGATGGGGTATGGTGAACAGTTTTCTAAACTGACGATAGATTCTTTGAAGCAAATGTATAAAGCAGTGGAAGTTCGTCTTCCGCAGATTGATACAGAACTTTCTAATTTAAAAATAAAGATTAAAGTACAAAAGACGATTATTGATAAGTTAAAAGAGCAGATGAAAGGGCTTGATAAGCAGCAGTCAAAATTAATTGCAGGCGGCTATTCTGCAGCAGCCGGATTTGGTGCCGGTCAGGCACAGATCGCAGCCGGAAAAACGCAGATAGAATCAGCGCAGAAGGAATTAGACGATGCAGAGGATAAGCTGGAAGATTCCAGAAAGGCTGCCAGAGAGAACGCAAACATTGATGCATTGCTGAGTCTCGATACTTTATCAACAATGATTTCAGCACAGAATTTTTCAATGCCTGCAGGATATATCGAAGATAAGAGTGATCATCAGTGGCTTGTAGAAGTCGGAGATAATTTTACAAATGAAAAGCAGCTGAATAATCTTGTACTTACGAAGATTGATGGAGTAGGAAAGATTCGGGTGAAAGATGTTGCAGATGTGACTGTTGTAGATAATCAGGGCGAAGCTTATTCAAAAGTAAATGGAGAGAATGCCATTCTGTTATCTGTATTTAAAGGAAGTACATCGAATACAAGTACCGTATCCAAAGGAATTCAGAATGCATTTAAAAAACTGGAGCAGAAATATAAAGGTCTTTCTTTTGCGATCATAATGAATCAGGGAGAGTATATCAATATCATTATAAAGAGTGTATTGAATAGTATTTTATTAGGTGCGGTACTCGCGATCATCGTCCTTGCTCTCTTCTTAAAAGATATACGTCCGACAATCATTGTTGCATTTAGTATTCCGTTTAGTGTATTATTTGCGATTATTATCATGTACTTTACCGGAATCAATATTAATGTTATGTCTTTAGCCGGACTTTGTCTTGGTATCGGTATGCTTGTAGATAACTCTATTGTAGTTATGGAAAATGTATATCGATTCAGCAATGAAGGCATGTCAGCGCCAAGGGCAGCAGTTCGGGGAACAGCACAGGTAGCGGGACCAATCTTAGCTTCTACACTTACAACAATCTGTGTATTTCTCCCGATGGTTTACACATCCGGTATGGTAAGTCAGTTATTGATTCCATTTGCATTTACGATATCGTATGCACTGATTGCCTCCCTGCTTGTGGCTCTTACCGTTGTCCCGACAATGGGTTCGGTAATTCTTCGAAAAGCAAAAGAGATAAAACAGCCATGGTTTGAGAAGATAAAAGACATTTATGGAAACATTTTAGAACTTGCACTGCGATTTAAAATCGTTCCGCTGCTTATCTCTATTGTATTGCTCGTCATTTGTGTGATGCAGAGTATGCGGACAGGAATTGTTATGATGGATGATATGGACAGTAACCAGATTGCAGTCAGCATGACATTAGAAGATACGATCAAGAAAGAAAAGGCATACCAGACAGCCGATGAAGTAATGGGAATACTGACAGGAATAGACGGAATTAAGAAGGTGGCAGGTCTTGATGGCAATGCCAGTGTAACTTCAAGTATGATGGAAACCGGAGCAACAGATAATTATACAACATTTACTTTTAATATTATTACAGAAGAAAATATTAAAACAACCAAGGAATTCCGTAAAATCCGAAAAGATATCGAGAATAAGACAAAGAATGTACGATGTAAAAAACTTACGGTATCTTCCTCTGCAATAGGTGATATGTCCACTCTTAGCGGCGGAGGACTTTCTGTCAATGTATACGGAGAAAATCAGCAGAAATTAATTAAGATCAGCGAAGATGTTGTAAAGATGATGAAAAACATCCCTGGAGTAAAAACAGCAACAAATGGTATCGAAACTGCCGATAAGATGTTACATTTAAAAATTAATCGAAATAAAGCAGCAGAACATGGTCTTACGATAGCACAGATTTATCAGGAAATCGCAAAACATACAACGACCGAAAAAAATGCGATTACCTTAAATATGGATGATAAAGATGTGGAAGTAAATCTGATTAATGAGACAGACAAACTCACCTATGAAAATATTTTAGATATGAAAATCGAAACCACAGAAAAAAATAGTGATGGCGAAGATGAAAAACATACATATAAACTGTCTGAATTTGCATCAGAAGACGATGGATACAGCATGGAAAGTATCACCAGAGAAAATCAAAAGCCGTATCTGACGGTAACAGCAGAATTGGAAGAGAATGCCAATGCCACCTTGTTATCAAGAAAACTTCAAGAAAAGATTGATAAATATAAAGCACCAGATGGTTACGAAGTAGAACTTGCAGGAGATGCAACACAGACCACAGAAATGTTAAAACAGATGGGAAAAGCATTAGCACTCGGCTTTTTGCTCATCTACCTTATCATGGTAGCACAGTTCCAGAGCCTCTTATCTCCGTTTATTGTTATATTTACCGTACCACTGGCATTTACAGGCGGAATGATCGGTCTTGGAATTTTCCATTTGTCCATTTCATCGATGGCATTAATGGGCTTCATGATCCTGATGGGAACCGTTGTAAATAATGGTATTGTATTTGTAGACTACGTCAATCAGCTGCGGATGGGCGGCATGGCAAAAAAAGAAGCACTGATCGAAACAGGAAAAACAAGGATGCGACCAATCCTCATGACCGCACTCACAACAATACTTTCTATGAGCGTTATGGTATTTTCACAGGATGCCGGAAATGCAATGCAGAAAGGAATGGCGGTTGTAGTCGCATTCGGCCTGTTATACGCAACACTTATGACATTGTTTATCGTTCCGGTAATGTATGATATCCTCTATCGTAAGCAACCAAAAGAGATTGATATAGACGATACGGATCTGTAGATTTGGTGTAGACGAAAAAAGAAATACTACCATATCCCATCTGCTCTGTAGTCGCTGTGTTTAAGATGCTCATCCGCATCTT
>OGPJ01002542.1_pt1 | contig 11565 bp, 10 predicted proteins | sample 1552831 | NCBI WGS metagenome assembly OGPJ01 (sample SAMEA2579914, study PRJEB22360) | human gut metagenome | biome: human gut; feature: human-associated habitat; material: faeces | place: Denmark | collected 2008/2010
AGATCTTCCGGCTGGATCACGTTTCTGCCATCATACAGGTTTACATTGCTGATGTCTGCAAACACTTCTGCTTCTTCAACAAGATTTTTTTCAGTTAAGTCTCTTGTCAATAAGTATCATCCCTTCCTATTTTGTCAAACCTAAAATCCTTTATTTTTAAGCCTTTTTTACTTTGTTACCTCGAAACAAACGAGCTAAAAGTGTAGAATATTCCTCGTATCTTGTACGGAACAGCATAATCAGAGTACACCAAATAAAGCATCCATCTTTTTGCTTTATAAAGGCTTGTATCCTCTGCTTATCTATGACAGCGAACCTTCCGTGTCTAATGGCATCCTGTGCCAACTTCCTTCGTACCGCCTATTCATACACTGAGTGCTGACTAAGCTTTCTTTTTGAAAAAGGAAAGGAGCCTTTTAATCAGCTAACTCTCCTAATAAAGGTCAATTTATACCATTAACCCTTAAACTATACCTTCTTACTCCATTTGCCATACACACCATTCTTACAGCCTCTTTTTCGGAAATAATATCACTTCCAAATATTATATAAAATGTACTATCTCCAATATTTTCTACATAAAGTACACTTTCCAAATAAATTTAGTTTCTTGCCACATAATGGACATTGGTTACTCGCTGTTCTTCTATCTGGCATAGAATATTTCTGTTTTATATAAGCCGCTAATTCATAATTAGGTGGATATTTATCAAATGGCGAATCTCTATAAGAAAACGTCTTGCCTCCTTGTGATATAATATTATAAGCAGAAACATATCGCTTGACATGATCCATATCCGTTCTCCTATGATATGCAAACACCTCTTCCTTTACATATGGATTCCATTTACACAAACTATCATTTTCAATAACAAATTTCATAATTTCTATATCTGGCCATTTAGTATTGTTCAAAAAAACACCGCACGCACTTAATATTTGTACCAAACCAGCCAGACTTGATTCCGGTATTTGTATTATTGAAGGATATTGACTAATAACAAATTGACACCGAGAAAACAATTTTTCTTTCAAACAAAATGTAAAAAAACGATACAATTCGTAATATTCAAATCGTTTTCTTGGGTCTTCTATTTTTGAACCATAATCGCCTGTACTATCTTCTGCCGATAACTTTTCTGATAATTTTTTTATCCACTGCACCTCATACGGTTGCATTTGCGTAAATTTTTTTAAATAAACCTTCCAAAAATTTGATTCATCATAAACGCCTCTATAAAACAATATTTCACCATTATTAGGATCTAATCTTTGAGCTTCAATTAATTCTTGTGTTCCCTTCTCTTTCTCGCCAATTTTATAATATGAAATTGCTTTTTCAAAATAATCTTTTGCCGTTTTCGTTTGATTTCCATTTATAACAATATATTGATTAATTGCTTTTTCTGTAATAAACGGTGTATTACAATAACTACATATTGTTGCTTCATCATTGGAATTTACTTGTAATACTGCTCCACATCGAGAACATATAGCTGGTGTCAAACTCATTCTATCACACTCCTTATCTCTTTTTTCTCATTATATCTTATGAATGTTCAAATTTTTTTCCGTTTTTTTCACCTTTTAAAAGACCGCCAAACAGATTCTTCATCCATTTGGCGGTCCTCTTTATGATACACGGTTTCTATTTCTTTATCTTAACCTTTCCTAACTCACTAGCCCAAACTCAACTCTTTCCCACCTGTTGCATATCTCCGATAAGTAGATTTATATTTCTTGGTCGACGTACGTTTATCATTGTAATAGTATTCATTGTATAGACTTCCATCTGAAGCATCCATAACCTGGTCGCCAAACGTACAAACCTTTGTTAAGATTGCATTTTTAATACGGAAAGTATAGTAATGCATCATCCTTCCACCATATCGAAAAAAGGTAAACTCTTTGGCTTTCCCTTTATGGGTCACACCATCCATATAACTGATATGGATGCCACCAAGATATTTGACTTTATTTCCTTTCATAGTAAATAAATTAATATAATCTTCCGTTACAAGTATGCATTCTTTTTTCCTGTCTCCATTAAGATCCATGTATTTAATACGTCCATCTCTAATCTTTTGCGCAGACAAAAGCGATGGATACCCCGCTTCCGCATCGGCTCCAAAATCTTCTGCATCGTATTTTACATACATCTGAAAGCCCGATTTCTTGTATTTGTTCATTAATTTTTGATAGGCCGTCTGTGCACTTATTTCCGGTGTATTTGCACTCGTCACTACACCAGCCAGTATACAAAACACACATAACCACAAAACAACGACTAATTTTTTCATTTTCCTCGCTTCTCCTTTCATCACGGTGTATAGTATTGAAGCATATTATTGCCTCGAATAATCCACTCAACATTTTTGGGTTTTGTATGTGCATGATCTGTACGTTTGTTTTTCAGATTCTGATAAGTAAAACCCTGGCACATGAATTTCCAGGTACAAGGATATCCACTCTTTAATGTATACATCTTGATTTTTTTGCTATATTTCTTTTTGTATACTTTGTTTGAAACATATTTATATCCGTCGTTACCATTAAATTTGATTTTTTTGTAAAGGACATAATTTTTCGTAATTTTTTGGAATTTAATTCCGACATACTCCTCTACATTAAATCCAAGACCAAACTCTTCTGGTCCATATGTCTTTGCCTGCACTTTCGAACCGGAAAATGCCAAGCTGGACACAATTAACGCCAAACACAATACACTCACTACAATCTTTCTCATAATAGATTCCTCCTTAATTAATTGATTTTTCCCATTATATCTTATGAATGTTCAAATTTTTTTCCGTTTTTTTCACTTTTAAAAGACCGCCAAACAGATTCTTCATCCATTTGGCGGCCTTTCCTTTTTACCACACACTTTTATGTAAGCTCATTATTATTTAATTCCGTACTCTTTCCATTTTCTTCCTCGAGATACTTGCGGGTTTTGCCATGACCACGCAGCGTTAAAAACTTGATCACATGCCAGAAATCCGACTTGTACTTTTCTATCTCGTTTTCATCCAAGTTGCTCAAGGATATTAGATGAATCTTATGATTTATAAGTATACCACACTCCCACCCACTCACACCTTTCCGAGCACCTCAAGAACATCCGGATATCCGTACATTTCCTCCGGCTGAAAGCAGGTCAGAAGTGCCGTGTCCAGTTCATAAGTTCGGTCGATCGGAGCCATATTGCAGGCTGTCAGGGCAGCATTGGCAAATTGTTCAAAATACGTTTTTGCCTCTTTGGCATCGTATCGTTTATCCGTAGTTTCCATGCGGTAACAAAACTGCGCAGCGTGCAGGATCAAAGGAAGGAGGTCACTTCGCTGGATTACGATACAGCGTCGTTTTTGCTCCTTCTTTTCGTGGTACAGCCGTTCAAGTGCTTCTCCTACGGTAGAAAAAGGACGCATAAGGTGGAAATATTGTTCTGCCTTTTCGTTAATTTCCGGAGGGCATGCCATCTCTGCCGGAATCCGTTCCAAATTTCGGACGGCACTCAATACCCAGCCGGCACGCTCCCGCTGAAATGGAATAGAAAATAAATCTGACAGATATTTGTTGCTGACACGGCGGATCTGACCCGTTTTTCCATATTGTCTCGGCTGACCGCCCTGCTTATTTTTTGCCACTTCATAAATTTCTCGAATAATTGAAATATTCGTATCTTTTTCCTGATAAACTACCTGCACCAGTTCCAGCACATTCTCTTTCATGTGTTCCGAGATATGATAGCCTTTTGTATTTTTGCGACGCAGATAATAACGGATTGACTCCCTGCTCTCTGACTGCGCCGGGTGCTTCGCGAGCCATTGATAAAATCCAATTTCTTCCAGCATACAGTAGAGACGTTCTTCCTGTTCTTTGCGCGCTGCTGTCAAAATAATCTTGCGGTATTGGATCAGATAATCCAATGTCGTGCGGCTGTAGCCCTTAAACCAGTCCGCGTGATCTGCCATCCAAAGAAGAAATTCATCGCGGGGATATAGTTTCACTTGCTCAAATTTCTGATTGATCTGTTGCGTAGCGGCATGATTGGAATACGTAAATTCTCTATCAAAATTTTGCTCAAACTGCCGCATCATGGAAAGACATTCTTCATAGGTATAATGATTGACAATGCCGTATAAAAAAATCAGCTCCTGATAGTTATTCACCTGAAATCCCGGCTCCGACAATCCCTTTTTCAAATACTCCTGAGCCTGCTCTTCCGATAAATCCAGAGCAAAACACATATGAATCACATGCTCGCGGGTTGGTTTGTGAAATGTTCCGATGCCAAACCAGCGGCGCATCGTAGGAAGCGAAGCAATATCAGCCCGATGTGTCCGCCGGCGGAATTCCAAAAACGCCTCTCTGGCGCAATCCGTTTTCTCAGCGGTTCCCATTTGAATCTGTATAAATTTGTCAAAACGCTGAAATTCTTTTGACAACCGTTCTTTCAGTCTTTTTTCAAATGTGTTTCTCATCGCAGCCTGTCTCCTTTTCCTATTTTCGTCTGTCTAACGCAGCCTCTAATTGCGGTATATTAGCATAGCGGTCTCGCGGATTTACCGCAAGTCCTTTTTCTATCACTTTTTTGTATTTTCCTAAAATGCCGGACATTCGGTCATTTTCAAAATTCCCCTTCGCTTTTCGCAGCACAGCATCTTCCGGCGGCTGCCCCGTAAGCATAAAATAAATTACCGCACATACCGCATACACATCCGTCCAGGAACCTTCCGAGTCATCCGCAGCATATTGCTCAGGTGGTGAATAGCCCTTCGAAAATTGAATGGTCTTTTTCTGGGTCGTCCCCCTCATTTGCATGGAACCAAAATCAATGAGCACCAGCCGCTTTCCCTTTTCACAGATCAGATTCGAGGGATTGATGTCGCGGTGCAGCAAGCCTGTTTTATGGATTTCATCCAAAGATTTTAATAAAGGCCGGAGGAAATCAATCATCTTATTTCCCCTCATCTTTCCAATTTTCTCCACATAGGCCTGCAGCGAAATTCCCGATATATATTCCATCACAATGTATGCCGTCTCATTGGCATAAAAGAAATCCAACGCTGAAGGAACATTCGTCAAATAAGTAAATCTCGAAAGATATTTTGCCTCTTTTTCAAAATATTTCATCCCTTCCGCAAATTCTTCCGGATTTTCTATCCGTATTTTCGGATTTATTCCGCGAATCACTTCTTTTTTTACAAATTCCCAAGGTGCATATTCTTTTACCGCCACCCGCCTGTCCAGCACAATATCCCAAGCAAGATAGGTAATCCCATAATTTCCTTTTCCCAAAGTGCCACCGATAACATACCGGTTTACAAGTAATGTTCCCGGATTCAGACAATAAGGTGCCGGACAATACTCTTCTTGTTTCAAGCCGCAGTGAATACATATTTTCCTCATAATATTCATTTTACTCATGCAATTTATGCAACGATGCTTCCCTGCCACTATCATATTCTTTGACCTCTTTCTTCCAGAATGTTCCTTTTTTTTATTATACAAGAAAGAAGTCAAAATTTTTTTCCGTTCTTTTCACTTTTCTCTTCTATAGAATCAACGACAAACACCCACTACTCTTTCTATTCTTGTGGCATTCAAATTTATCCATCAAAAAAGACCATACCACAGAAAATAATATTTTCCACGATATGGTCTTATATTTTTTATATAACAGTTTGGGACTTTTTTATTATTCTCCCGAAAGCACTTTGTACACTTCTTTAAAGGCTTCCTTCGGCTGATACAGTTCGGTAAATAATCCGCAGTATGGACCATTCATCTTGTAACTGTAATCGGTCTCTGCCAGATACGGTGCATCAAACAATCCCCAAATGGACAAACTCGTGATCGGACCTGTCTCTCCTTTCGCCTTCGCCTCTTTATTGATGTCGACATATGTCTGCATCAATTTCTTATAAAATGCTCCGTGCTCTGCCTCGCGTTCATCGGATCTCTCGTAATTTCGAACCGCAAGTTCTGTTACGTGAACCTCCACTCCGATGGAAGCGAATTTTTCGATGGCATTTTTAACCGCTGTAATATCATTGTCATTCATGCAGCCGCTCTGCTGTCCATAGCCTCCGATATAACTCTGCATTCCGATACCATCGCAAAGTTTGAGGTGACCGCCCTGACCATCCGAAACCGATGAGTTTACACTTTTAACCAGTTCTACGATGGCATCACGCTTGTTGGTACCATATGTCATAAACGTATTATAATCATTATAAAATAATTTGATACGATCCTCTGCGCCAAGTGTTTTGCGCGTTTCATAAGCATACTTAAATGCGAGTTCTACATAATCTTTTCCGATATGATTATAGAAAAGATTCGTTTTTCCACTACGAACTGTACGTACATGACGCACATCATCCGCAGCAAATTCGCCGTTATTATCCGCAACCGCTTCATTTACAACATCCCAGCAATAAATCACGCCCGGATATTTTTTCTCAAAATGTGTCATTACTTCTTCGATGTATTTCTGCAGACGATATTTCATCACATCTGCACTCACATAGGCACCATCTGTCGTATATCCTTCGCGGAAGAACCAGTCGCACATATCCGCATCCCACGTAAGCACGTGTCCACGGATCTGCAGGCCATTTGCCCGTGCATATTCTACCATTTTGTCCGCTGTCGTAAAATCAATACTCGCAGTAGACTGTTCATTTTTATAATTCGACTGCGAAGTGGACTGTCTCAAAAGAGAATAAGCTTTCATCTCATTACTGAATGTCGTGCTGTTAAAATGGTATTTGATCAGTTTTGTCAATTCTTTGTTACTCAATGCCTGAGAAGAAATATTGGTTCCAAATTTGAATCCATACTGCTCTGCCAGGCTGGCTAATGACTGATAATTTGTCGTAACTTCTGTTGCGTCTTTCTTTCCATTATTTTCCACGACAACAGAAGTGACACGAATATATTTTACCTCTGCCGTTGAATTCTGTACGACCAGATACAGATCTGACGATCCGCTCGGGTAGGTATCCAGCTGCAACCCAAACTCTTTGTTGCTCTGTACACCATTCGCATCGACAAAACCTGCCCAGTCAGACGAATTCGCTGCCAATTTCACCGAAGCTCCACCTGTATTTTCGATTACGTTTTTGTCCGCATCCAAAAGCTCGACAGTAATCTTAACATCCGTAAAGTCGGATATTTTGTACCCTTTTTTTGTAAGCATTTCACCCATATTATATACGGTTCCGGACCACGCCTTTGTGTACGCGTCGCTGTTTGTAAACTTCGCAGAATCAATCCCCAGATCCAGCTTCGCTGCCGGTGTATTGGACGGTTTTACTGTTGCTTCCGGTGTATTGGACGGTTTTACTGTTGCTGCCGGTGTGCCGGTCGGCGTCGCAGTTGCGGATGCCTCTGAATCTGTCACAAAAGTAACAGACGTAACACGAATATACTTTACCTCTGTATTCGCATTTTGCACAACAAGGTACAATGCATCTGCCGCTTCCGGATATGCCTCCATCTTCAAAACAGATTCCTGTCCACTCTTTACTGCATTGATATCAACAAAGCCTGCCCAATCTGTCGTTTTCGTTGACAATTTCAAAGAAGCTCCAGATTGATCTTCCATTACATTCTTATTTGCATCCAGTAATTCCACAACCACAGTTACAGACTTCAAATTATGAAGCAAGGCCCCCTGGCGCACAATCAATGTCCCGATATCATATACATTTCCGGACCACGCTTTTGTATAAGCCTCTTTATTGGTATATTGTGAGGAATCCTCAATCAAATTTCCCTTTGACGGTTTAGCCGAAGGTGATATCGTCTCAGGTGCCTTGGTCGGTGCCGCTGTCACGGGTGCTTTGGTCGGTGCTGCCGTCTCAGGTGCCTTGGTTGGTGCTGCCGTCACGGGTGCTTTGGTCGGTGCTGCCGTCACGGGTGCTTTCGATGGTTCTGTCGTTGGAGTAATATCCGGTTCACTGCTTGGTGTAAGAGCCGGTGTCTCACTTGGTTTTACTGTTTCCTGCGGTTTCTCTGTCGCCGGCTGAGAAGTGCTCTGCACCGCAGCAGATGGTGTCACGGACGGTGCCACGGTTTCCGTAGACGGAACTGCCGGCGTATTTACCTCGTCTGCCTCAGACGGATTTGCCGCTTTTTTTACCGTAACCTTACAATTAAATTTATACGTCTTTTTTCCTGATTTGATCTGACAGGTAACCGTCGTTTTTCCCGGTTTCTTTGCCACGATCGTAACCGATTTTTTCGTCTTCTTTGTCAAAAATGCCACAGAAGTTTTCTTACTCTTCCATGTTACCTTTTTAACTTTTCCGGCATTCTTAATTTTTATTTTTTTCTTCTCACCGGTATTCAAGATCATCTTTTTGATACTTAACTTTGGTTTTTTTACTTTGGCATCCACCGGTACGGCCACTGTGGTGATGCAAAGGACTGCCGCCATAGCCAATGCCAGCGTTTTTTCTGTCGTTTTCTTCATTCGAAACCGCTCCTTTCAAAAATAAATAGAAAAAAATCCTCTCATTCCGCTACCTTATAATACTATACTTATTGTAACAGAATGAGAGGTATAATTTAACTAATATTCTATTAATTAACTATAAATATTTACTGACTCAGACTTGCCGCATAATCATTAAACAAATAGTCCATAATCGATGCCGTTCCGACAATCTCGCAGCCGTAGATATTCTCGTCGCCATCTTGCTGCTGGCGAATGATACGAACCACGCAATTCAGCGTTCCTTGGTCTCCGAGCACCAATCCGGCATTAAAATAGTAGCCGATCGGCAGCACACTTTTGGTACGGAATCCAATTCCTGCTTTTGATACATCAAACACTTCAATCGGCGCATTGATATTCTCCACTTTCACATTATCCTGCTTGAACAGACTGCTGATCTCTAACTGCAACTCGATCGGCCAGCGCTTTTCTCTTCTCATTTCAATCATAAAACTCCTCCTTCCTTACTGTTGTAAAATAGATACCAGACTTGGGATCAATTGTTTCTTTCTTGAAACCAGGCCTTTTAAAATAATACGTTTCATGTCGCCGGAAAGCTGAAACGCCTCCTTGACAACATCTTTGGATTTCTCACCAAAGCACAAAAGCTCCGTACTTTCTTTTACAATATTTGTAAGCATCACAAATGCCATCGACACACCCAGTCCTTCAAACACTTCTTCCAGATACGGCACAATTTTTTCCTTGATTTCCTGAAGCTCAATGCTGTTCATCGAATTGATCTGGCTGACGACAAATTCAATATCGCCCACTTCAAACCGTTTGAGATCCTGATTGAAAATTTCCTTCGGTTCTTTGGAACTCAGATCACTTCCTGCCCCAAACATATCTACCGCAAACTCCTCAATCTCAACACCGCAGATTTCCGACAGGTCTTCCGCCGCCTTCTGATCTACCGGAGTACAAGTCGGCGAACGGAACATCAACGTATCGGAAATGATCGCTGCCATCAAAAGTCCTGCGATATTTTTCGGGATTTCAACCCCATGTTCCTGATACATCTGATAAATGATCGTCGCAGTACACCCCAGAGGCTGGTTGCGAAAAAGAACCGGCTCCAGCGTCTCCAATGTACCGATGCGGTGGTGGTCAATGATTTCCAATATATGTGCAAATTCGATGCCATCTACGGTCTGCGAAACTTCGTTATGATCGACCAGAATCAATTGTTTTTTGCGAAGATTCAACAAATTTCGGCGGGAGATCATACCCACATAACGGTCATTTTCATCCAAAATCGGAAAATCGCGGTGGCGTTTTTTACCCATGACGCCCTTGATATCTTCCGTCTTATCCGCAAGATGGAATGTCGTCAGATCATTTCTCTTCATGAAATATTCAATCGGCATACTCTGATTGATCATACGCGCCGCCGTAAAGGTATCATATGGGGTTACAATAATATTGCAGTTGTGCTCCTGTGCCATTTTCTGAATTGTCCGCGATACTTTCGCATCCATACACACAATAATACAGTCTGCTCCCATCTCAATCGCACATAATTGAGACTCGTAACGGTTTCCTAAAATTACCATATCCCCTTCGTGAATATAGTCTTCCATGACATCCGGATTCGCTGCCGCAATGATTACCTCGCCCTTTTTATAGGTTGCGTCTTCATCCCCGACGACCATTGTCGCCTCCAGTGTCTCCAATATATTTTTGTAGGAAGTTGCTGCCGTGGACAAGATACAATTGTCATACACGTCCATGTACGCGGTCGCAATATCTCCAATCGTGATCAAACCAAGCAGTTCATCCTTCTCCGACGTAATCGGAAGTGTCACTACATCCAGCTCGCGCATCATATTCCATGCCTTTTTCAATGAAATTTTTCCTGACACACCCTTCGTCTTCCGGATCTCGATGTCACTCACTTCTGTCATAACATCTTCAATGTACTGCGGTGCCGGCGTCTGGAAAAACTTGAGCACATACTGGGTCTCCTGATTGATCTGCCCCGCACGCGCTGCATAATAACCGCCGCCATGCACTTTATTTTTCAGATCCGCATACGCGATCGCCGAACAGATTGAGTCGGTATCCGGATTTTTATGTCCAATAATATATACAGGTATTCTGTCTTCCATATTCTGCAAAATCCTCCACTGCAAATATTTTCATTTTGTCGCTATATTTTACAGTTTACCATAGTTTTTCCAAAAAAGCCATGGTATTTTTGTCAGCACACAGAAAATACGTCTTCTACCATTTCTTTCCCACGATTTTCGCATGAAAATCCAATCCGTTTGTACTCCGCAGTATTTTTTCGTATTCTGCTTTTTTGCTTTGCGGAACGTAAATGACAAGGTCATCTCTCGTCGCCCCAAATACCATCGTCCCCCATTTTTTGATATTCTTGGAACGGATCACTACTTTTTTCAACGATGACTTTTCCGTAGATTCCCAGCGGAAAGCATTTTTGCCTAGTTGCGTCACTGTACTTGGAATGGTGATTTCTTCCAGTGTCGTGCAGCTAAATGCCTCTTTACTGATCTTTTTTACTCCTTCGTTGATGGTTGCTTTTTGTAGTTTTTTGCAGTTTGCAAATGCTCGCTCTCCGATATTTTTAACACTTCCCGGAATTGTAATGGATTTTATGGCAGTCTCTTTAAACATCCCATAACTTATTTTTTTTATCCCATCTTCCAACGTTACTTTTTTTAGCTTCTCGCATCCCCAAAAAACAAGAGAACTGCTCCTGCAATCTTTCGAAAGATACACCTCTTTTATCTTTGAATCCAAAAAACACATATTTCCTATCTTTTTCACTCGCCTTAATGAAAAAGATTCAATCTTTGTTGCTATAAAAACATCTGACGCAATCGTTCTTAGTGTTTTGGGTACATTTATTTTTTTTAATCTATAACAAGAAAAAAAAGCAGACGCTTTTATCGCTTTTAATCCTTCCGGCAGTACTACTTCTTCCAACTCTTGAAAATTATCAAAAGCTCCCGCCCCTATGGACGTGATTCCCTTTTTGAATATCACTTTTTTGATTTTTCTCTTTCCAGAGCAGGATATTCTGAATACAT
>OGPJ01002543.1_pt1 | contig 11564 bp, 7 predicted proteins | sample 1552831 | NCBI WGS metagenome assembly OGPJ01 (sample SAMEA2579914, study PRJEB22360) | human gut metagenome | biome: human gut; feature: human-associated habitat; material: faeces | place: Denmark | collected 2008/2010
CATCATTGCCTGAATACAGATCGATCTTGCCATCTGTCAGCTGCATGATCTTTGAAATCTGGGAAATATTGCCTGATGCTTCTTTTACCGCAACAATATTCTCTATATTTTTATGTAAAGCTGCAACTGTCTCCGGAGCAATATTCACACCGGTACGGCTCGCCACACTGTAAAGGATGATTGGTGCTTTTGCTTCTTTTGCAACAGCGGTATAATGTGCGATCAGTCCGTCCTGTGTACATTTGTTATAATATGGTGTTACAAGCAGCAGTCCGTCTGCACCGTCTTCTACTGCCTCTTTTGACATCTGGATCGTTGTGTAGGTACTGTTGGAACCGGTACCTGCGATCACCGGGATTCTTCCCTTGACACGCTCGATCGCAAATTTGATGCATTCCATGTGCTCTTCTTCTGATAAAGTAGAGGATTCACCTGTTGTTCCGCAGATGATAATACTGTCGGTCCCATGTGTACAATGGTAGTCCAGCATTTCATCCAGTTTGTCATAATTTATACTCTCGTCCTCATGAAACGGCGTTACAAGTGCCACTCCTGATCCTGTAAATATAGCCATAATATTCCTCCTGACATGTTGCTTTATGATACTAAACGATCAAATCAAGTTTAGCATTAAATGCAGGCACTGTCAATCAGAGTCTTTTCCAGTTTACTGACCGAAACTTCATAAGCAACCCTCTTTTCTGTCTCGGTATCTGAAATCCGTTTTACATATTCCCTGCTCTGGATCCTTCCCAGAAGCTGTACATGCTCTCCCACTTCAAAGCCGGAGGCATATCTTGCATTTCTCCCCCAGCAGATACATGGAATGTAATCAGATTTTCCATATGGGCGGTTAACCGCAAGCAAAAGATCTGCGATCTCCCTTCCAAGCGGTGTCTTCCGGTAGATCGGTTCCTTGCAGATATAGCCATCCAGCCAGATACTGTTGGTCTTTGTCCCGTCAGGTTCTTCTTCCATAAAAGAAATCTCCCGTACAAATACGGATAATACCAGACGGTTTTTCTGCTCTTCATGCCGATTGTAAGAGCGGAACTGTCCGTGCACCATAATATACTCTCCGGTATAATCCTGTGTCACGTCGATCAGCCTCTCTGAGATCATCAGCGGAATACGGTCTTCTGAATTGCTCAGTCTTTTCACTTCTACCTCTACCATATAAAAGCCTTCTCCGAAGACCTCATGGCTGAATGAAAATTCAGTTGCTACCTTTCCCATGATCGTTACCTGGTTATTTTCAATAATCTTATCTGACATAATAATGTAAATCTCCTTCCTCTTCGCAGGCGTATTTTACCGCGTTCTTACTCTTGATCACTATCTAATCTATGAAGCTTTTCCAGTTTTTAGAACAAAAAGTAACCTCTTTTTTTGCAGAAAGTCAAATTTTTTTCTTTCTACTTGTAAATTTTTCAAAATGTGATAAACTATACGGGTTGTAACTTTAAATAGGTAATAAGAAGGGTTTTGAGAATATGAAGACAAAACGTGAAGACATTAGAAATATTGCTATCATCGCCCATGTTGATCATGGTAAAACAACATTAGTAGATGAACTTTTAAAACAGAGCGGTGTTTTCCGTGAAAATCAGGAAGTAGCCGAACGAGTAATGGATTCCAACGATATCGAACGTGAACGTGGAATTACCATTCTTTCCAAAAACACTGCAGTTGTTTATAAAAATACAAAGATCAATATCATTGACACTCCTGGACATGCCGATTTCGGCGGAGAAGTAGAACGTGTCCTTAAGATGGTCAATGGAGTGGTTCTTCTGGTTGACGCTTTTGAAGGTGCCATGCCACAGACCAAATTTGTTTTGAAAAAAGCTCTTGCACTGAAGCTCCCGGTTATCGTATGTATCAACAAGATCGACCGTCCGGAAGCACGTCCGGATGAGGTTATCGATGAAGTTCTTGAACTTCTCATCGATCTGGGCGCATCTGACGAACAGCTTGACTGCCCGTTCCTTTTTGCTTCTGCAAGAGACGGATATGCAACTTACAATATCGACGATGAACCGAAAGACATGGTTCCTCTGTTTGAGACCATCCTGGATTACATCCCGGCTCCGGAAGGAGATCCTGATGCAGGTACACAGATGCTGATCAGCACCATCGATTACAATGAATACGTTGGCCGAATCGGCATCGGAAAAGTCGATAACGGAACCATCCGCGTCAATCAGGATGCCGTTATTGTCAACCATCATGACCCGGATAAAAATGAAAAAGTTAAAATTTCCAAATTGTATGAATTTGAGGGACTCAACCGTGTGGAAGTCGAAGAAGCAACGATTGGCTCAATTGTAGCCATTTCAGGTATTGCAGACATTCACATTGGAGATACTCTGTGTAGTCCTGAAAATCCGCAGGCAATTCCGTTCCAGAAAATTTCGGAGCCAACGATTGCCATGCATTTTATGGTAAATGACAGTCCACTTGCCGGTCAGGAAGAAAAATGCGTGACAAGCCGCCATTTGCGTGATCGTTTATACCGCATGTTAAATACCGACGTATCCCTCCGTGTGGAAGATACCGACACAACCGAAGCTTATAAAGTGTCCGGCCGCGGGGAACTGCATTTATCCGTTTTAATTGAAAATATGCGCCGTGAGGGATATGAATTTGCGGTTAGCAAAGCGGAGGTTCTTTATAAGAAAGACGAAAAAGGTAAATTATTAGAGCCTATGGAGGCAGCTTATATCGATGTGCCGGATGAATTTACCGGAAATGTCATTGACCGCCTCAGCCAGCGTAAAGGGGAATTACAGGCAATGACCCCATTAAATGCAGGCACGACACGTTTGGAATTTATCATTCCAGCCCGTGGACTGATTGGATACCGCGGCGAATTTATGACAGACACCAAAGGAAACGGTGTTATCAATACAGAATTTGAAGGCTATGGTCCATTTAAGGGAGAAATCCCTTATCGTAAACAAGGCTCTCTCATTGCTTTTGAATCCGGCGAAACAATTACCTACGGTCTTTTTAATGCACAGGAACGAGGCACTTTGTTTGTTGGTCCCGGTGAAAAAGTTTACGGCGGCATGATTGTCGGCGAACACGCAAAAAGCGATGACATTGAGGTCAATGTATGTAAAAAGAAAAACCTGACGAATACCCGTTCTTCCGGTGCGGATGAAGCACTGCGCCTTACACCGCCGAAAGAATTAAGTTTAGAGCAGGCACTTGATTACATTGACACTGACGAATTACTCGAAGTTACACCGGAAAATCTTCGTATCCGCAAAAAAATTCTCGATGGAACGGAGCGTTACCGTGCCAAACGAAATGCGGCAAACGCAGCAAAAAGCTAATGTAAAAAAAGAATGTCAATCACGAATGCTTGATTCTGAAACGATATAGGCTTATACTTACAGTATTATTTCGATTTCAGAATTACAGGGGGAAATGTTTTGGGTAATTATAAAGAAAGTATTGCCATCATCATTCCGGCACTGGACCCGGATGAGCGCATGGTATCACTCGTTGGACAATTGCACGACGATGGCTTTTCCAATATCATTTTGGTCGATGATGGAAGTCTTATTGCCAATCGAAAGTATTTTAAAACATGCAAAGAGACTTGCCACTGCAAAATAATCCGCCACGTCGTAAATTTCGGAAAAGGAATTGCACTAAAGTCTGCGTTTAACTATATTTTAGAGCAGCGCCCGGATATCAAAGGTGCCGTAACCGTGGACTGTGACGGTCAGCATGTACTTCCGGACATTAACACTTGTGCAAAACTAACCTATGAGCATCCGGATTCTTTGATTCTTGGCTGCCGTCAGTTTGACGACAAGGAAATTCCTCTGAGAAGCCGTTTTGGAAACAAGTTGACTCGGCAGATGATCCGGCTTTTATGCGGCATACATGTTTCTGACACGCAGACCGGACTCAGAGGACTTCCAACCCCTCTCATAAGAGAGCATTTTGCAAATGTAAAAGGAGAACGGTTCGAATATGAAATGAATATGCTGATTGCTGCGAAGGAATACCAGATTCCAATTGAAGAATTTCCGATTCAGACAATTTATCTGGCAAATAATGAAAGCTCGCATTTTAATCCGTTCATTGATTCGATTCGGATTTACAAAGTGTTTTTTAAGTTTATGCTAAGCTCTTTATCCAGTTTTATTATCGACATTGCTTTGTACTGGCTGCTTGGCTATCTGCTTCGTCCGATCATCTCCGACAAGTGGATGCTTCCGTTTTTCGATTTGTCCGTGCTTATATTAATGCGGACTGTGATTTCACGTTTTGCCAGTTCGCTATTTAACTTTTTTGTGAACAAAAATCAGGTGTTTAAAAATGACTCAAGCTCGCCATTTCTTTTTGTAAGATATTACACATTGGCAATTGTTCAGCTTTTGTTGTCTGCTGTTTTAGTCGATCATCTGCTGACATTTATTACTTATTCGACACTTCGCAAATGCATTATTGATACCCTGCTTTTTGCAATCAGTTTCCAAATTCAAAGAGAATGGGTGTTCAAGAAATAAAAAAAGAAGGATTAGTAAATCAACTCGAAACAAAGGATTCGCTTTGCGAATAAAGTTTCTCACTGATTTATTAATCCTTCTCTTCTATCTATTGCAAATGACATTTTCTATCTTTTATCATCTTGACTTTTTCCTGCATATAGAAAAGGCCAAGCATAGCCGCTGTAATATAAAACGGAACAAACATAAACAAATATCTGGCACGCACTTCAAATATCATAAGGAACAAATTAATCCCAGTCAATGTCATCGCAATGAAAAGTGCTCTTTTATTCCTATTATCAAAAAATATTGCAAAGAAACAAACCAAAATCTGTATAGAAACCCATATACTCTGCAAAATATTATAAATCATCTTATTATCCTGTGCATAATAAAAAGATTGTAATTTTTGTGCAAATTCACTGTGCAGTCCACGATATTCACCAAAGAAATTTCCTTCCCAGCCCCATGCAAATGAGCCATCATCATTTGCAATTATCAATTTCTGCATATAAAACTTTATTGTGCCCCAAATGCCTTTCTCACTTATACGTTGTCTCCACACCTCAATTTGCATTTCCTTTCTCTTCTCCGGATCGGATATTCCCCATGAACGCTCCCTGTCAACGCCAAAATAAGAGCCATACGTTTCCTCATTTGCCCCCATCATCAGATAATGCTGCCATGTCATTTGTGCATCTCCATTCCGCTGGTCATACACAGCATCACTCAAACTATTTATCAGGCCCAAAACAATTATGGTTCCTCCTGCAACAATTAAACATTTTGCGGCAATTTCCTTAATTTGACACTTTCGCAAAAAAAATATTTCTGCCAGAACAATTGCAAGCAAAGCAATCACCACCGTCGGCTTGATTTTTATCCCCAGCGAAGCCGCTATCACAATTCCTATCCATGATGCATAACCCTTTTTCTCATCTTTCATGGAACAATAAAAATACAAAACCGCACTCAAAAAAGGAAGTACGTATGTATCTGAATAAGGGATTATAATCCATGGGTTGAATCCTAAAAAAACTGTGCAAATGATTATAGACAGGAAAGTCACTTTTCGACTATGCGTTAATTTCCAAACAGTCATCACAGTAAACACAATGGCAGCATCTGTGGAAATCACCCCTGCAACAATCGTAGGAAAATAATTATCTACACATCCAAATAAAGATGACAGATATTTTATTCCGGCAAAAATAATCGTCAAAAAAATATTATTCGGATAAGCATTAAAATAATTCTGAGAAAACGAATCTCCTCTTTGGCTGATCCAATCCTGAATTGTTCCACCATGTGTCACAACATCTGCTGCCGACTGCAGTATACCGACATCCCACGTCGTATAAAAATAGATACATTTACACAGATACATCTGCATCACAAATATAATTACCGCATAAAATATGCAAAACATAACAACTCTGTTTTTTTTGCAAACACAACCTGCTATTTTTCTCGTGCAGCATATAAAAAAAAGGAGGAAAATTGCTGTCAACCCAAGCAATGCCAGCAAAGCATTCAACAATTGATAATGTAACGGAAACACATCACCTGCAAGTCTTCCGAACTCAAGCAGAATCATAACCACAATAAAAATGTGTACGCAAAGAAATATCTTTTTCGCTGCCACACACAAAAAATTTTGTATTTTTTCCACTATCACTTTCTTTTTGTATTCCTTTCCCCGTCAAAACAAAATCTCTGAACTCTTACTCGGCCCGGTCTACATCATTTAGAATATCCTGTATAGCAAATCTCGGACGGCCTTTCGTCTCTAGATACATCTTTCCAATATATTCACCGACAATACCTATCGCAAGAAGCTGCAAACCGCCAAGCGCCCAAATAGAAACCATAAGACTGCTCCAGCCAAGTACCGTTGCACCCATTGCATGGCGCACAATCGAATAGATCAGGATTCCAAGGCTTGCCAAGAAGATGACAAGACCAAGGCTTAATATAAAGCGGATTGGTTTGACACTAAATGAAGTGATGCCGTCAAATGCAAACGACAACATTTTCTTCAGCGGATATTTGCTCTCTCCTGCAAAGCGCTCCTGTCTTTCATAGTATACGTTGTCTGCCGGATATCCGATTAACGGTACAATTCCGCGTAAAAAGAGATTGACTTCCTTGTAATTTTCCATCTGCATTAAAACACGCTTACTCATCAAGCGGAAATCTGCATGATTAAAGACAATGTCAACCCCCATCCATTTCATGATTTTATAAAATCCTTCTGCCGTAAATTTCTTAAAAAACGTGTCCTTTTTTCGGCTGCTGCGCACACCGTAAACAACATCAATTCCATGATTAAATTTATCTACCATCTCATCAATAGCATGAATATCATCCTGTAAGTCAGCATCCATTGAAATCGCTGCATCACAATGATCCTTCGCATACATAAGGCCGGCAAGCACAGCATTCTGATGTCCGCGGTTTCTGGAAAGATTCAATCCACTGACAAGTGTATATTCTTCATGCAGACGGCAGATAATCGGCCATGTCTGATCTTTTGAACCATCATTCACATAAAGAATCCGGCTTTTTTCACTAATCTCACCTGCATCGATCAATTTTTGCAATTTATCACTTAACTGTTTTGTCGTCTCATCAAGCACCTCTTCTTCATTATAACAAGGTACAACCATATAAATTATTTTACCCTTTGACATACCTGTCCTCCTATATTATCACATTATTATGGGCATTATACCACAGTTTTCATATATTTGCAAAACATTTGACTTTTTACCTATAAATCGTTATAGTATATGAGGTATCTATTAACACTTGGGGAAAGGAACATACAACCATGAACAAGCAGTCTCGTTACATGCTAAGACAAAATTTGTCCTACTATAAAAATCGGATAAAATACGGTATTACAAAACTGCACTCGACAGTCTCTGACAACTATATTGTCTTTGAATCCTATGGCGGAAAAAAAGCCACTGACAGCGTGCGTGCCATATATGACGAGCTGCAAAAGGATGAAAAATTCCGCTCGTTTTATTTTGTGTGGGCATTCACTGACCCTGCAGCGCATTTTGATTTACTGGAAAACCATCATACCATACTGGTGAAGAAGGGAACTTCTGCCTACCGCAGATATTATGCCAGTGCTCGTTATTGGATTAACAATATCACAGTTGCTGATTATCTAAAACCACGAAAAACCCAAATCTATATCGAGACTTGGCATGGTACACCATTAAAGAGACTCGGCTGTGATATCGAAACAGATTCCGATCCTCGTCAGACACGTTCTCATATGCACAGACGATACCGGGCAAAAGGGAAAAAAGTAACTTTTTTTCCATCTCCGTCTCCTTATTATAGTGAAAAAATAGCTTCTGCTTTTGCAATCGGAGATCCTTCTGTAAAATTTGTCGCAAGTGGATATCCTCGCAATGACAAACTTTTTCATTATACAAGTGAAGAAATCCAAAAGAAAAAGGAAGCATTACATATTCCGGAAGGGAAAAAGGTTCTTCTCTATACACCAACCTGGCGTGACTCATCACTGGATGAAAATGGGGCATTTTCCTTGCCGGATGGTTTTGATGTCAATGTACTGATGGACATGCTCGGCAGCGATTATATTCTTTTATTTCGCGCCCATCACCAAATTGGAGCGACAAAAATAAAAGATAACCCTGTCATATATGACGTAAGTGACGTAGAGTCGGTCAATGATTTGTATTTAGTCAGTGATTTAATGATTACGGACTACTCTTCCACCATGTTTGACTATGCAAATTTAATGCGTCCGATGGTTTTTCATATGTACGACGCAGATTCCTACAAACAAGATGTGCGTGGTCTTTACCTGTCGCCGGAAGAATTACCGGGACCAATCACAAAAACGGAACAGGAACTGGTTGATGCCATCCACCGTCAGGAATGCGAATTTCCTTATCGAGACAAGCAATTGGAATTTAACCAAAAATTCAATCCATATGAAGATGGGAATTCCGGCAAACGAGTGATTGATATGTGTCTTAGGGCACTGCCTCATAAGAGAACCCTCTACGAACGTTTTGTAAACTATACTAAAAAAACGCTCAACCGAATGCGCATTTTATGGCTGGTACTGCGTTATAATGTTCTCGGATTTTTCCGCTCTCACGGAATGTTCCATAACAATAATAGTTTACGCCTCGAGCGTTTGAAGGACAGTCACAAAGGAGAACGGTGTTTTCTCATTGGAAACGGTCCCAGTCTGACCGGTGAAGATTTACATTTATTGAAAGATGAATACACCTTCGGTACAAACATGGTATACAAAATTTTTGACAAAACCGACTGGCGTCCGTCATTTCACTGTGTATCTGACACAATTTACGCATCCAAGCTTGGCATCGAACTTTCCAAAATGGTAAAGGCTCCTCTGTTTACAACAGAGCGCACCTATCGCCGCATGCGCAAAAAACCGGTCGATACCACTTACGTCCATACCATTCCAACCGAACGCTACAAAGTCCGCGGAAACATTCAGGCATACTGCATGATTAAGGCAACCGTACTTTCTCTAGCTGCCGAAATGGCGTTTCATATGGGCTTTAAAGAAATTTATCTGCTCGGTGTGGATTGTACAAACCCTCATGATAAAGGTGGACATTTTACAGATAATTACACAACAAAAGAAGTTGCAGAAACCGATATTAACCGAATCAAGACAAGAATGCATGCAAATACTTTAACAACCAAGCAAATTGGGGAGCACATCATAGACCGCTCCATGGAAGTATATGCACTTCTTGATTCGTATGCAAAGAAACATAATATTCATATCTATAATGCAACTCGCGGTGGAAATCTTGAAATCTTTCCACGCGTAAAACTTGAAGATGTTTTGAGTAAAAAAATGGAGGAATCAAAATGAAGATAATCGGTGTTATTCCGGCACGTTATAAATCCAGCCGTTTTCCGGGAAAACCATTGGTTGAAATCTGCGGAAAACCAATGATATACTGGGTCTATCATCAGGCTATGAAAGTCAAGGAACTTAACGAAATTTACGTTGCCACAGATGATGAAAGAATTCGTGCAGTATGCGAAAAATACAACATGAATGTTAAAATGACAAAAGATACCCATCAGACAGGCTCCGACCGCGTAGCAGAGGTTGCCGAACACACGGATGGCGATTTGTATATCAACATTCAGGGCGATGAACCTGTCATTAACCCGGAAATGATCCGAGAAGTGATTTCCATTTTTACAGAAGATGAATCGGTTTATTTTGGCAGTTTAAAAAAGGAAATCACAGATCCTGATGAAATCCGTGCCACAAGCACAGTAAAGGTAGTAACAAACGACATGGGAGATGCAATGTATTTCTCCCGCTCTGTTATTCCGTCCAATATAAAAGACGGTCAATTAGCACGAGTTTTTCGCCATGTTGGAATCTATGCTTATAAAAAAGATTTTTTGTTAAAATTTGCAAATATGGAGCAGACAGAATTGGAAAAAGGTGAAGGTATTGAACCACTGCGTGCCTTGCAAAAAGGGTATCACATGCGTTTAAAAGAAACAACCTATACCTCCATTGGCGTGGACTTACCGGAACACGTTGCCTTGGTTGAAAACATAATAAGAAAAAACAATGTGTCCATTTGACATATTTTCTTCACATATGTTTTTTATTTTATAAACCAAAGGATTTTTAACAAAAGGAGATGTTATTATTATGACTATAACAAAAAAAGTCTTATTTTTCTTGGGTGCTGTATTTTTTTTAACATGCAGCAGTACTTATATCAAAGTACAGGCAGCTCAGGATATGCCTGATAAATCCGTACAAATTGGAAAAAAAACTACAATGCAAGTGAAAGATTCAACACTTTCAACGCAAAACAAAGCCGCTTGGATATGGAAAAGCAGTGATTCCAGCATTGCTTCTGTAAACAAACATGGCACCGTCACCGGAAAGAAAAAGGGAACCGTTACAATTTCTCTCAAAATTCCCGGTAAACCAAACGATATTACAGCTTCTGTACGTGTCGTTTCCTATTTTCGTACCAAATCAATCAAAATAACAAACAAACCAAAAGAAGCCATGGCAACCGGCGATAGACTGGAATTGAAAACATTGGTAACCCCCCATAATGCGCGTTTTAAGAAAGTAATTTTCACCTCCTCAAACAAAAAAGTTGCGTCTGTTTCAAAAAAAGGCATTGTAAAAGCCAAAAAAAAAGGTTCTACAACCATAACCGCTTCGGTAAAAGGAACAGCAAAGCGCACTTCATTTAAATTAAAAGTAAAAAAACGCATCAAGATAAAAAAAATCACACTTTCCGGAAAAAATACCGCACATGTTGGTGAACAAATAGCACTGACAACTACTCTTTCTCCAAAAAACACAACGGATGATACCCTTGTTTTTTCGTCAAACAATCCAAGTGTTGCCACAGTCAATAAGGATGGTGTTGTCACATCCCACCATGCAGGAAAGGTTACTATAACAGTTCGCGAGAAAGAAAGTAAAAAAAAGGCAAGACATCATATTACCATTGAGGATATACCATATACCTCAATAGAATTTGCAAAGAACAATCCTGTTTCGTTAGAATCCGGAACATCACATAAAATGCAGTTAGTCACAGGTCCAGCCAACGCAACGGATCATCGAATCAAATGGACATCCAGCAACAAAACCGCTGCAACCGTTGATGAAAATGGTACAGTAACTGCCCTTCGTCCAATTGAAACTGTTACTATTACTGCAGTATATAAGACAAATCCAGCTCTTACATGCAGCTGGAATCTTAAAATCACTCGTACAAAAGGCTACATTACGAAACAAATGTTAGATAACCTTGACTTAACTTCCATAAAAAAAGTGATGATTACCGCACATCCGGATGACGAGACACTTTGGGGCGGCGGACATCTTATAGAAGGTGAATATCTCGTTGTCTGCATGACGCATGGCTGGAATCCAAAACGAAGAACAGCCTTTGAGCAAACAATGCGTACGACAAATGACAAATACCTGATTTTGGATTACCCGGACGTCCGAAAAACATT
>OGPJ01002552.1_pt1 | contig 11541 bp, 6 predicted proteins | sample 1552831 | NCBI WGS metagenome assembly OGPJ01 (sample SAMEA2579914, study PRJEB22360) | human gut metagenome | biome: human gut; feature: human-associated habitat; material: faeces | place: Denmark | collected 2008/2010
CCGTCCGTCAGGAGTCGCAGGAGATCGGCACGATCGTCCGCCCGCCCCCGGTCGGGGAGAAAATCGCGCTGGCCGGCAAGGTGTGGATCGTCGAGGAGATCGACTACAAACGCCGCCTGATCTACTGCAAACCGGTCAGGGGAAAGGTTCCCGCCTATTTCGGCCAGTGCCCCGGCGACATCCACACCCGGATTCTCGAAGAGATGCTTCAGGTGCTGCGGGAGGATGACACCCCGCCCTATCTCATGAAGAACGCCGCCGCCAGACTCGCCGAAGCGAGGCATACCGCACGCCGCTCCGGTATAACTGAATCGGTGCTCCTGCCGCTCGGCGGGGAGAGCTGGTGCCTCTTTCCCTGGCTCGGGACCTATGCATTCCTCGCGCTGGAACGGTTTCTCAAGCTCCGCTGTGCCGCCCGGCTCGGTCTCTCCGCACTGGAGTCCTCGCGCCCCTACTTCCTCCAGTTCAAGATGAAGGCTTCCGGCGAGGAATTTCTCCGGGTGCTGGGCGAAGCGGAACAGGAGCCGCTCAACCCGTTGGAGCTGGTCTATCCGGGTGAAATTCCGCTGTTCGAGAAGTACGATGAATTTCTGCCGCCGGAACTGGTGCGGAAAGGATTTGCCTGCGGCATCCTCGGCATCGACGAGATGAAACAGCGTATCCGGAGCTGGACCCGATCCGGCACCGGAACGCCTTCGTGAGCCGGCTCCGGGTCACTCGAAAACAACCAGCGGGAAGAAATGGAGATTTTCCCACGCGTTGATTCCCGGATAGAGTTCCATATAACTCTCCCGGAGCGTTCCGTCGTTGTCATTGAGCTGCAGGTTGAAGCGGATCCCCTCCCGCAGAACCCCGGCGTCTATCCCGAAAGAGCGGAAAGGCAGTTTTGCCCGATAAATCGTGACCTTGTTCTTCTCATCCCGATGTGTCGTCAGGAGAATCGTCTCGGCGATCTTCTCCGCATCAAAGCCTTCCGGATGCCGGGAGATGAACTTTCCGCGGTTCCGATTCATTCGGGCCAGGTCAATCTTCCAGCCGCCCTTCTGACCGGGTATCAGCAGGGCGATCTGAATGCTGTCGCCCTTCCAGAGAGTTTCCACCGGCTCCCGCTGCACGAAGAGGTCATCGTAACTTCTGACGTAGAACTCCAGAAAATCGGCATCCTTCCGCAGCCAGACGGAAGCGGACAAATCATCCGCGCCGCTCCAGCATCGCTCCTTCATGGCGGGATCTCCCTCCCCGATGGAGGTGGCCTGTTCCGGTCGGTCGACCTTGAAGTCCGCCGGACGGCGAGACTGGCGCGCCTCCGCGGGGATCACCGTCGCGGAGCGAAGCGGCACAGTGCCATTCCAACGGTACGATATTTCCGGAACTTCACAGGAAACAGCCGCCATCGCAGAGGTTGAACCAGCAGCGGCATGGCCGCGGAGCTCCAGAGTTCCTCTTTCTCCCGGGGAGAGCGTCGTCTCCACCGCCTCCGGCCGGAAGGAAATCCCGGCAGTCGCCGGAAGCCGGAAACGAAACCGGACACGTTCCGGAAAAGGATTGACCACGGCAATGGCCAGCTGAAAAACCCGGCACCAGAAAACAACGGCTCACGGCACTTCAACTCTTCCGCACCGCACACCCGGTAGATCATCGGCTCTGCGGAGACCTCCATCAGAAATCCGCCTCCGTTCAGAGGCAGGGCTTTTTTGTTGCCCATGCAGTCGATCCCCTCCACGGCGGCGTCTGCCGGAAGATCGACGGGAATTGGACCGGTAAACTCCCGCGATTCGCTCCAGACGGCAAGCAGAAGAGCCCCTTCCCGTTCGAAGAGATAGCCGTAACAACCCTGCGGAAGCCCCGGCAGCTCCCGCAGATAACGGGCCCCGCGAAAGAACCGGGCCAACGTGTGGTAGACCGAAGCGACCGGTTTTGCACCGAAATCAAAAGTGACCGCTCCATACGTATGTTCCGGATTGCGCGGATCAAGTCCGTCATTGCGCAGATCGTACCAGTTGTAACCGACCGCGCCGCGGCTCCAGCAGAAAATCATCTTTTTAAATAGAGTGAACGCCTGCTCCCTCTCCATGCCGGGAGGAGCGGAAACAGCAGTCTCATTGGCATACCAGGGTATCGTCACCCCGGCGGCACGGCGCAACGGGAGAAGTTTCCGGTCAATCTGCTCGGCGAAAGGAAGAAAACGGGCATGCCCATGATATGCGTGTACATCGAAATAGTTCTTCCCGTCCCGCATCGCTTTGAACTGGAAATTCGGATCCTTCCGGTTCGGGTGAGGAGAAAGTCCGGCAAATCCGGCGGAAAAAATAACCGCATCCGGATTGACCTTCCGTATCGCCTCGTGAGAAACCCGGGCAATGTCAACGTAATCGGCGGCGCTGAATCCGGCAAAGCCCAGATCCGGCTCATTCCATATTTCCCATACGGGAATTTTCCCCCGATAGCGGGCAACCGTCTTCTCCGCATAGTTGCGCCATGCCGCCAGATCGGGTTTCGAACGGCTCCAGACCCGCGCATCAGGATTCTTCCGCAACGCCTCCGCCGCGGCATATCGGGCTGTGAAAACCAGCATGCCCTGAACGGCAATGCCCTGGGCTCCGAAAATCTCCACGACCGAGTCGAACAGCGAGTAGTCGAAATAATCCGGATCCATCTTCGGCTGAATCACATCCCAGGTGACCGTCGTACGCACGAAATTCGCGCCGAGCCGGCGCGCCAGCCGGGCCTCCCTCTGACGGTCGTAAACCGGCCATCGGCTCGGATGAGAACAGATGCCGAACATGAAATCCCCCTTGCGATGGCGATACTCCGGCAGCTCGGGAAGCAGCGCCAGCCCCGTTTCCCCCGACGCCCCGGTCGTGCCGGAATGGAGTTGCCAGCGCAGCGTCCAGTGTCCGAAACGAGGAAGCCTCTCCTTCAGCGGAATGAGAATGCGTTCCCCCGGATTGACCTTCCCCGCTTTGCGGAACGGCACGACAACTCCGGAAAACGAGGTCAGGGTTCCTTCCAGCTCGAAAGGCAGAACTTTGCCGGCACGGTTGGCAAGCGACAAGGCGATCGGCTCCCCCGGCGCATAAATCTGGAATGGTTCGGCACTTTCAAGCCTCACACAGAACGAATGGGCGGCGTCCCGGTCCAGATCGAGCCAGGCTCGATGAAACGTAAGCTCGTTTTCCTGTTCCGCCCCCGTCAATTCAATCGAAACGATCCGGGTCTGCGGCAACGCCGGGAGATCCAGCCGAATCCGATTTCTGCCCGGTCGGAGGGTGCCGCTCCTGCTCTCATACCTCTTTTCTCCTGCCATGCAGGTCAGTTTGATCGTCACCGGCTTATCGGAGTGAAGCGTACAATCGAAAATTGCTGCCAGAATCCGATCATACTGTCTGATGCGAAAGGCGCGCTCTGAAATTTGAACGGGGGAACCGGTCCATGAAATTCGCATACCGCCGCGCGAATCGACACGCGCTTTTTTCCCTGCAACCTCAAAGAGATGACGGTTGTCAAAGGAGAGCCACGGAAACTCGGCACCGGCAACGGAAAGCGAGCAGACGGCAAGAAGCAGAATAGATCGATGAAATTTGTGCATGATGTTTCCGGTTTCTGTTTGATACATTTCGATTTAAAACAAATAGAGATTGTGACTGAGTCTCGCCTGAGGAGCAACCGCACTCAGAAATGTGACATGTCCGTCGAGCATCAGCAGATTGATCCCCTGATGGCGCCGCGTCGCGCTCAGAGTATCCATCGAAGGCCAGTAGTCCTGGCCGAGCAGATACTGCCCGTTGATGATCATCGGGCGGGCTGCACCGGAAGTCGCCCCCTCCGTCCTTCCCAGTTCACCGATGAAGATGATCCGGCTGATCGAAACATTCGCCCGACTCTCCGGTTTGATGGCATAGGGAGAGGAGGTGTCGGGATTGGTCACGTAAGTGACGGCGGGCCGCAGATGATTGAATTCCACCAGTCGGGCAAAGGCATTCATCGCATACGAGGTGGTGTCGCTCTCGTTGCCCGCATTGTAGAACATGTCCGTCGATTTGCAGAACAGTGCGCCGAACCGGGAGAGTTTGCGCGAATTGGTCCAGTCATCCGGGTAATCGTTGCTGCCGAGATAGGGGCGCAGACGGTGATACCACCTCTGATAATACCGGGTGTACCCGGTGGACGACCAGTCGGCGGGCGGGTAGTATTTGTGATCTCCGCCGTACATGCTCAGCGCCGCGCCGATCTGCCGGAGGTTGTTGACACAATCAATCCGCCGGGCTTTTCCCCGCGCTTTGCTGATGGCCGGCAGCAGGATCGCAACCAGGATGGCGATGATTGCAATTACTATGAGTAATTCAATAAGCGTGAATGAATGGTTCGCGGGACGCGCAGAGATTGCCGCCGTCACAGTCCGGAGAGTGCGATGTTGTGGTTTCATCCAATTAATCCCTTTCCTTGAAATTCGGCAGAAACGCGCCGAGTTTTCGTAAGGTTCTCTGCAACTCAGGAATTGCAATATCACGTAAAGTTTTGTTTTTCTGTGCGGCCGCCGTGTAGGACGGGCGGCCGAGCCCCCCGGCCGCTCGGGCCGCCTGCCCTGTAATGTGGCAGCCGGGCTGCACACGCAGTGAACCGTGCATGTAACGGTCGGTGCTGACACAACGCCCGGCAACCAGTACGTTTTCAAGAGTGCGCGGCAACAGACAGCGGAACGGAATGCCGTAACTTTCCCCCGGATTGCGATACCGCAACGTCTGAAACGAGTCATCGGCTTTTCGTTCCCGGCATGGCCGGGGAGAGTGCAGATCGACCGGATAGGCGTAACGGCCGATTTCATCGTCGAAAACGGCCTGTCTCTTGAAATCTTCCACGTTGAGCACATATTCGCCCGTAATTCGCCGGGTCTCCCGCACACCGAGAACGGGGGCGGTCAGCTGCAATGCGGCCTTTTCACAGCCGGGAACAAAATTGCGATAGTAGGCCTCATACTCCGGAAGCCGGCGACGACAGTCAACCAGAGCCCGGGTGATGCTGGCCTCATCGGTGCCGTCCAGATCGAACGCGTGCCCGACGTTGCCCCAGCCGCAATCGGAACGGGTGTGAAGAATTCCCGGCAGACTGATATCCGGAACGGTGAAAAAATTTTTTTCGATCGCCTCCGCCATTCGCGCACCGTCGCGCCAGATCTTCACCCGGCTCCAGTCGATGCCGCTCCAGAAGCTGAAGAGCGTGCCGGGCTGCATCCGGGATTCCGCATCTCCCTTTTCATATTCCGCGCCCGCCATGACGGCAAGATCGCCATCGCCCGTGGCATCGACAAATATCCTGGCCGCAATGGCGAAGATTCCACTTTTCGCCGCGCAGACCGCATGGGTGACCGTTCCGGATTCGACCGTCACGTCGATCAGCGATGTGTTGAGCAGAAAATCGACTCCGGCACGTTCCGCCAGTTCATCGTAGATCCGCTTCAAAACCTCGGGATTGTAGATGAAACCTCCGATCTCTTCCGGGTGTTCATTGCGCACCATCCCGGGACCGGCGCCGCCGCTTTCCCACAGTCGATTGTAGACCTCTTCTCCGAAACCGGCGGAGAGAAAATTTTTCCCGTCCGTGGGACGGCAGAAGAAGGGAAGTCCGCCGGAAGTGCCCATGCCGCCGAACGCGCTCTGACCTTCCAGCAGAAACACCTTCGCCCCCAGACGCGCCGCGGTCACCGCGGCCGCCACTCCCGCCGGGCCACCGCCGGCAACGAGGAGATCCACCTCCCGGCGAACCGGAACAGAACGCTGATACAGAACCGCACTCACGTCAAATTCTCCTGTTTCCGCTCAAGGGCCGCCGCCGGAATGACGGATTCTCCGATGAAAATTTTTCCCGGGCCGCCGGTACGCACCATTTTCCCCGGCCGATGACGCTCTGGTTCGGCCATCCAGTCGAAATAATCCCGCAGGATCGCGCCGCAATCTTCAGCCTCGACACCGGTAATCGACGGGATGTAATAATCCCCAATTCCTCCCCGGCCCCTCTGGACACAACTGACGGCAAACTCCCGGCCGGGCTGAATTCCGTGCGAAGCCAGAGCGCGGCAGGCACCCACCGCTTCCGCCATGGTCGCCCCCAGAATGCATCTGCTCAGCAACCTTTTTTGCTCCAGCAAACTGCCAACGCAGCGGAATGCCTGTTCATAACTGTCGCCGTAGGATTCAACCGGGAAATCGAAGCACTGTCCATTCAGGCCGAGAGAGGTCAGCCGCGCGCGCCACTGTTCCAACAGGGAGCAGTTGTTCTCCCGCCATGGCTGGGTCAGAAGAAAATCGATCTCGTGGTAGCCCTGCTCCTTGAGATAATCAATCATCAGGTCCGCCGCGTTCCCCGACTGCTCCAGAAAGGCGGGAATTCCCCACTCGCTCAAATCGATTCCCAGCGACAGGACTGGAGTCCTGGTTTCCTGAAGCAATTCGGTCACCCGCTCGGACAATTGCTCCCGGACCGGGTAGAGAAAGACTCCGTCGAACCGTTCCAGCGCCTCCTCAATGACAGCATCATCCCAATGCATATAGAGAACCGTGCGCAATTGCCAGCCGGCTTCCGCCGCGTTCTGAGAGAGAAGATTCTGAAAGTGAAAGATATGAGAGGAGAACACCGCAGGCGCCAGAAACGCGGCCGTCCGATTCCGTTTCCCGGCTGCCGTTACGCTGCCGTTCGGCAGGCGGCGCAGGAGTCCGCGCCGTTCAAGATTCTTCACCGCCTTCCGGGCGGTCATTTGAGTCACATTGAATGCCGCGGCCAGTTTCCGTTCCGCTGGAAAATCCAGCAGGGTGTAGTCCCCCATGACGATCCGTTCTTCCAGAATGGATTCCATCCTGTATGATTTGGTCTTTCGCATGAAACTTTCTCATGGTTGCCTTTCTTTATTATATATCATTTTGATATAAATAACAAGTGCCAGAGAGAATTTTTTTTCATTTTGTTCTTTTTTGAGCGCAGGAGACCGCGATCATGAAAGGAAGATTCCGGCGGACAGAGGCGGGAAGAGTCAAAATCACTTCTCAGCGGGATGCGAAAGCCAGTCGGAGACGGCCGGTCCGAAAACAACGCCGTCAGACCGATTCCCCGCCGATTCCACCGGCTCTCCCCGGAAATTCTCCGGGGAGCAGCTGGTCAGGGAGGACGGGCTGGCCGAGAAAATACAGGCGGCAGGGCATGACGGCGCCCGGCAAAGGCTCCGTCACCGGCCCTGACCTCACTCCTCCCAGGGAGAATTGAGGAAAGTTCCCGGCAGCTCTGCAAGAGCTGCGTTCAACAGCTCTCCCTTCTGAAGCGTCAATAAAAAGCGGTGTCTGCCGGGAGCCAGGCGAAAATGAGGATTCGCCGCCAGATTCCGCGTCCCGACATTTCGCCAGACCGGCTGCGGCCGGACCTCTGCCGGACCGCGCAATTCGCACCGGTCGCTCTTTTTCCCGTTGTGAAGCAACGTGACTTTCCGCGGGGTCTTCGTGGAGAAACGACCGAAGAGGTAGCCCCGGAACTCCTTTTTCAGGTTGAAGTCGATCTGCCACCGGTTGTCGCCCAGGGAGGTAACCGCCTCCGGCGCGATTGCGTCCTTTCGGTCCTTCGCGAGCAGTGCGCGATCCTGCCGGGAGTCCGCGTAGACGGTGACACAGCGGGAGAACCCGTCCGGCTGGCGCACCAGAAACGCCGCAGAATGGTTCATCGCCGTCCGAATGTGCTCCGGATCGATGGAAACCGTCAGCGTCACCGGGGCGTCGGACCGCACCACCCCTTCGTCCGGAGAAACCTGAAGAAACGGAAACGCTTCGTTCTGCACGATCCGGAACGGCACTTCGCGTCCCGGCGTCGCGACCGACAGCGTCACGCTCTGAGGGTTCCACTCCTTCGCGGAATCCGCGCGGAAGCAGAGACGGGCAACCGAGGTCACAAGAGAGATCGGGCGATGGGGCAGTTCGCGGCTGTCCTCCCGGGTAAAGGCGCCGATCCCCTCCCGGTCTCCCGGCGAATTCCGCCGCAGACGGTAGTTCCCGTGCTTCTCATCGACGAAGAGGGGGGCATCCGCGATGCCGTTCTTCTCCTGCCCGAAAAGTTTCCGGAACGCGGGGACCGAAAGAAATCCCGGCACGCTCTTGAGCAGATCGTGATCGAAATCCACGCGATTCTCCCGAAACAGGGCGTTGGAAATCAGCACGCCGGTCACCGAAACCAGATTGCGCCGCGAAACAAACCGCAGCATCTTCCCCGCTTCCCGGTTGCCGCCGAAGGCGCTGATTCCGCTGCCGAGGCCGACGATCGTATTGTTGAAACAGTAGATTCGACCATAACCGTTGGCTCTGCCGCCGAAAATGTTTTTGATGCCGACGTTGCTCAGGCCGAATTCCGCGCCGGTTGCGCAGAAAAGGTTCCGGTAACACCAGACGGGACCGCGCAGACAGGGCGCCAGACTCACGCCGCAGAAGATCCCTTCGCTCCGGTTGCGGAAGAAACGGGCGTTGATCTGGCCGCCGTCCAGTTCCATGCCGTCGTCGTTGGCGAAGAGGAAATTGTTCCCGGTGATTTCGGCATCCCGCCAGGCGCTTCCGGTGACCGAACCGTTGCCCGCGCCCTCGGAAGCGTCGTTCCAGCGATGGAGATCGCTGCCGATGAAGTCGTTGTAACGAATCGCAGCTTCCCTCACGTTGCCGAGATTCAATCCGTTCGGCCCGGCCGGATGGGCGTAGAACCAGCTGTTCGCCGTACCGCGGGGGTCGTGGACGTAGTTGCGCTCAACCAGAATCGCCCGGGTGTTTCGAATACGGATTCCCGCATCCTGATCGATCGGTTTCCCGTTTTCGTTGTAATACATCCCGTTCAGGTCAGGCCGGTGCTCTCCGATCCGCCCGAAACCGGAGACGTCGCAGTTCAAAATCTGGATTTCCCGGCAGTTTTCGACATTGATCCCGTGGCGTCTCCCGCCCCGGACGGTCAGCCCTTCCAGTATCACGTGCGAAACCTTGTCCAGAAAAATCGCGAACTCCCTTCGTTCCCCGCCATCGAGAACCGCTCCGGGCTTCATCGTGTAGCGAATCCACCCTTCCGGAGAACCGGAGCGGGAGATCCGCATCGGCATCGGCGTCTTCTCGTCCAGGACGATCGTCTTCGCGACGGGGACCTTCGGCGTCCGGGTCCGGAACTGTCCGGAGAGAGTTTTCTTCCCGTCCCGGTCCCGATACTCCAGCTGAATCTGATAGCCGGTCCCTTCGGCGAGTTCCAGGATCGATCCGCGCAGCTCCTTCTCCTTCGGGAGATACACCAGCGCATCCGCGGCGGTCTTCCACTGCGTTTCCCCCTCCCGGCGGTATTTCAGCACCGCCTGCAGTTCCGCTTCCGTTTCCGCTTCGCACCCCGGCAGGTAAATCGAGCAGACCTCGTATCCCGGAACCAGTTCCAGCTTCCCTCCGGCGGCGCAGAACAGCGTCCCGGTCAGCAGCAGCAGTGTAATGATTTTGTTTTTCATGGCAGACTCCCTTCTCCTTCCGGGAAGCGTTCCGGAAGATTGTTCAGACAGATGAAGTAACGGAGAATCGGGAAGATCTCCTCCCGGTTTTCCGCTGGAATCAGCAGCAGAGCCGCGAATTCCGCCCCAGGATCCGCGGCGCGGATCGTCAGTTCGTCCGTTCCGGAAAAATCCAGCAGATCCGGATAGAAGTACGCATATCTCCCTTTCTGCGGATATGCCCAGCGGAAAATGTGACCGATATCCGCCTTGATGTATTCCGAACTGAGGTTGCTCTTGCGGATCAGAGTATCCGATTTTCCATCCGGCTTCCGCAGCTGGAAGAGCGGTCCGCCGCCCCGCGCGCCGGGAGTACCGGGACGCGCCAGCGTCAGGACCGCAAATTTCCCGTTCAGCGCCTCCGGAAGCTTGAAGCGGAAATCCACGCCGCTTTTCCGCGCTTTCAGCGACTTCAGCAGTCCGTTCTCAAGCGTGTACGCCTCCGGCTGGAAGAGCGCTTGATCCGGCGTCAGCAACCTGGCTCCCCGGCAGACCAGAACCGTCATCAGCTGTTCCCGCTCGCCGTCACAGATGGAGAAAGAGCTCAGTACCGGCTTTTCCCCCGGCGTCGCCCGCAGTGAGAGAACGCCGTTCCGGAGCGTCCCCTGAACTCCGGCCCGGCATTTCACGACCGCGGCCGGGCCCACCCCCTTGACCGGAATTTCCAGCGCCTTGTCGGAGTTCAGCAGGAGAAAGCGTTTTTCCCACCCTCTTCTGGCCCCGAAGTCAATGGACCCTTCCAGCCGGATCGGCGCGGCCGGCTTACGGTACTGAATCGATATTTCCGCCGTGCCCGGGGAATCCGCTTCAAACCGAAGGAGGTTTTCGCCCGGCTTGAGCATTCCCGGCAGAGTCCTCGTATTCATCTGGACCGAACTGCGGCAACGGAACGAACGCAGCGAGGCGAGCGGCGCATGAACCCGGATCAGCATCCCGTGGCGACCGCGCGTGAGCAACTTTTCCGGCTCCCGCCAGGAGCGTCCCCTGTCGATGGAATACTCCACCTTTGCAGCGGGTTCCGTCACGACGTTCACGGCGACGAGCGGATACGGCGTGTCGATCTGGAAACAGAAGCTCTTCGGCGTGATTCTGTTGAAAAGCGCGTTTCCATCCCCCTGTTTCCACTCCGCGGTGAGAAATCCGGTGGAAAATTCCGGCGGAATCCGATCGGCTTTCCAGGTTTTGCGGTTGGTGTTGAGCTTCTCCGTCACTTCGCGCCCCATCGCGACGAGGGTCGCCCCGCCCCATTCGGTCTGCAGATCGTTGAAGTCCCCGTCGTTGTACGGATGAATGCGGAACGACTCCCCGGGACGCAGCACAATGGCGAATTTCGTCCGGGGCGTGGAGGGAACCCAGCCCGCACCGCGCAGGCCGCGCCGGTAGAAGTGCGACGGGATGGAGCTGCCGTTCGCGGCGATCAGCCAGGGATCGTTCTCCAGCTCCTCCTGCGAGGCCGCGTCGACCTTGTTCCGGGAGGGGAAGAAGGTCTGCGCCGAGAGGTCGTACACATGCCATGCGCCGTCGTAGAACACCTGTTCGAACGCATGTTCGTTTCCGGCGATCGCGTTCGCGGGGAGATTGCCGGACTGGACAAACAGATTCAGCAGAAGATTGTTCAGCGGTCCACACTGGTCGGCGCCGTATGAGTTCAGCAAGGAGAGCGGTTGATAGTTCGGCCGCAGCTGATTCCGGGAGTGCGGCAGAAATTCCGCCGGGAAATAGATGAAATAATCGGTTCTGGCGATCGCGTACTGGAACAGCCGGTCGCACCGCTCCCGCTCGGAGAGATTTTTCCACTCCCGGCTCCGGACGATTCCGGCGTAGGAGCGGCTGTCCGGCTCCCCCTCCCGCAGCAGGACGGGGTGACGCAGTGTGGAGCCGTTCGGCGGGCAGCGAAGTTCCACGAAATCCATCACCGTCCCCTCCGGGCAGGTGATCTTCCGCTCCCCGCCCGGCTTCAGGCGGAAGGTCTCGCGCACCGGAATGCGTGCGGCGGCAAAATCCTC
>OGPJ01002560.1_pt1 | contig 11525 bp, 10 predicted proteins | sample 1552831 | NCBI WGS metagenome assembly OGPJ01 (sample SAMEA2579914, study PRJEB22360) | human gut metagenome | biome: human gut; feature: human-associated habitat; material: faeces | place: Denmark | collected 2008/2010
CCTTTTTTGATTGCGATAGCGCAGCCTACGGTGTAAGCCCACTTTGCGTTCTCAAAGCAGATCGGCTGAATGCCTTCAACGATTTTGTAAGGATCAAAGCCCTTAGCTTGGCAGATATCTCTGCATTCTTCGATAGATTTAATATCGTATTGAGCAAGAACCTCAAGGATTTGCTTTTCTCTTCTCTCGTATGATTCAAATAAAGCCATTATTCTTCTCCTCCTTATTCTTTTCTCGGGTCGATAAGCTTAACGGCGTCTGCAACTCTGCCGTATTGGCCCTGAGCCTTTTCAAATGCAGTGTTTGCATCGTCGCCTGCTTTGATGAAGTCCATCATCTTGCCGAAGTTAACAAACTTATAGCCGATGATTTCATTATCAGCATCAAGAGCAATCTTGGTAACATAGCCGTCTGTCATCTCAAGATAACGGGGGCCCTTTGCAAGGGTGCCGTACATTGTGCCGACCTGAGAACGAAGACCCTTACCGAGGTCCTCAAGGCCTGCGCCGATTGCAAGGCCGTCATCGGAAAATGCGCTCTGTGAGCGGCCGTAAACGATTTGGAGGAAAAGCTCTCTCATTGCGGTGTTGATTGCATCGCAAACAAGGTCTGTGTTAAGAGCCTCAAGAATTATTCTGCCGGGAAGAATTTCTTGATGCTCGGCCGGGAAAAAGTTCCGCCAGCCATAGCTGCGGAATGTGTCATGCCTGAGCAGCCGACTGTTTCAACAAGAGCCTCTTGAATAACGCCGCCTTTAACATTAAGGCTGAGCTTGCAGCAGCCCTGCTGAGGAGCACACCAGCCTACACCGTGTGTGAAGCCGGAAATGTCTTTAATTTCTTTTGCCTTTACCCATTTTGCTTCCTCCGGAATCGGAGCAGCACCGTGAGCAACACCCTGAGCAACAGGGCACATTGTTTCAACTTCGCGTGAATAAACCATATTAAATACTCTCCTTCGTACAAACTGATAATTTTAATGAATTACCACTGATATTATACCTATTGCCGCTCCGTTCTGCAAGAGTAAGAACGCAAAATTTGTTATATTTTCTTATTTTTTTATAATAGCTTGAATTGTTTTGTGCATATTGGTATAATATTTTTATAAATTTATCTTTTAAAGGAATTGTTTGCCATGAAAATAAAAAGCGGATTTGCAAAAAGAAATATTGCAGGCTCCGAAATCGTCGTGCCCGTGGGTAATAAAGCAATGGAATTTAACGGAATGATAACCCTTAATGAATCGGGCGGCTTTTTTTGGGATTGCCTTGTGGAGGGCTGCACAAAAGAACGGCTTCTGAGCAAAGTGCTTCTGGAATATGAGGTAACGGAGCAAAAAGCAAGCGAGGATATTGATAAATTTCTTGATATGCTTCGCGAAAACAATTTGCTTGACGAATAATGCCGTTTCGGCAAAATAACACAGCAAAAAAAGCGACTGTTCGGAGTTTGTTCCGATAGGTCGCTTTTTTAAATTCATATGCTTTTTTTAATCAATAGTCCTCGGGGCGGTAATTAAGCTTGCCTTCGGGAGTGTCTCTGTAATACTGGGTGAACGGTTTGAAACGCTCTTTTTCCTCCCAAATTTCCTTTGCTTTCGGCGCCCAGGCAGCGGCGTATGCATCGCATTTCGAGCAAAGCTGTTCTGCGCTTTCCTCACAAATCAGGTTTGTTGATTTCGCGCCGCTTCGTGCCGCCATTTTGCGCAGTGCCTGCGGGTTCTCCAGCATCGGGCAGGGGCGCAGCATATTTTTATTAAAGGGCTGACCCTTGTAATATTCCTTGAAAAGAGGAGAGTTTAAGCATTCGATTATCGATTTTTCTCTTATGTTTGAATCCGAATAATGAATGAAAACACAGGGCTCAACATCGCCCTCGGAATTAACATGAAAATAATTTCTTCCGCCTGCAATGCAGCCGCCGACAAATTCGGCGTCGTTTTGGAAATCAACCGTGAAAATCGGTTTGCCGTGCTTCGAATCACGCCTGTCGCGGATTGCGCGGTAAACATGCTCTCTTTGCTCGGGGGTGAGCAGCAGGGAAGTGTCGGCATTTGCGCCAACGGGCATATAGTGAAAATACCACATGTATTTTGCACCCGCTTCAATCATTTTATCGTAGAATTCATCGCTTGTTACGGCTTCATAGTTTGCAGAGGTATAGCAAACAGAGGTGCCGAAAAGGCAGCCGTGCTTTTTAAGCATTTTCATGGCGTTCATCGTTGTTTGGTAAGCGCCGTCGCCGCGTCTGCCGTCGTTCGTTTCCTCTGTGCCCTCTATCGAAAGCGCGAGGCCGAAGTTGCCGCATTCTATAAGCTGTTCGCAAAATTCATCGTCAATCAGCGTTGCGTTAGTGAACGCGAGAAACATACAGTCGGGATTTTCCTTTGCAAGCGAAATTATATCTTTTTTTCTGATGAGCGGCTCACCGCCGGTAAACATGAAAAAGTGAGTGCCGAGTGCTTTGCTTTCGCTCACTATTTTGCGCATTTCATCCATGGTGAGGCTTGACTTGTGGCCGTATTCAGCGGCCCAGCAACCCTTGCATTTTAAGTTGCAGGCGGAAGTGGGATCAAGCAACACAACCCACGGAATGTTGCATTTTAATTCGTCGCGTTTTTTTCTCAGCGTTGATGTGCCTATAAGTCCTAAGTCAATGCCGAAAGTCAGCACGGCTCTTCGCAGCAAATCATGATTAACCTCATCAATTCCTCTGAAAAGAAATTCATGCCAAATGTTTGTTTTATCCGTGATTATTTCAATTGGCTTAGTGAAAGTGCTTTCGGGATACATTTTTCCTGCAAACACCTTGCCGAGCTTAACAAGCTTCAGCATATTGCGCCGAGGATTTTTGTAAATGTATTTAAAAAGACTGTTGCCAACCGAGTGAAGCACTTTGCTTTTAAAAGATGCCATGTTTTTTCCTCACTCTCATTTTTGTTCGCCGTTTATGTGCTTTTATTATTGTTACATGCTTTCGGGAGCGGAAATCTTAAGCATGGTAAGAATGTTTTTAATGGTGTCTTTTACCGCAACGCAAAGATAAAGGCGTGCCTGCATAAGGCCTTCGTCGTCGGCAATAACCCTTTGTGCGTTGTAGAATTTGTGGAAAAGCGTTGCCAGCTCGATAACAAAATGGGTTATTCTTGCCGGATCGTATGTTTTGGCGGCGGTGATAACCTCGTCCGTCAGCGAAGAAAGGTGGCGGATAAGTTCCGTTTCCTCGGGCGAATTCAAAAGATCGAGTTCTTCATCGGTAGGTGTGCGAAGCGTTATGCCGCTGCTCTGTGCTTTTTTAAGGATAGAGCATATTCTTGCGTGCGCGTATTGCACATAATAAACGGGGTTTTGGCTTGTTTCCTGAGCCGCCAAATCAAGGTCAAAATCAAAATGCGAATTCGGTTCGCGCAGATTAAAGAAAAATCTTGCTGCGTCTATCGGGATTTCATCCAAAAGGGTGGTAAGAGTTATTGCCTTTCCTGAACGCTTTGAAAGCTTGATTGTTTCGCCGTCTCTTACAAGGCGAACCATCTGCATAATCACACAGTCAAGCCTGTTTTCATCAATTCCAAGGGCGGAAAGTGCCGCTTTCATTCTCGGCACATATCCGTGGTGGTCTGCGCCCAAAACATCAACGGCTTTGTCATAGCCTCTTGTAACCAGCTTGTTATAATGATATGCAATATCTGGCACTATATATGTCGGTATGCCGTTTGCACGAATAAGAACAACATCTTTATCATTGCCGAATTCGGATGCCTTAAACCAAAGCGCACCGTCTTGCTCGTATGTTACGCCAAGCTCTTTGAATTTTTCAATGATTTTTGCAACGGAGCCGTCTGCGTGCAGAGTGCTCTCTTTAAACCAATTATCATATTTGATTCTGTATTGCAGCAAATCCCTTTCAAGGCCTGCAATGTTTTTGGGAAGCGCAAAATCAACGAGCGCCTTGCGCCTTTCGCCGCTTTCTGCCTCAACATATTTATCGCCGTATTCTGCGGCAAAGCTCTTTGCGTGCTCGGTTATATCTGCGCCCTTATAAGCGTCCTCGGGCATTTCGATGCCGTCTTTGTAAAGCTGAAGATAGCGCACCTCAAGCGAAGTGGCAAATTTTTCGATTTGGTTGCCGGCATCGTTAACATAGAATTCGCGGCTGACATTGTAGCCGGCTTTTTCAAGCACTGCGGCAAGGCAGTCGCCGATTGCGCCGCCGCGTGCGTTGCCTATATGCATGGGGCCTGTGGGATTGGCGGAAACGAATTCCACCAAAACTTTTTTGCCTTTGCCGAAATTCGAGGCACCGTAATCCTCGCCCCTGGTTATAACATCTTTAACTATTTCCGAATAATATCTTTGCGAAAGGTAAAAATTCAAAAAGCCCGGCCCCGCAATTTCAACCTTTTCAAAAAGCGTGCCCTCCAAATCAATGTTATCCGCAATACTTTGGGCAATCATTCTCGGTGCTTTTTTGAACGCCTTTGCTCCCGCAAGCGCAATGTTTGATGAAAAATCGCCGTTTGCGCTGTTCGCCGGCTTTTCAATGTTGAATGCCGGCAACGGCTCTGCCGGCAGTTCTCCGTTTGCAACGGCTCTGCCGAGTGCGTCCAATATTTTTTCCCTTAATTCCTTTTGAGTTTCTTTAACAAGTAATGACATTTTTGATTTGCTCCCGTATATTAAGCTTTGCGGCTTCGCTGAAAAAACCGCGTTTTATGTTTGCCGTTATTGCTCGGCCTTTACTTCTTTAATCTTTCTCGGGCTTTGTGTTTTTGTAAGCTTCATTCGCACCTTGTTTTGCGATGAAACAGAGCCGTTAAAATCAATATCGTATTCAAAATTGAAAAGCCCGTCTTCGGCATTTGCCTCGATATCCTTGCCGTATATTCCCATGAGTATGTTGCCGAAATCCGTGCCGTAGCTGCAAAGATTGCGCTTTGCTTTTTCGATCGTAAGGCAGGCATGGCTTCTGCCGGATCTCGTCATCTCAACAAAGCTTTCATCCTTTTGCACGCGCACGGTAACACAAACCGTTTCGCTCGGGTTTTCAAGCTCTTCGTTGTATTTGATTATGTAGGCGGCGCCGTCGTCGCGCAGGGTGCCGTATGTTGTTAAATCGGTAACATCCGTATCGTGCCCGTATTGCTGGGTGGCTTTAACCTCCACCAAAACCTTATCCGTAAAATTCACCGCCTTAAATTTATCGCATACCGAGTTTTCGCTATATTGTATCATATAAAAATAATAAATTCAACAGTAAGCATATTATTTATAACAGTTATTTAACAAATTAGATAGTGACAAATGCTTTGCAAGATGTTATAATACTTAATCGAAACAGTAAATATGTATAAAACAGGAGTTTTCAAATATGGAACTTATCGAAGCTTACAGAATTATAGATAAATATCTTGAACCGCGTATTCAGCCGCTCGGTTTTTCAAAGGTCAAATCCGAGGATGAAGCCGCAGTTCACTATAAAAGTGAAAAAGGCCTTTTTAGATTTAAATACGAAAAAGAAAGCAATATTCTGCTCTTGGAATGTGCTTATGAAGATAAGGGCGAATCCACGGAATACGAAACTATTTCAAAATCCCTTTTCACTCTTGCCGATGCGGATGAAAGGGATTGCCGCTCCGCCGCAAACGAATTTGCCTACGAGCTCGAGCCGCTTTTTAAAACAAATAAGAAAAAGGATTTGGATAAAATCAAAATGCCAAAGGCGGTTTCCCGCTCAAAAGCGAAAAACGGCGTAATCAGTTATGATGTTGATTCGCTTGCAAATCGCTTCGGCACGCTTTATCCCGAATATAAAGATGCAATTAAGCAAAACATTTCCGATTACGGCGAATTTTTGCCCGAAACCTTTTTTGAGGAAGTGGGCACGCAGAAGGTGCTTGATGTTATCAAAAACGGCACCGAGCAGGAAAGAAAAAAGCTTTTTAAAATGCTCGGCGATGTTTATGAGGATGGCACTAACGAAGTGCAGGATGTTATCGGCGTAACGATCTTGGGCGAAATGAAAAACGATCCCGATATGATGGCCGTTGCCGATAAGTATATGACGGAATATATGGCAGGCCCCGTGCATGAAATAAATAAAATCATGGCAAAAAGCAACAGGCTCACCAAAAAGCTTGCAAATCCGCCCGCGTATAAACCCAAAAAGAAGAAAAATGCAGGCATACTTCAGAATGCACTCAATCAGCAGCGATAAACTGCGCGTGTTTGGCATATATAATAAAGATGATTTAATCACCCAACGAAGTTTAAAACTTTTGGGTGATTTTATTTTGGAATGAAACAATAAGCTTGAAAAGAATAGTTAAAAATTTAACAAAAATCGCTTCTTTCCGATAAAGTTTTGCTTAAAGCATTGACAAAAAGTTAAACATCTTTATAATATTAGCTATATCACAATTAAAAATGCGAAGGAGAGGCAATTAATAATGTCCAGAGTTTATAATTTCAGCGCAGGTCCTTCAACCCTGCCGGAGTCCGTGCTCGAAAAGGCAGGCGCGGAAATACTTGATTACCGCGGCTGCGGTCAATCCGTTATGGAAATGAGCCACCGCTCAAAGGTTTTTGACGAAATTATCAAAAACGCCGAAAGGCTTATGCGCGAGCTTTACAAAGTGCCGGATAATTACAAGGTGCTCTTTTTGCAGGGCGGCGCTTCCGCTCAATTCTCCGCAATTCCGCTCAATTTTATGAACGGCAGCGGCAAGGCGGATTACATCATTACGGGCCAGTGGGCTAAAAAGGCGTTTCAGGAGGCGCAGAAATACGGCGATGTTAAAGCCGTTGCCTCCTCGGCAGATAAAACCTTTACATATATTCCTGAAACAAAGGCAGAGGATTTCCGCGAGGATGCCGATTATGTTTACATTTGCATGAACAACACCATTTACGGCACGAAGTATCGCGATTTGCCTCCCGTCGGCGACAAGGTGCTTATTGCCGATGTTTCCTCATGCGCGCTTTCCGAGCCTCTTGATATTTCAAAATTCGGCATGGTTTATTTCGGCGCTCAAAAGAATGTTGCTCCCGCAGGCCTTGTTGTGGCAATTATTCGCGAGGATTTGCTCGGCAACGCAAGGGATATCTGCCCTGTTATGATGAATTACAAGGTGCAGGCGGATGCGGATTCACTTTATAACACGCCTCCGTGCTGGACCATTTATATCTGCGGCCTTGTGCTTGAATGGATCAAGGAAACCTACGGCGATCTGGAGGGCATGAAGGCTCATAATGAGAAAAAAGCAAAAATTCTTTATGATTTGCTTGATTCAAGCGAAATGTTTAAGGGCACCGTCGTGCCGGAATACCGTTCGCTTATGAATGTTCCGTTTGTTACGGGCAGCGATGAACTCAATGCCGAATTTATTAAGGCGGCGGACGCTGCGGGCTTTGTTAATCTGAAGGGCCACAGAACAGTGGGCGGCATGCGTGCATCCATTTATAACGCAATGCCGATTGAGGGTGTTGAAAAGCTTGTTAAATTCATGAAGGAATTTGAGGAGGCTCATAAATAATGTTTAATATTAAAACTCTTAATAAGATTTCATCCGTCGGTCTTGCCGAATTTGATAAATCAAAATATGCTTACGGCGATGATATCGCAAATCCTGATGCGATTATGGTGCGCTCCGCCGCCATGCACGATATGGAAATGCCGAAGTCACTGCTTGCAATCGCAAGAGCCGGCGCAGGCGTTAATAATATTCCGATAGACCGCTGCACGCAGGACGGCATTGTTGTTTTCAACACCCCCGGTGCAAATGCAAATGCGGTTAAGGAGCTTGTTATATGCGCGCTTTTGCTTTCAAGCAGAAAAATCACCAAGGCAATCGAATGGTGCAAAACGATTAAAAACGATGAAAATGTCGGCAAAAGCGTTGAAAAAGGCAAGTCTGCTTTTTCCGGACCCGAAATCAAGGGCAAAACCCTTGCCGTAATCGGCCTCGGTGCAATCGGCAGATTGGTGGCAAACGCCGCCGTTGATCTTGGCATGAAGGTTGTCGGTTATGATCCGTTTCTTTCTCCCGCCGCGGCCGAAACGCTAAAAAAAGATGTGCAAATAATAAATTCGCTTGATGAGATTTTCCCGAAGGCTGATTATGTTACCGTGCATGTGCCGCTCACTCCCGAAACAAAGGAAATGATTTGCGCCGAAAACATAGCAAAGATGAAGGATACGGTTAGAATTATAAACCTTGCAAGAGGCGATCTTGCCAATTCCGCGGATGTCGTTTCTGCTCTTGAGGACGGCAGAATGGCGGCTTATGTAACGGATTTCCCGTCTGCCGATCTTATTGGGGTTGACGGTGTTATTGCCATGCCCCATCTTGGTGCTTCCACTCCCGAAAGCGAGGAGAACTGCGCCACAATGGGCGCCGCTGAGCTGATAGATTTTCTTGAAAACGGCAATATCATAAATTCCGTTAATATGCCTGCGGTTTCCAGCCCGAAATGCGGCGCGGCAAGAATAACCGTTATTCATAAAAATCAGCCGAATATGATTGCCACCATAAGCGACACGATCAGTAAGGACGGAATAAATATCGCAAACTTCGTAAACAAAAACCGCGGCGAAATAGCATACAGCATTTTGGATGTTGATTCGGATGTGCCGGGTGTTGTTCTCGGCGATATCGAAAAAATTGCCGGCGTTGTAAGAGTTCGCGTTATTAAATAATATAAAACTATATTATATACGCGTATATGCGGCTTTAATATGCTTTTCAGGCGGAAATGCTTTGCATTTCCGCTTTGTTTTTTTTGATTTTCTGTTGACAAAGGAATGCGCACCTGTTATAATACCACTAATCCGCTTTAAAGCGATGGGACTTTAAAGCAGTAAAGTGATATTACTGCGAACAGGAGAGGATATTATGGCACCCAGAAAAGGTAATATGATGACCGTGCGCGCCGATGTTAAGGTGGTTGACGCCACAATCAGAGACGGCGGCCTTTGCAACAATTTTGAATTTACGGATGAATTTGTTACCGAGCTTTATAAAACGAATGTTAAAAGCGGCGTGGATTATATGGAATTCGGTTATCGTGCCTCCAAAAATCTGTTTGATGTTAATAAATTCGGCAAATGGAAGTTTTGCGATGAGGCGGATATTCGCAGCATAGTCGGCGATAATGTTTCGGATATGAAAATTGCGGTTATGGCTGATGTGGGCAGGTGCGATTTTAAAGAGGATTTCGTGCCGAAAAGCGAATCGGTTATAGACATGGTGCGTGTTGCCTGCTATATTCACCAAATTCCGGCGGCACTTGAAATGATTGAATATTTTCATAATCTCGGCTATGAAACCACCTGTAATATCATGGCGATCAGCCAGGCTTCGAGCGAGCAGATTGAAGAGGCTCTTGCAATGATAGGTCAATCAAGTGTTGATGTTATTTATCTTGTGGATTCTTACGGCTCGCTTTACCCTGAAACGGCGGGCGCACTTGCAAAAAAATATCTTGAAATCGGCGAAAAATACGGCAAGGCAATCGGCTTTCATGCGCACAACAATCAAAATCTTGCTTTTGCAAACACGATTGAAACTCTTTCTTACGGTGTTTCTTATCTTGATGCCACGGCGGCAGGCATGGGAAGGGGAGCGGGCAACTGCGCAATGGAGCTTTTGCTCGGATTCCTTAAAAATCCGAAATATAATCTTTACAGTCTGCTTACCTTCCTTGAAAATTACATGATTCCGCTCAAGGAAAGCGGCGTAAAATGGGGCTACGAGGTGCAATATATGCTCACGGGTCAGCTCAACCGTCATCCGCGCGAGGCTATGGCTTTTACAGCTGAAAACAGAACAGATTATTGCGAGTTTTACAAATCCCTGCTTGATAATTTCTAAATTATTTTGCGGCGCAGGCGATTTTTTGCAGTGCTTTTCACTGCACTCTCTGTCTTTGTAAAAAGGGCTCTGCCGTTTTGATGCGGTGGAGTCTTTTTGCATATTGAGCCAATAAGAGTTTTTCTGTTCATAAAATGTTAAAATATGTCCAAAGCAAGGCTTAATTTAGCGCTGCCGTTTGGGCTAAATTACGAAATTTTTAATATTGTTTGACAAATTTTAATTTTAGTACTAACATTAAGTTATAAATTAAACAGCCAAATGCAATGAACAGGAAATGACCCTGCGCAGCACCGTTCACAGAAAGCCGCCGGTTGTGGAAGGCGGTAACAAGGCGCGTTCGGCCCTCACCTGCAAGCAGCTTTGCCGAAAAGCAATCAGTAGGCAAAGCCGGGTTCCACCGTTATATGGAAACACTTTCCGAAATTTTGCTTTCTGCGGATTTTGGGCGGTGATTGAGCGGTCGGATTCGTGCCGGCAAGCAAAGTGGTAACACGGATGCAGTTAAACTTTATATTTAAGTTGATGCCTTCGCCTTTGCAAAATCTTTGATGATTTGTGCAAAGCGGGGGCTTTTTTATTTGCCGGCGGCTGTTTGAAATAAGAAAAGGAGATAGATTTTATGAACACATTGGTAATTGTTTTAATCGCCGTGGCTGTTCTCGGTGCGGGCTATGTGCTTTACGGCCGCCGCATTGCAAAAAAATGGGGCATTGATCCCAAAGCGGAAACTCCCGCCGTTAAATATAACGACGGCAAGGATTACGTGCCCACAAACGGCTGGACGGTTTTCAGCCATCAATTTTCGTCAATCGCGGGTGCAGGCCCCGTAACCGGCGCAATTCAGGCCGCCGTGTTCGGCTGGCTTCCCGTTTTGCTTTGGATTTTAATCGGCGGCGTTTTCTTCGGCGCGGTAACGGATTTCGGCGCGCTCTATGCCTCGGTTAAAAATCAGGGCAAATCAATGGGCATGCTGATTGAAAAATATATCGGAAAGCTCGGCAGAAAGCTTTTCACAATCTTTTGCTGGCTGTTTTCACTGCTTATCATAGCTGTTTTTGCCGATATGGTTTCGGGCACATTTAATGCCTTTGACGCCACCACCGGCGCAAAGCTTGCCACGGCGGGCACAAACGGCTCTGCCGGCATGGTTTCGATCATGTTCATGCTTTTTGCCGTTATTTTCGGCCTTATTCAAAAGAAATTCAATTTTTCCGGCTGGAAAGAATTTCTTATCGGTGTTGTTTTCATTATAGTTTCGTTTGCAATCGGCATCAAATGTCCCATCGTTCTCGGTAAGGACGGCTGGAGCTATATCGTTTTTGCGTATATTTTTGTTGCTGCAATCGTGCCGATTTGGCTTATGAAACAGCCCCGTGATTATATGACCACGATTATGTTTGTTTGTATGATTCTCGGTGCGGCGGTCGGCCTTATCATCGGCCACCCCACAATGAATTTGCCTGTTTTCACGGGCTTCACAAATGAAAAGCTCGGCACAATGTTCCCGATTCTTTTCGTAACGGTTGCCTGCGGTGCGGTTTCGGGCTTCCACAGCCTTGTTTCCTCGGGCACTTCGTCCAAAGCGATAGCAAATGAAAAGGATATGCTTAAAGTCGGCTACGGCGCAATGATTCTTGAAAGCGTTTTGGCGG
>OGPJ01002562.1_pt1 | contig 11522 bp, 7 predicted proteins | sample 1552831 | NCBI WGS metagenome assembly OGPJ01 (sample SAMEA2579914, study PRJEB22360) | human gut metagenome | biome: human gut; feature: human-associated habitat; material: faeces | place: Denmark | collected 2008/2010
TTCGGGTATATCACATATTTGCCAAATGCCTGTATGGCATCCACATGGAAGAGCACACTCGGATTCTTCTCCTTTATACGTCTGGCAATGTCCTCCACCGGCATGACAGCTCCTATCTCATTGTTGACGTACATGACTGACACTATGATCGTGTCGTCGTCGACCTCATCTACCAACCGGTCAACATCGACCACACCATCGTTTCCAGTCGGAATCCTGACAACATCAAATCCCATATCCTCAAGGAATGTCAGCGGACTGCCGACTGAGGCATGCTCAACTGCTGTTGTTATGATCTTGTTGCCCGCTCTCCTGTTGGCAAGTGCGCCTCCTATCAGAGCCATGTTGTTGGATTCTGTTCCTCCCGATGTGAACACGATCTCCTTCGCCTGAACCTTGAGCAGCCTGGCTATCTTATCCCTGGCATCGCTCACGTATCTGGCCGCATCCACACCCTTCTGGTGCAGTGATGACGGATTGCCATAGTCCTGTTCCATTAACTTTACCACAAGATCTCTCACCTCTGGATAAACCGGGGTGGTCGCTGAATTGTCAAAATATGCTTCCATAGTTTATTCATCCTCCAGTTGAAACATCAGAACAGAAAGTACTGCAAGTCCCGCAGTTTCTGTCCGTAAAATCCGGTGTCCCAGGGTGATCGGTTTCGCACCGGCTTTCATGGCATCTGCCACTTCCTGCTCTTCAAATCCGCCCTCCGGGCCGATAAAAACACCGATGCTTTTTCCCGGTTCAATCGACTGGATCAGTTCCTTTGTCTCTTTCATCCCTTTTGCAAGTTCATAAGGGATCAGCAGAACATCCAGTTCTTTTGCGTAAGCAAGAGCTTCTTTAAATGTCATCACAGAATGGACTTCCGGAACAAGCATACGCTTGGACTGTTTTGCCGCGCTTTCCGCAATCTGCTGCCAGCGGGATACTTTTTTCTCTGCTTTTTTGTTATCCAGTTTTACCACACATCGTCTGGTTGAAACCGGAACTACGGAATATGCCCCAAGCTCCACAGCTTTCTGGATGATCAGTTCCATCTTGTCTGCTTTCGGCAGGCCCTGGAAAAGATAAATGCGGTTTTTCAACTCATAATCCGGTTCCTGGACATAGAGGATATGAAGCAACACTTCATCTTCCCCTGCATTTTCGATCACACAGTGATATTCTTTTTCCTTATCGCTGATCCAGAGCTCCTCGTCTTTTTTCATGCGGAGTACGTTTACGATATGGTTGACGTCACTTCCTGTGATATGGATCTCATGTCTGTCCCCGTCAATCTGATGAGGTTCCACAAAAAATCGCTGCATGAGATCAGTCCTTTCTTGCTGTCACAGATACCCACTCGCCCTGATGAGTCACCTCAACAAGCGTCAGTCCGGCGTCTTTTACAGCCTGCACTACAACGTCTTCTTTTACATCCAGGATGCCAGATGTAATGTAATAAGCGCCTTTTTTCATCTGTGCAACGATCACCGGAGTCAGCGGTACCAGAACATCTGCCAGGATATTTGCAGTTACGATATCATATTTCTCATATCCAACCTGATTCTGAACTTCTTTGTCATCGATGATGTTTCCGATCATCATGTCAAAGGATTTCTCCTCGATCTGGTTGGCCTCCTTGTTCTCAGACACTGCCGGAACGGCACAGGGATCAAGATCTGTACCAACCACATGACCTGCACCAAGCTTCAGTGCAACGATTCCCAGGATTCCACTTCCGGTTCCCACATCAAGGATCTCCATTCCCGGCTTCACAAATTTCTTCAGCTGACGGATCACAAGCTGTGTGGTCTCATGCATTCCTGTACCAAAGGCAGTTCCCGGATCAATGTGGAGGATCATCTTGTCCTTATCTTCTGCCTTCACTTCTTCCCAGGACGGTACGATCAGAATGTCGTCTACATAGAACTGATGGAAGTACTGTTTCCAGTTATTGATCCAGTCCTTGTCCTCTGTCTGGGATTCTGTGATGGTTGCCTCTCCGATATCCACAAAGCTTCTCAGATCCTCCAGTGCAGCCTTCACATCTTTCAGGATTGCCTCGGTATCCGCATCCTCTTCCAGATAGAAGTTCAGATATGCGATCCCGTCATCTGCTGGTCCTTCCGGCATGATATCCACGAACATCTGCGCTTTGTCCTCATCAGTCAGCGGCTGTTTATCCTGGATCTCCACACCTTCAATTCCCACCTCGGCAAGTGTACAGATCACAATATCCTCTGCCTCTGTTTTTGTCTTAAGTGTAAAACGGTTCCATTTCATCTTTTATATCTCCTTATGCTGTATACACATTTACGGATTTTCATTCCAGTCTGTCGCCTGTTTTCTATTGTCCCGAAAACGGGCACTTCTTTTAATATACACGAATACAGAAAAAAAAGAAAGAGGCATTTTGTGCCTCTTTCCTGTTTTCACTTTATTTATTCCTCAAACATTTCCTTAACTTTCTCACGGAAACCTTTTTTCTTCTTTTCGGTTTTTTCGGAAGTCTCGGATGTGCTGTCCTCTGACGGACGGTTTCCACATGCCGCATCAAAAGCTTCCAGAGCTTTCTTTGCTTCCTCATTGAGATTTGTCGGAGTCTGGACTACCAGGGTTACATAGTGATCACCACGAACGTTCTTGTTACGTAATGACGGAACACCTTTGCCCTTCAGGCGGATTCTTGTATCCGTCTGTGTTCCCGGTTTCACCTCATAGGAAACCTCACCGTCAACGGTATTAATACGCATCTCACCGCCAAGTGCAGCCTGTGCAAATGTGATCGGAGCTGTTGAAAAGATATTCATATCCTGTCTCTGGAAGATCGGATGACGGGCTACATTTACCTCAACCAGCAGATCTCCTCTCGGACCGCCGTTGGTTCCCGGTTCACCTTTTTCGCGGATACGGATACACTGACCATTATCAATACCTGCCGGTACAGATACCTGGATCTTCTTTCTGGAAGAGGTATATCCAGTTCCACGGCAGGCACTGCATTTGTCCTTGATCACCTTACCGCTTCCATTACAGTCCGGACAGGTCTGAACATTACGTACCATACCAAACATGGACTGCTGCGTGTAAACGATCTGACCCTGACCTTTACATTTCGGACAGGTGACCGGTGATGTTCCAGGTTTCGCTCCGGTTCCGTGACATGTGGTACATTCATCCTTCAGAACGATCTCCAGCTCTTTCTCGCATCCGAAAACCGCTTCCTCAAAAGTAATGTTCACACGTGCACGAAGGTTGGCACCCTTCATCGGTCCATTGTTGGCCCGTCTGGTTCTGCCTCCGCCGCCGAACAGGTCTCCGAAGATATCTCCGAAGATGTCTCCCATATCTGCGCCGTTGAAGTCAAATCCGCCAAAGCCGCCGGCTCCGCCTCCACCGCCGTTTTCGAATGCCGCATGACCAAACTGATCATACTGTCTTCTCTTGTCGGCATCACTTAAAACGGAGTAAGCCTCTGTCGCCTCTTTGAATTTCGCTTCAGCCTCTTTATCACCCGGATTTACATCCGGGTGATATTTCTTGGCCAGCTTACGATATGCTTTTTTTAATGTTGCGTCGTCGGCGTTTTTATCCACACCTAAGACTTCATAATAATCTCTTTTATCAGCCATTGTAATTATTTCCTACTTGTCTTAGACTTCCTTGTAATCAGCATCTACAACATCATCGCCGTATCCTGCTTCATTTCCGCCCTGGGCACCAGCGTTTCCGCCCATGTTGCCCATATCCGGTCCAGGACCAGCCTGACCCTGAGCTCCCTGAGTCTGCTCATACATCTTGGAGAACAGCTGCTGTGCACTGTTCTTTAAGGTCTCAGTCTTTGCCTTTAACTGCTCAGTCTGATCTGGTGTTACGTTGTTGATATCGGTAGAAGCTACCAGATCCTTCAGTGCCTGAAGGTCGCTCTCTACCTGACCCTTTAAGGTCGGATCCAGCTTATCGCCAACTTCCTTCATTGCATTCTCAGTCTGGAATACGAAGGAATCTGCCTCATTACGAGCATCTACGCCTTCCTTACGAGCCTTATCCTGTGCCTCGAACTCAGCTGCTTCCTTAACAGCCTTCTCGATATCAGAATCAGACATGTTGGAACCTGCAGTGATGGTGATGTGCTGCTCCTTACCAGTTCCAAGATCCTTAGCAGATACATTTACAATACCGTTTGCATCGATATCGAAAGTAACTTCGATCTGAGGAACGCCACGCTGTGCGGCTGGAATTCCGTCGAGGTGGAAACGGCCGATCGATTTGTTGTCTTTAGCCAGTGAACGTTCGCCCTGCAATACGTGGATTTCTACAGAAGGCTGGTTGTCAACGGCAGTCGTGAATGTTTCAGACTTCTTGGTAGGAATAGTCGTATTGGCTTCGATCAGCTTGGTCATTACACCACCCATTGTTTCGATACCCAGTGACAACGGAGTAACATCGAGCAACAGAACGTCTTTTACTTCACCTGTCAATACCCCCCCCTGGATAGCAGCACCTACAGCTACCACTTCGTCCGGGTTAACACCTTTTGACGGAGCCTTGCCGAAGAACTTCTCAACGATGGCCTGTACAGCCGGAATACGTGTCGAACCACCTACGAGGATGACTTCGTCGATGTCGGAAGTGCTCAAACCTGCATCTTTCAAAGACTGACGGCATGGTTCGATACAAGCCTGGATCAGACTGTCTGCAAGCTGTTCGAATTTTGCACGTGTCAGTGTCTTGACCAAGTGCTTTGGAACACCGTTTACCGGCATGATATACGGCAGGTTGATCTCCGTGCTTGTCGTGCTTGACAATTCGATCTTAGCTTTTTCGGCCGCTTCTTTCAAACGTTGCAAAGCCATCGGATCCTTACGCAGGTCGACGCCTTCTTCGCGCAGGAACTCTTCAGCCAACCAGTCGATGATCACATGGTCGAAGTCGTCACCACCCAAGTGAGTGTCACCGTTTGTGGATTTTACTTCAAACACACCGTCTCCTAATTCCAAGATAGAAATATCGAATGTACCGCCACCCAAGTCGAATACGGCGATCTTCATGTCTTTGTTCGTTTTGTCCAAACCGTAAGCCAAAGATGCGGCAGTCGGTTCGTTTACGATACGGCGAACGTTCAAGCCTGCAATTTCACCCGCTTCCTTAGTCGCTTGACGTTGTGCGTCGCTAAAGTATGCCGGAACGGTGATAACGGCTTCCGTTACTTCCTGTCCTAAATAGTCTTCAGCTGTTTTCTTCATCTTCTGAAGTACCATTGCTGAAATTTCCTGAGGAGTATAAAGGCGTCCTTCGATATCGACACGTGGTGTGTTGTTGTCACCGCGGACTACTTTATAAGGTACTCGACCAATTTCTTTCTGAACCTGATCATAGGTTTCACCCATGAAACGTTTGATAGAGAATATTGTTTTTTCCGGGTTTGTGATAGCCTGACGTTTTGCAGGATCACCAACCTTACGTTCACCACCTTCAACGAATGCAACGATTGAAGGAGTCGTTCTTTTACCTTCGCTGTTTGCAATAACAACCGGTTCGTTACCTTCCAGTACGGCAACACATGAGTTGGTTGTTCCTAAGTCGATACCAATAATTTTTCCCATAATTTTCTACTATTTTAATTGTTATTATTTTCCTGTACTTGCTTTTCTCTTTCGAGCTGCATTAACTGTTCTACAAATCGTATGCCAAAGTAACAAGGATAGGTTTGTAAAAGTTCAGGTGGCAGGAAGTGTGACAATACGTCAGTTTAGACATTTGCCGTCATGTGAAAGATATGACGGGTTATGCATGAAATGTTATAGGCCTTTATTATTCTATAGTTCTTAAGGAACTGTGGTATTTGTAGATAAAAAATTAACACTCACTCAAGTTTTTGTTGTTTGTGGCCGCAAACATACACACTTTATTTAGAAAATGCAAACTTAATTTTTTATTTAAACACAAAAAAAACGATTTATCACACCACAGTTCCTTAAGAACTGAAGTAAGAATTAAATGTAATATCATGATGTCTTTGTTTTTATTCTCAAATATTTCCTTTTGGTTTTCTGCAGACAGTTAATGTCTTAGTGGAATTTTTTGTTGTGATTTTTTATGTCTAATATATTACCTAAAATCAAAATGCAAAAGTGTAAATTGAATTTTTTGCTACGATTCGGTTTGATTTCAATTCTGTTAGGGCTGTTTGTTACCCAGTCTTTTGCTCAGAATGTGACGATTACCGGTGTCGTAAAAGACCAGTCGGGTGAACCTCTGATTGGCGTGAACGTGATGGAAAAGGGGACGACCAATGGTTCCATCACGGATGTGGATGGTAAGTACAGTGTTTCTGTAAAAGGGGGCGAAACCATCCTAGTGTTCTCTTACATCGGTTATATCTCCCAAGAGATTCCGGTTGGGAATCAGAAAACGCTCAACGTGACGATGAAAGAAGACACGGAAGAGCTGGAAGAAGTGGTTGTGATCGGTTACGGCACGGCCAAGAAGAAGGACTTGACGGGGGCGATCTCGCGTGTGAAAGCGGAGAAGATGGAGGTTGAAGCGCCTCGTTCAGTTCAAGATTTGTTACGTGCTAGTGCTGCCGGTTTATCAATTTCAATGTCGACTGATGCTGCTGGCACAGCTGATCTGCAAGTTCGGGGTAAGAACTCTTTGAAAGCTGGTTCTTCACCTTTGCTGGTTCTTGACGGTGTGATCTATGATGGTTCGTTGCAGGACATCAACCCGATGGATATTGAAAGTATCGATGTTTTGAAAGATGCCAGTTCGGTTGCTGTTTATGGTGCCAAGGCTGCTAATGGTGTAGTAGCCATTACAACTAAAAAAGGTAAAACGGGTAAGCCGGTTATTTCATTTAATGCTAATGTTGGTATGGTAAGCAATGCTCGTTTACCTAAAACAGTAGATGGTGCCGGTTTTATCAAATTCAGACAGGAATATGGTGAAAGTTTGATGACTGAAGCCGAAATGGTTGCACAGCCGGGAAAGTTTGCTGATCCGAGAAATTTAGCAGCAGCAGGCATAGATCCGTTGGCTTGGTACAATTATGACCAACAGACACCTGTTTCTGCATTGCCTGATGAAAAAACTATGATTAATAAATGGTTGACCCGTTTGAATTTTAAAACGATTGAAATCGAAAACTATTTGAATGGAGTGGAGACTGATTGGGATGATATTGTTTATCAGACTGGTCTACAACAGGATTATACGGTCAGCCTTTCCAATCGTAAAGAAGATTTCAGTTATTATTGGTCAATGGGATATGCTGATAGAGAAGGTGTAAAAGTGGGAGATCGTTATCGTAATTTGCGTACCCGTTTGAACTTGGAATCCAAAGTGACTTCTTTCTTGACAGTGGGTTTGAACGCTCAGTTCGCGACTCGCTTAGGTGGTTATTTGGCTGCTGATGTGGAGCAGCGCGAACATAACTCACCATTTACCACAAATGATATTGATATTCTTGACAGTCCTTATCGTATGTATCCGTCTGGAGATAATAATACAAAGAATCCGTTCTTCGATAACTTGTATCGTGACAGACGTGACATTCACCATGATTTGAATGCCAATCTGTATGCAATCGTAAAACTTCCGTTTGGATTCGAATATCAGATGAACTTTACGCCTCGTTATCACTGGTATGAATATATGAATCATGAGTCAGCAGAACATCCGGAATGGGCTGGAGATGGAGGTCGTTCAGAGCGTAAAAATGAAAAAACATTTAATTGGCAGGTTGATAATATTCTTCGTTGGAAGAAAGAATTCGGTGAAGATCATCGAGTTGAAGCCACTTTTTTGCAGAATGCCGAAAAAGGTCAATGGTGGAAAACCGTAGCCCAGAATAAACTTTATTCTCCGAGTGACATATTAGGCTTTCATAATATTGGTGCCGGTACTGCTCCTTCCGTTTCTAGCGAAGATACATATAAAACCGGAGATGCTTTGATGGGACGTCTGTTTTACTCATTCAAGGACAAGTATATGCTGACTGCTTCTGTGCGTCGTGACGGTTATTCTGCATTCGGGAGTATGAATCCGCATGCTGTATTTCCGGCTGTTGCTTTGGGTTGGGTATTCACGTCCGAAAAATTCATGGAAAAAACTTCTGATTGGTTGAATTATGGTAAACTGCGTTTTTCTTGGGGACAGAACGGTAACCGTGATATTGGCCAATATGAAGCATTGGCACAATTGAATTCCGGTGCTTATACTTATGTTGATCCAAACGGAAATGTATATCTGACATCTCAGGTATATATCAATCGTATGCCGAACAGTTCGTTAAAATGGGAGCGTACGGCTTCTTACAATATAGGTTTGGACTTCTCTTTGTTTGGTGATAAATTGAGTGGTAGTATGGAAACTTATATGGCTGAATCAAACGATTTGCTGGTTAACCGTTCACTACCTTCCATCTTGGGATATGCAAGTGTAATGGCCAATTTAGGAGCTTTGACAAATCGAGGTTTTGAGCTTTCGTTAAACGCCAATTTGATCAATCGTGACAATTTTTCATGGAATTCGACCGGAACGTTCTCTTTTAATCGTCGTAAGATCAAGCATCTTTACGGTGATGTCGAGGAAGTGAAGGATGAAGCGGGTAACGTAATCGGATATAAAGAAGCCGATGATTATGAAAACCAGTGGTTTATAGGCCATGATACAGAGCAGATTTGGGATTACGAACGTGATGGTGTTTGGCAGTTAGGAGAAGAGGAGGAAGCTTCCAAGTACGGAAACAAACCTGGAGACTTTAAATATGTCGACCAAAATGGAGACGGAGTTTTGGATACGAAAGATAAAACTTTTCAAGGTTATAAAACTCCCCGCTATGTGTGGTCTTGGCGTAATGAATTTGTATTCTTCAAGAATTTGAGCCTTTCATTTATGATGTATTCGCATATAGGGCAATATGGTACGTTCAACCGGGCTGCTAATACAGGGGGGATGTATGACCGTTACACGATTGTCGATATTCCACGTTGGACCAAAGACAACCCGACGGATGACTATGCACGTATTGGTTCTACCAATAAAGGAAACAATTATGTGAAGAAAACATTTGTCCGTATGGAGAATATTACGCTTTCATATAGTGTGCCTAATAATCTGCTGAAAAAGTTTTCTGTGCAAAATATGCGTTTCTCTTTGGCCGTCCGCAATCCGTTTGTGATTACCGGTTGGGATTTTGGTGATCCGGAAGGTGGTGATACAACTTTGCGCACTGTGAATTTTGGTGTGAACTTTACTTTGTAATTAAATTGATAAACGTAGAAGAATATGAATAAGAAAAAGTGTATGATTTTGGCGCTGGCAGTCCTTCCAATGTTAAATTCATGTAGTGATTGGTTGGATCCGAAGCCCCTTTCTTTCTATTCACCTGAAAATACATATGTGGATGCTGCTGGACTTTATGCAGCTTTGACAGCCTGTGAACGTAATATGCGCCATGAGTTTTTTGGTGATGGTGCTCCGATTTTGACGGAAATGTATTTGACCGATATCGCAGTCCATGGAAAAACAGATGAAAGTGGTTCTTTGGTTGATTTGGATAACGAAATGTTACCTTCCCGTACGAAAAACGACATGAAAGGTAAAAACAAATGGTATTGGGAAGAGGGATTCAAAGGAATCAAATATGCTAATATAGCCATTAGTCGTTTGGATGGTGCCGAGTATAAAGATGAAGCAGAGAGGAATGCTGTGTTGGGAGCCGCCTATTTTCAGAGAGCTTATCGCTACTATAAGTTGACGCATCAATTTGGCGATGTCCCTTATTTGGACAAAGAAATCACCGAGCCGAAGTTGGACTTCTATAGCTACGATCGGTGGAGCATCTTGGAGCAATGTAAGAAAGATTTGGAGTTCGCCTATCAATGGGTTCCAGAGGTTCAACCTCGCGGACGAGCTAATAAGGATGCTTGTGGCGTTTTGCTAATGAAGATATGCATGGCTGTTGGTGATTTTGATAGAGCCATAGCGGTTGGGAAAGAAGTAGTCGGGCGTCATCCGTTGATGACAGGGCGTTTCACGGGCAACCAGACGAAGCCGAACACCAATTTAATGCATGACTTGCACAGTGTGGAGGCAAAAATTGATATGAGTAACACCGAGGGTATCATGTATGTGGTCGCTCATCCTACAACAACACCGCTGGATAAGGATAACCGTATCTATACAATGCGTAATGCATTGCCATATTGGGCGAAGGGGGGAGCGATTAAGACACCGGACGGAAAGACGGGTACAGCTATTGCACCAGATGAAGCTGATAAAAATACAGAAATTGATAATGATACGAAATATGGACGTGGTATCGGTACGTGCCGTCCGACGAACTATTATCAGTATGAAATCTGGGGGGAAAAAGAGAAAAACGATTTGCGCGGTCCTTTCAACCACGATAGCTGGAGACGGATGGAAGATTTGCGTTACAACGACCCTGGATTGAAAAAAACAAACAATCCCTATTACGGTCAAAATTTGATTCGTCCTGTCGATTTGTCTGTTGCCGATTCGATCCGTTGCTGGTATATGTGGCCGCATTACAAAGTGTTTGTTCCGGATCCTACGAAGACGCAGGATCTTCAGGGAGGTGAAACACCGTGGTATGTCTATCGTTCTGCCGAAGTCTATCTGATGATGGCGGAATGTTATTATTGGAAAGGTGATGCGACTAACGAAGCTGCTATGTTAAACGTGGTTCGTGCACGTGCGGGCGCTGAACCGCTGAGTGGAAATATCGGTATTGCCGAAGTGTTGGCCGAACGTGCCCGTGAATTGTATTACGAAGAGAACCGTCATGTTGAACTTGTTCGTATTTCCTACTTGTATGCTAAAACCGGAAAACCCTGTGAAGCATTGGGTGGACGTGTCTATAAGTTGGATAATTTCTCAGGACCGGGTGGTGTCGGAACGAACTGCAAAGATGCCGGCGTAAACTTCTATTTCGACTGGGTGATGGTTCATAACAACTTCTTCAACAAAGGAGTTAAAATTCCGAACGGCGAATATCGCATGAGTGTGCATCACGTCTTGTGGCCGGTTCCCGAAACAGCTATTACCAGCAATACTGGTGGCGTGATCAATCAGAATATAGGTTATCCGGGGGCAGAAGATAATCTGGAACCGCTGAAAGTCGAGCCTGTTGATCCGGCTATTTAAGAATAACGGAAAACGCGCACAATAACAACACCGCGTAAACGAGACGCATTCCCGCGGAGGCCTCAGGGCCTCCCACGGGGTGCGTCTTTCTTGTATTCTTTCGCTGCGTCGAACGAAGGACAGGCCTTTTGGGGGTTCAAGTCGCGGTGTCCTACGGTGAGAGCTGCCGGGAAGTGGCGGCCCAGCTCTTGTAACAACTGCGTGAGGGCAGCCTTCTGGGCAGGCGTGCGAGTGTCTCGCGGGAGGCCTTTGCCGTCCAGTCCCCCTTCGTAGCAGATGCCGATGCTGTGGCGGTTGTGACCGAAGCAGTGCGCCCCCTCCAGGGAGAGCGGCCGGCCGGGATGTACCCGGCCGTC
>OGPJ01002564.1_pt1 | contig 11520 bp, 8 predicted proteins | sample 1552831 | NCBI WGS metagenome assembly OGPJ01 (sample SAMEA2579914, study PRJEB22360) | human gut metagenome | biome: human gut; feature: human-associated habitat; material: faeces | place: Denmark | collected 2008/2010
TCACCGACACGGCCAACAAGCGCAAGTTCGTGGCCGTCGACCCGCACGACATCCCGATCGTCGCTTTCGTGGACCCGGATCTGACCGACTCGATGCCGCGCGGCCTGAAGGTCGCCACCGGACTTGACGCCCTGACCCACGCCATCGAGGGTTACATTACCCCGGGTGCCTGGAGCCTGTCCGACTGCCTGTCCATGCAGACCATCCGCATGATTGCCAAGAACCTGGCCAAGTCCGCCGACGGCGACATTCCGGCCGGCGAGCAGATGGCCTACGCGTCCTACATCACCGGTATGGCCTACTCCAACGTGGGCCTCGGTCTGGTGCACGGCATGGCTCACCCGCTGGGCGGCCGTCTGGGCGTGGCCCACGGTGTGGCCAACGGTATTCTGCTGGCCCCGGTCATGGAATACAACAAGGACTTCACCGGTGAGAAGTACCGCGACATCGCCGATGCGTTCGGTGTTGAGGACGCCTACACCGGCGACCTGGAGAAGGTGCGCGAAGAGGCCGTGCAGGCCGTCCACAAGCTGACCGTGGATCTGAAGAACCCGACCACGATTTCCGAAGTGGGCGCCACCGAGGCCGACCTTGAGCCGCTGGCTCACGATGCCTTCAACGACGTGTGCACCCCCGGCAACCCGCGTCAGGCAACCGAAGAGGACATCCTCGCGATTTACAAGTCGCTGATGTGATCAGTCAATGACAGTAAACATTAGCTCCCTCTGATGAGGGAGCTGTCAGCGTAGCTGACTGAGGGAGAGAAGTTGCGGCGTAGCCGCTGAATAATAGGTATCGGCCTGCGTCCGATTCAATGTTTTAGCGACTGCGTCGCAGTCTCTTCCTCAGTCTCACTTCATTCGACAGCTCCCTTATCAGAGGGAGCTTGCATAAGCAGAGGGGGCTCGTATATCTAGCTACTTTTCGTGCTTTTCGTCGTAGACTTCGTCGGTGGGGGTCTCGTCGTACAGCTGCTTGCCTTGCGCCTCCGCCAGTTCCATCTGCTCGTTGATCCACGCGGCTTCAGCCGGATTGATATCCGCGGAATTCAGCACTTTCTGCCACACCGGGTAGAACATATGCATCGCCGGATACATGGCGGTGAACAACACCTCCGGCTTATGCGTGCGCGTATGTTGCGGATGCGCATCAAACGTATTCTTAAAACGTCGCATGTAGCTCAGGAACGAACTCAACGACGTATCCATCCGTCGCGCACTCATCGCGGCGATCATGCGCGGCGAGTACACGGTTTTCAGATCCTTGCCCATCAGATGCAGGGAAATATCGATATCCTCATGCATCACATCGGCCTTATCCCGGCAGACCTCATTCGCAATCTGATGCCAGGCCGAAGCGCGCAAGGCCATATTCGAGCCGAACAGCAGCGGCTGGCCGCCATCGGCGCGGTAGATTCGCTTGCGTAAGGAATTGTCGCCCTTCAACCCGAAATGGCGTGAGGGCATGTCGTAATACATCACCGGACCAGTGGCACCCATCGCGGCCGGGTCTTCGGTGAAGATGCCGGAGACCACCTCCACCCAGTCAGGCCGGATCATACAGTCGGCGTCAAAACGGCCCAGCACATCGCCGGTCGCGGCGTTCAGGCCAAAGTTGCGGGTGGGAATCAGCCCCTGTTCATCGTTCTGGTGCAACAGTTTGACCGGGGCCTCGGGATGTTCGGCAATGAACTGTTCGACAACCGCACAGGTGTTGTCCGTAGAACGATTGTCCACCACCAGCACCTCATGCGGCATGATGGTCTGACGGGTGGCGTTCAGCAGGCAGTCGCGGATGCGTTCGGCTTCGTTCCACGCTGGGATGATGATCGAAACGTTGAGCATAACATCAACAATAGAAAAGCGGGTGTACGCCGCCGGCGTATCCGAGCTTCAAACCCCTCGCTACAATGGGGAGCCATGAGCGAACGCGTGCGAAACGTAAACAGCACCGACACGTTGAGAACCGGTGCCGCAGAGGCCGGGGCAGACCCGGACGACGAGAATCGTATCGACTTTGGTACTTTGTTCCCCGCCAAGGGAGATTCCCGTAGGCCACCGGAATGGTTCGGCCGCGCGCTGCTGTATGTGGCCCTTGCCGTCATCGTATTCATGTTCTGCTGGCGCTCGTGGGGCGACATCTCCTATCTAGTGCTCGACATCATCATCTCGCTGTTCCTGGCGCTGGCCGTCGAACCGTTGGTGGTGGCGCTGGTGGCTCATGGCTGGAAGCGTGGCGTGGCTTCCGCCGTCAGCTTGGTGGGCGTGGCCGTGGTCGTGGGTGTGCTGCTCACGCTATTTGGCAACATGTTCGTACAGCAGATGATTGCCATGGTCCGCGGTTTGCCGGCCATGTATGAGCAGATTCGTGAGTTCGTGGACCAGTATGCCACGTTCAAGATGCCGGAAATCAGCAATCTCGGCATGGAAATCTTCAACAATATCCAGACCTCGTGGGTCACCGATTTTGCCGGTACCGCCATGAGTACGGTGGGCGGCCTGTTCTCCTTCCTGCTGAACCTCATGACCGTGGTCATGACCACGTATTACATCTCCGCCGCCGGCCCCAAACTGCGCCGCTCCTTCTGCCAGTGGCTGGCCCCCAACACGCAGCGCCGATTCCTGCTGGTGTGGACCGTGGCCCAAGGCCAGATTTCGTCCTTCCTGTTCTCCCGTTCGATTCTGGCGTTGATCAACGCCACCTGCACTGCCATCTTCTTAGAGATTCTGCATGTGCCCTACTGGCTGCCGTTGGCCCTGTTCTGCGGCGTGGTATCCCAGTTCATCCCCACGGTCGGCACCTATATCGGCGGCGCGCTGCCGGTGCTGTTCGCTTGGGGCAACCGCGGATGGACGTACGCCGTGGCGGTGCTGGTGTTCATCATCGTCTACCAGCAGATCGAGAACCTGATTCTCTCGCCGAGGATTTCGCAGCGCACGATGGATATCAACGCGGCCGTCGCCTTCCTCGCGGTGCTGGCGTTCGGCTCGCTGTTCGGCGCGTTTGGCGCGTTCCTGGCGCTGCCGGTCACCGCATCGCTGCAGGCCATCTTCCGTGCGTACACCAAGCGCTATGAGCTGATTGACTCACCACTGATGAACGATCCGACTCCGGAGAAGAAGTCCAAGATCGTCGAGGCGTCCGAAGCGTTCGGCGAGCATGTGCTGCAGCCGATCGGCGAGCACATGCCGCGTGCGGCCAAGGGGTCCACCAGCCGTGTGCCGATGAATGAGGAACTGCGTTTGCTGCAGGAACAGATCTATGCGATTCCGCCACACGAGACGAAAGAATCCGATTTGGACGATTCCGCCACCGTGGCGATTCCGCAGCGTGGTGCCGCGGATACGCAGCAGTCTGAGCAGCCCAAGCAACGCAAGCAAACCAAGCAGTCTGATCAATCTGCCTCCAGCAATCCTAGGGCGGGGTGGCGCTGATGACCCTGCTTTCCGTACTCGATATTCTTCTGGTAATCGTCGGCGGTGCCGGCATGATATATCAGGGACTGTGCATCGTGATGTCCCTGTTCGCCAAGCCCGTGCGCTTCCCCGACGCCCCGATGACCAACCGGTATGCCGTGCTGATCTCCGCGCGCAACGAAGAAAAAGTGATCGGCAACCTTATTGGGTCGATTCGCGATCAGACCTACCCGTCCAACCTCATCGACATCTGGCTGGTGGCCGACAACTGCACCGACAACACCGCCGACGTGGTGCGGTCTTTGGGCTGCCATGTGGTGGAACGCCACAATCTTGAACTGGTTGGCAAGGGATATGCGCTGACGTATCTGTTGGGGCATATGCTCGACATCGGTGTGGCCGATGATTATGAGGCCTACTTCGTGTTCGATGCCGATAACAAGCTGGACAAGCATTACTTCGAGGAAATGAACAAGGCGTTCTGCTCCGGATTCAAGATTCTGACCAGCTACCGTAATTCGGTGAATCTGGCGGATAACTGGGTGTCTTCTGGTTCTGCGCTGTGGTTCATCCGTGAATCGCGATTCCTGTCTAACTCGCGTATGATTCTCGGTTCCTCTTGCCATGTGGGCGGTACGGGATTCATGTTCTCCCGCGAGGTGATGAAGCGGAACAAGGGATGGAAGTTCCACCTGCTCACTGAAGATCTTGAATTCACTATGGATTCGATTCTGCATGGCGACCGCATCGGCTATTGCGGTACTGCGATCCTCTACGACGAGCAGCCGGTTACCTTCTCGCAAAGTTGGCGTCAGCGTTTGCGTTGGAGCAAGGGATTCCTGCAGGTATTCCGTTATTATGGCTCGGCATTGCTGAAACGCGCGGTTCGCGAACGTGATTTCTCCTGCATCGACTTCACCTTGATGCTGTGTCCGTTTACCGTGTTGGGCGTGATTCGCGCGGTGATGGGCTTGCTGTTCGCCGCGTGTGGCTTCGTGAGTTGGTCGAGCCAGCTGCAATCGCTGGCCGGTTGGTCCAGCGGCATCATCACATCGGTGTTGGGTCTGATGGCATTGGCTGCATTGACCATCATTGTCGAGCACGACCAGATCGGTGCCACGAACAAGGAGCTGCTCGCCTATGTGCTCAGCTTCCCGATTTACATGCTCAGCTACGTGCCGATTTCCTTCCAGGCCATCTTCGCCAAAGCCCAGTGGAAGCCCATCGCACATAAGGGCTGACCGAGTCCGCTAGTCCGGAGCTGCTCAGCGGGGCAATCCAACAGCAACCCGGGGGTGCTGCGCTGAGGGTTGACTGGTGGGCTAGAGTAGATGCATGAGCTTAGACAATACTCAAAGGAATGTCGGATTTCAGCCGCCGATGATGCCAGCCGCCGCTCCCGCGTCTTCGCAGTCGCAACAGCCACAGCCGCAAGCATGGCCGCCGAACCCGAATACGGCGGTGTCCATTCGCGGCCTGTTCAAGCACTTCGACCGGAAGATCGCCGTCAACGGGCTCGCGCTTGACATTCCAATCGGCTCGTTCTACGGACTGGTGGGCCCTAACGGCGCCGGCAAAACCACCACGCTCAATATGGTGACCGGTCTATTGGTGCCGGACGCCGGCACCGCCATGATTCTGGGCCATGACGTGTGGAGCGACGTGAACACGGCCAAGCGCATGATCGGCGTCATGCCCCAGCCCGACCAGATCTTCGACCGACTGACCGGTTTGCAATTGCTCGTCTACTCCGGCATGCTGCGCGGCATGAGCCGCGAGGAGACCACGCGTCGCGCCCAGGACCTGCTCAATGCTTTCGACTTGGCCGGGGCCGCCAACACGATGGTCACCGATTACTCGGCCGGCATGACCAAGAAGATCTGCCTGGCCTCCGCGATGATTCACAGCCCGCGCATTCTGGTCTTGGATGAGCCGTTTGAATCCGTGGACCCGGTGTCCAGCGCCAACCTCAAAGACATTCTCATCGAATACGCGAAGACTGGCGGCACGGTGATCATCTCCTCACACGTGATGGCATTGGTCGAAAAGATGTGTACGCATGTGGCCGTAATCAACGACGGTCTGGTATGCGCGGCCGGCACGGTGGACGAGGTCGCTGCTGGCGAAGAACTCGAAGACCGCTTCCTGCAACTAGTCGGTGGCCGCCACGAAGCCGCCCATCTCGCGTGGCTCGATGGCGGGCAGGCCCAAGCCCAAGCACCAACTTCGGCCCAGACGATTCAGCCGATTCTGCCTACGCCCGCCACACCCACCGATGAGGCCCGCCAATGATCAAGACCGCCATCACCCTGGTCCGCCTGCGCTGGACGCTCACGCTCGCCACCCTGCGAAAATCGGCGTGGCAGACCGTCGCCTATGTCTTTTCCGCTGTACTCGCGGCCGGCACCATCATCGGCACCGGCGTGCTCGCATGGTTCATCGGCATACTGCCGCCCTTCACCGTGAACGCGGATGGCTTTCCGCTGAACATCCTTGGTCCCGGAGGCATCGTCAACATAGTCGTCGTGCTGGTCGGCGCGACCATGACCATCTTCATCGGCTTCATCCAGCTCATGATGCTTGGCGAAGGCTCCACCATGAACCCACGCAAATTCGCGATCTACGGCATCGCCGACCGCAACCTGCAATTCGGCTTGCTGCTTTCCGGCCTGTCCGGCATCCCCTCCCTTACTGGCGTGGCCTCACTGATGCTCTGGACACTGGCCTATCGGCATATGGGACCAGCCGTAATCATCAGTTCCCTCCTCGCCGCAGTGCTGGCCGTCATCACCATGATGAGCATCTCCAAACTGGTCATCGCCCTATCCACCACGCTGGTGACCAGCAAACGCGGCAAAGGCGCGTTCTACATCTTCATCGTGCTGACTTTCGTCATCATCTGCCAGTTGCCGAACATTCTGGTCAACTCCGGCATAGCCTTCAGCCTCAACACCGAGACCTGGGGCGCGGCGACCGCCATCGCCGCATGGACGCCGTTCGGTGCGGCCTTCCAACTGCCGTTCGACGCGCTTACCGGAGCTTGGGCGGTGCTGATCGCCCGCATCGCCATCCTTGCCGTCACATGGATCGTCTGCTTCGCCGTATGCACTTGGTGTCTGAGGCATGAACGGCTCACCATCGGCGCAAACAGTCCGTCCGAGACCGCCAAAGGCATCGGCGCATTCGCATGGATGCCCGATTCGGCATCCGGCGCGGTGTCCGCACGCCTGATCACCTATCTCAAACGAGACCCCCGCCAAGCCATGACCTTCGCCATGCCGGTCCTGTTCCTGATCATCTTCGCCTTCCAGGCGCACGGCATCAGCGCGGTCGTCTGGCAGTCGCTGATCTGGTGTGGCTGGTTCATGTCAGTGGTGGAAAGCAACGGGCTCGCATATGACGGCCGCGGCTTCACCATGGAAGTCATCGCCGGCGTGCGTGGCCGGACCGACAGAATCGGCCGCGTGCGCGTCTACGTCGGCATCATGGTCGTCTACATGGTGCTGCTCTATCTCGCCGGCATCGTGCTGGTCGGCGCACTGACCGGCCGCTGGGCGCAGCCCGATGACCTCGTCACCGGCCTGATCTTCCTCGCCGTGGGCATGGGCGTCGCCTTGAGCGGCCTGGGCGTGGCCGAAGTCACGTCCTGTGTGCTGATGTACCCGGTCGCCTCAATGGACAAGCCGTTCTCCGCGCCTCAAGGCCGCGCCATGGCCCAAGGCTTCTTCCCGTTCGTCTACGTGCTTGGCAGCCTGCTGCTGATGCTGCCCACCGGCATCGTGGCGCTGGTCATGCTGCTGACGGGAGCCGAAGGCGGCATATGGCTGGCGATTATTCCGGTCGCACTGGCCAACGGCATCGGCATCCTGGCACTCGGGACATGGCTGGGCGGTAAGCTGATGGATGCGCGAATGCTTTCGATTGTGGCAGCACTCGACTCGTTCGCCTCATTGCAGAAATGATCGCCTTGGCATAAGGAGCACGATGGTATCTACAGCGGTATCACGCCGTCAGCGGCGTGAAGCGCAACGGCGGACCCAACGATCGCATCGCCGAACACTGACCGTCATCATTTCCGCACTGACCACCATCGCCCTGTTCGCGGGGTACTGCGCCGCCGACATCACCGACGTGGCCCCCGGATTATTGACGTTGAAGCCCGTCGCCGCACCTGTTTTTGCCGATCCAGCCACCGCCAAATCAGGCGGCACCGTCGCCGGCACCTTGAACGCGAACAAGGCCATTGATTCCACGGCCGCTTCTGCGCTGGTCAACGAATTGCTGTCCGCGCAAGGCGTGGGAAACGATACGTCGGTGATCATTGAAGACGCCCAAGGCACCGTCGCTGCCGAACATGAGTCGAACACTCCACGCGAGCCTGCATCCACACTGAAAACGCTGACCGCGCTCGCCGCCTCATCCACCCTGAATATGGCATCCACCTTGGATACCCAAGTGTTCCTCACCCAATCCGATGACGGCACCAATACGTTGACCCTCAAAGGCAATGGCGACATGCTGCTGTCTGCAGGCGATTCTGACGCCAACCATACCAACGGACGTGCCGGTCTGAACACCTTGGCCAAGGCCACCGTGGCCGCGCTCGCCCAGCGAGGCATCACTTCCGTCAATCTCGAGTACGACGACACCCTATTCGGCGACTCACGCATTCCGGCAGGTCTGTCGGAAGGCGGCGCAGTCTTAAGCGACTACACCGTCTACTTCACGCCGGTCTCATCAATGGCGATTGATGGAGGCCGCCAATACACCGCCGATACGCCTGCGCCGGCCGACCCCGATGATTCGGCCGGATACCCGGAACTGTCCCAGCACGCCGCCAGCGACGTGGCCACGAAATTCGCCGAACTGCTCCAATCGAACGGCGTGGCCGTTACCGGAGACGTGACGGCAAACACCGCTCCATCCGGTGAAACGCCTTTGGCTTCGGTGAGTTCGGCAACACTGTCCGAAATCATGGCATACACGTTGCGGCATTCGGACAATACGCTGGCCGAGGAGTTCGGCAGACTCACCGCCTTGGCGAAATCAGCGACAAACAGTCCTGAAGGCGGCACGGAAGCGGTCAAATCCACTCTGAATGATCTCGGTCTCGAAACATCCGGTCTGACCATGGCCGATTGCTCCGGCCTGTCTCCCGGCTCCCGGCTCACCGTACGCACGCTGGCGGCCGTCCAACAACGTAATCTGACCACCGAGAGCGGTGCTGCTGGTGCGGAAGGTCTATCCATCGCGGGATTGGTGGGCACGGCGCAGGATCGGTATACGGATGATGCCGTGGCTGGTCTGCTGCGCGTCAAAACCGGCAGCCTCGGCACGGTTACGTCGATGGCCGGCAATGTGTCCCGCACCAATGGGGGAGCGTTGTCGTTTGCCGTGGTGGTCAACAATCCTGAGGATTATGCCGCCGCGCGTAGCGCCATCGACTCGTTTATCACCAAGCTCGCGGGGCTGTAAAAGCCGTAAACGTCCATAAACGCACGAGTGCCTATAACCAGAAAAAAAGGTGGTGAGTACATGGCATATTCCGCACGATTGCGCAAGGCCGTAGGCGCGGTCCGCGCAACGCTGAGTGCCGTGGAACTATGCGATGTGCAGGCTCCCGAATTCGCGCAGCATGGGGACCATGCCGTTGCCGCCGATGCGCCGCTCGTGCTCGTGGCCTGTTCAGGCGGGCGCGATTCGATGGCACTGGCTGCGGTGAGCCATATCGTATGCACGTCCATGGGCGTGCGTTGCGGTGCCGTGATTGTGGATCACGGCTTGCAGGCAGGCTCCGAACGGGTCGCCAGCGAGGCCGCGGATCGTTGCCGCGCGTTGGGACTGGGCCCGGTCATCATGCGCAACGCAACCGTACAGGCGCGCGGCGAGGGCCTCGAAGCGGCCGCACGGCAGGCCCGGTATGACGAGCTGTGCGCCGCGGCGCATGAATCGGGTGCCATTGCCGTGCTGTTGGCCCACACTATGGACGATCAGGCGGAAACCGTATTGATTGGCCTGCTGCGCAGTCGAGGCGTGGATGCGTTGGCTGGCATGCCGCAGGTCTTCACACGCAGTGACGCGACTTTTGCGCGGCCACTGCTTACCCTTACTCGAGCCGAAACCACCGGTATCTGTGAAGACTTAGGTGTGGAATATTGGGATGACCCCACCAATGGCGATGCGGTAGACGGCGAGTTGCCGAACGACTATCCGTTGCGCTCGCGGGTGCGTCACGACCTGCTGCCGGCCATCGAACGATTCGCTGGATTCAATGTCACCCGCCATTTCGCCGAAAGCGCACGGTTGGCCAGAATGGATAAGGAGTATCTGGATCAGCGATCCGACGAGGTGATGGGGGAGGCGGTTGCGGCAGTTGATTGGCCGGCATCGTCGGCAGCGGTATCGACCGATGCGCCACGAGCCTGTGTGGCAGGCGATACCAACGATTCGAGCCATGGCATCGGCCTGATGATCAGCGTCAAACGTATTGCACGTGAGCCAGAGGCGATTCGGTTGCGGGTCATCGCTCACGCGCTGAGCCAAGCCGGTGTGAACGCCAGTGCTGCCCAGATTGCCGCCATCGACCGGCTGGTCGTCGATTGGCATGGGCAAGGCGGCGTCTCACTTCCCAGAGGTTATTCAGCCAATCGCAAGAAACACGTCATTCGCGTGTGCCAAGATGGAGCGCATGCGAATCGCTGACGTTGAGGAAGATATTGACCACGAGCTGGTCAGCAAAGAACAGATTGATGCCAAGATCCACGAGATGGCTGCTCTCGCGAGCGAGGATTACCGCGATAAGAATCCGCTGCTCGTTGCGGTGCTGAAAGGGGCCGTGAATACGCTGGTCGCGTTCACCCAGGCCATGAGCATTCCTGTACAGATCGATTTCATGAGCCTGTCGAGCTATGGCTCGGGCACAGTGTCGAGCGGTGAGGTCACAGTCAGGCAGGATTTGTCCGCCGATGTTCGCGGACGGCACATTTTGATTGTGGAGGATATTGTTGATTCAGGACGCACGCTCGCGTGGCTGGTCGCAGAACTGAAACGTCGTGGTGCCGCTTCCGTGGAAGTCTTCGCTTTGCTGAGCAAGCCTTCCCGCCGAGAGGTGGACGTTGATGTGAAGTACGCCGGCTATGAGATTCCGGACGAGTTTGTCGTCGGCTTCGGCCTCGACTTTGACGAACGCTACCGCAACCTCGATTCGATCGCGGTCCTCAAGCCGTCCGTCTACCAAGGAGTGCAAGCATGAGCTTCCCGCAAGGGCCGGGTAACGGCAATAACCCGAACCCGAACAACAACCGTAACAACGGCAACCCGTTCACCAACCCGTTCAACCGTGGCAATAACGGGAACAATGGCAAAGGCAACAAAGAGAACCGCCCGATATGGCAGTCCCCCTGGCTGTGGGGTGCCGTGCTCGTGGTCATGGTTGTGCTGATGTTCCAGATGTTCGCCGGCGGTGGCACCAAAACCATCGATACTAAAGATGGTTTCGCGCTGATCAATCAGGGCAAGGCCACATACGCCGAGATCACGGACAACAAGCAGGTCGTCCGCCTTGAGCTGAAGAATGACTACACCAAGAAGAACGCCGACACCGGCAAGGTGACCAACTACGGCAAGAACGTGCAGTTCTACTACACCTTCGCCCAGGGCGCGCAGGTGGCCAAGGCCGTGGAGAACGGCGATCTCGAAAAGGGCTGGACCTCGAATATCGAGCAGACCAGTGTGATGAGCTACCTCATCACCTCGATTCTGCCGTTCGTCATCATCCTTGCCTTGTTCTGGTGGCTGATGAGCCGGATGGGCGGCGCCGGCGGCATGCTCGGCATGGGCGGCAGGAAGAACAGCGGCAAACTGCTCGACGGGCAGACCCCCACCACCAAGTTCGCCGATGTGGCCGGTGAAGACGAGGCCGTGGCCGAAGTCGAGGAGATCAAGGACTTCCTCAAGGATCCGTCCAAGTACAAGGCGCTGGGTGCGCGCATCCCGCGCGGTGTGCTGCTGTACGGCCCTCCCGGCACCGGTAAGACGTTGCTGGCCCGAGCCATCGCAGGCGAGGCCGGCGTGCCGTTCTACTCCATGGCCGGCTCCGACTTCG
>OGPJ01002565.1_pt1 | contig 11518 bp, 9 predicted proteins | sample 1552831 | NCBI WGS metagenome assembly OGPJ01 (sample SAMEA2579914, study PRJEB22360) | human gut metagenome | biome: human gut; feature: human-associated habitat; material: faeces | place: Denmark | collected 2008/2010
TGTGTAACCAAGAACTGTTGCAGCTTCACTCTGTCCTGCTGGTATCGCCTGAATTCCCGATCTGAATATCTCTGCAAAATATGCCGCATAATTAAGTGCAAATCCTATAATTACCGCATAAAATCTATAACTGTAAGAAAGCGAAATTCCAAATACATAATATGGACCAAAGAACACAACTAAAAGCTGTAACATAAGGGGTGTTCCTCTCATTATTGATATGTATATCTTTGCAATCCATCTTATTACATTTACCTTTGACAATCTTACAAACATAAGTAAAAGTCCTAGTGGAAGTGAGAATACAAGTGTAAGTACAAATATTGCAAGTGATGCAAGCATACCTTCTGCAAGCTTGGATACAACGCTTCCAAGTTCAACAAAGAAATTACCTTTATCAACAGCTAAATCACTATCATTTACAACATTATCAGCACTTAAGCATATGCTTTCCTCAAGTCCCCATTCTTCAGCTATCGAAAGAAATGTTCCATCATCAAGCATATCAAGAAGTGTTGATTGTACTTTATCTCTTAATTCTGTATTGCCAAGTTTAAAGCCTATTCCATACTGTTCATTAGATACATGCTGTGACAACATTCTGAATCTGCCGCCGATGAAACAGTCTCCTCAAGCATTGTGAACTTGTTACCTCTCTGCTCAAGCTGGTACTTTGCAACACCCATATCCATACATATCGCATCAACTGAACCAGCCTCAAGATTCATAAATGCACCATTATAATCACCAACCTGCTGTAATGAGGCAAAGCTTTTAGCAAGTGCAACATTTTCCGGTTCTGCATCTTCACCGGTAAATGCTGCAAGTGCAGATGAGTCTGACTGCACAACAACAACTTTTCCTGCTAAGTCTGATAATGAATTAATGCTTGAATCTGACTTTACTATTACAACCTGTGAATTATCAATATATGGAGTTGTCCATGTATAATCGGACTCCCTTCCGTCCATAGTAAATCCATTCCATATACAATCTATGCTTCCAGAAGTATTTCTTTTTCCAAAAATTTTCACTAATCGATATTGTTTCATAGAAAAAGTGAAAAAAGAAACAAAATTTTCTACCGTAAATTTAATTTATGATAGAAAAGAGAATGAACTATATGAGTATGTGTTATATAATGGGGATTATTCTAATGCACGAAAAATAAATATGGCTGACATTGGAATTCTAAATGATGAAGTGATTTTTTACCAAAGGATAGAAGCTTATGAACTTGTTGATGCTCGTAATAATGGTAATTTGAAAGGCGTGCTAAGGAATATAGCAGTCGGATTGAATGAAGAGTCAAATCCTATTATTATGTTGGTTAAAGACAAGTATTAAATGCTCCAATGTATAAGAGAAAGAATCTAATTACACTTTGAAGAGTGTAAACGTTTTATTAATCTACCCAAAGCAAATCACTCATTATACTGTCGGAAATGAAAATACCTTCACGAGTCAGGCGCAAGGCGCCCTCGTGCTCTTCCAGTTTTCCATTTTCCAGATAGGGCGCGGCCATCTTCCGGCAGTACTCCCATAGTTCATTGCCAAATGTCTGTTTTAGCTTTTCTATGGGTGTGCCCCACGCTGTGCGTATGGTAGTGATGATAAACTCATTGTAACGGGTGGCTTGATCCAGGTGCTCGATTTCAAAAGCACGCCGGTTCTCCTCTATCCCTTTTATATATAGGTCGATGGATGAAACATTCCATTCCCGTGTCATTCCGTCGAAAGAGTGTGCCGATGGTCCGCAGCCAAGGTAGGGTATCCCTTTCCAATACGAAGTATTGTGGCGGGAGTATTTGCCGGGTCGGCAGAAATTAGAGATTTCATAATGCTCGAATCCTGCTTTTTGCAGACGCTCTATCAGCAACGTAAAAAACTCCAGGCTGGAATCTTCGTCTACTTCGGATACCTGGTGCTGCTTCAACATCTTATATATAGGTGTATCTTCTTCGTAAGTCAAATGGTAAGCAGAAATATGCTCTACATCCAGGCGGATAGCTTGCCGGAGGTCGTTTTCCCACCGTCCCTTTGTTTCGCCCGGCAGTCCGTAAATCAGATCAATGCTGATATTCTGAAATCCCGCTTCTCTGCACCTGCGAACAGCTTCGATGGCTGTTTGGGAATTATGGCGACGTTTCAGTAATCGTAGTGTCGTATCATCAAAAGTCTGTATCCCCATGCTGATACGGTTGAAAGGGAGCGAAGATAACATCTTCAGATATTCCTGTGACAGATCGTCCGGATTGGCTTCCAGGGTGATTTCCTGACAATGGCTTACATCGAAAAGCCGGTGGATGGCATTGAATATACGGTCGAAATCTTTCGCCTCCAGTTGGGAGGGGGTCCCGCCACCGAAATAAATGGTTTCGACAGGTTCGCCATCCGTATACTCCTTGCGTAATTCCAGTTCACGGACCACGGCGGCAAGGTACGGTTCTTTGTACTTCATCTCCGTATTGGAGAAAAAATCGCAGTACAAACAACGTTTTGCACAAAAGGGAATATGGATATAAAGGCCTGCCATTATTTGAGTATTGTCCATATTTTTTGAGGGTCTTGACGGGTATCCCAAATCAATGCTACATATATTACATCTTTATCTACTGTGTAATATATTTTACAATGTTTTTCAACTAAATATCGGTAAGGTGGAGCCCAATCGGTTGTATTTTGCTCAATAGTTCCCATAAGAGGAAATTTTTTTAGCAGATTAATATGCTGATATATAGATTCTACAATATGTTTGGCTTTGGAAGTACCAAAGGTTGTCTGGTTAAATCTAAATATCTGCTCAATTTGTTGTTTTACAAGAGGATCCCAGATTGTTTTCATTGTAAGGATTTTATGAAGTCACTCATTTCCTGCTCTTCGATATAGTTTCCGCTCTTTTTATTATTTTCGGCTCGGTTTAACAATGCATTCAGGAGTTCGGAAGGCATATCATACGTTTTGGTCGGAGAGTCGGATAGTAACTTTTTAATGTACTTCTCGGCTTTAGCCAGTTTCTCGTTATCCAGTTGCATCAGAGCTTCAACCAGATCCATTTTACGTGCTTTTAATTCCATAGTTGTCATAGTAATAATCTTAATTTATATCTATTATACAAAGGTACGAAAAAATATCCCAGAAGAGGCCTGTTACATAACATAGTTCTCAAACACGGGGCAGATAATTGTTTTTTTCCTGTACATTCTCTAATTTGCGGCCTCGTGAGTAATTCACGTAATGATATTTATTGTTAAACTCAAAATACCTGATATCATGAAAGTATACCAAACAAACGAAATTAAGAACATCTCTATCTTGGGAAGTTCGGGCTCTGGGAAAACCACTCTCGCTGAAGCAATGCTTTACGAGGGTGGAGTTATAAAACGTCGTGGCTCTGTAGACGGAGGAAATACAGTGAGCGACTATTTCCCGGTTGAGAAAGAGTATGGATACTCAGTGTTCTCAACCGTTTTCAGTGTTGAGTGGCAAGACAGGAAGCTGAACTTTATCGATTGTCCGGGTTCGGACGACTTTATCGGTGGAGCTGTTTCAGCCCTGAACGTTACCGATACGGCACTGATGGTGTTGAATGCCCAGTATGGTGTGGAAGTGGGAACAATGAACCAGTTCCGGTATACAGAACAATTTCATAAACCCGTTATCTTCGTTGTCAATCAGTTGGATAACGATAAAGCGGACTATGACGGAACAATTGCCCAGCTGAGAGACCAGTTCGGTAGCAAGATTGTTCCTATCCAGTATCCGGTTAGTACAGGAGCATCTTTCAATGCCGTTGTCGATGTGTTGAAAATGAAGATGTATCGTTGGAAACCCGAAGGCGGTGTGCCTGACGTTCTGGAAATTCCGGCAGAAGAAATGGACAAAGCCATGGAACTTCACAAAGCGCTCGTTGAGGCAGCTGCCGAAAATGACGATATGCTGATGGAAAAGTTCTTCGAAGAAGGCACATTGAGCGAAGACGATATGCGTGCCGGTATCCGTGCCGGTTTGGTTATCCGCGGTATGTTCCCGGTATTCTGCGTTTGTGCTGGACGTGATATGTGCGTTCGCCGTACATTGGAATTCCTTGGAAATGTGGTTCCTTGTACCGACAAGATGCCTCGTCCGGTAACGACCGAAGGCGTGGAGGTTACTCCTGTAGCCGATGGCCCGACAAGTCTGTTCTTCTTTAAGACTACTATAGAGCCGCATATCGGCCAGGTTTCCTATTTTAAAGTGATATCAGGAAAAGTAAAAGCAGGAGACGATTTACTGAATGCCGACCGTGGTTCGAAAGAACGTATCGCACAGTTATTCTCCGTAGCCGGACAGACTCGTAACGAAGTGTCTGAAATGGTGGCAGGTGATATCGGTGCAACAGTGAAGCTGAAAGATGTACGTCGCGGTAATACCCTGAATGGTAAGGGTTGTGATTATAAATTCGACTTTATCAAATATCCGGACCCGAAATACCGCCGTGCCGTTAAGCCGGTTAACGAGTCGGATGCGGAAAAGATGATGGAAATCCTGAACCGTATGCGTGAAGAAGACCCGACATGGGTTATCGAACAGTCCAAGGAATTGAAACAGACTATCGTTTCCGGACAGGGAGAATTCCACTTGCGTACGTTGAAATGGAGAATTGAAAATAATGATAAGCTGCCGATTGAGTATCTTGAACCGAAGATTCCGTATCGTGAAACCATTACAAAGGCTGCCCGTGCTGACTATCGTCATAAGAAACAGTCCGGTGGTGCAGGCCAGTTCGGTGAAGTTCACCTGATTGTGGAACCTTATTACGAAGGTATGCCGGCTCCGGATATGTATCGTTTCGGCGGACAGGAATATAAAATTAGCGTACGTGATACGCAAACTATTGATTTGGACTGGGGTGGTAAGCTGGTATTTATTAACAGTATCGTTGGTGGAGCCATCGATGCCCGTTTCTTACCGGCTATTCTGAAAGGTATTATGGCACGTATGGAACAGGGACCGTTAACCGGTTCGTACGCCCGTGATGTGCGCATCATTGTCTATGATGGCAAGATGCATCCGGTAGACAGTAATGAAATTTCTTTCATGTTGGCCGGTCGTAATGCCTTCAGTACTGCCTTTAAAGAAGCTGGTCCAAAGATTCTCGAACCTGTTTATGATGTAGAAGTTTCTGTTCCGGGTGATTATCTGGGTGATGTAATGAGCGACTTGCAAGGACGCCGTGCCATCATTATGGGTATGAACAGTGAAAAAGGCTTTGAAAAGTTGTTGGCTAAAGTTCCTTTGAAAGAAATGTCCAACTATTCAACTTCTTTGAGTTCTATTACCGGTGGCCGTGCTTCATTCACAATGAAGTTCTCTGCTTACGAACTTGTACCGTCAGATGTACAGGATAAGCTGTTGAAGGCTTACGAAGCTACTCAGTCAGAAGATTGATTAATAAATTAGTATCTAACTATAAGGCATCCTCTTTGGGGGATGCCTTTTTTGTTTCTTTAAGCTGGTATCGCAAGTTTCTTTTTCCTTAAAACTCTTGTTTCAGTTGCTCTAACGTATGGAATACTGCCGGGCAGGTCACTGCATTCTTAATTGTCAGTGCATGTATCTGGTAGAACTTTTTCCGGTCCGTATGCGGATATTCTCGGCTGGCTTTCGGACGGTCCTCATAAATACTGCAATAATTGTCGCTTCCCAGGAAGGGACAAGGCATTGAACGGAATACATACTCCTTATCTTCATCGATATGCAAATGTCGTTGAACAACTTCATGTGGTTTGATACGCAATGCCTGTGCAATACGTTCGATATCACGGTCCGTGATGCGCGGTCCCAATGTCCGGCAGCAATTCCCGCAGTCCAGGCAATTGATTGAATCGAATACCTCCTGGTGGATGGCATGTATCGTGTCGTCCAGTTCCCGGTGACGGTTTTTCTTGATAGATTTGAAAAAAGTCTTTGTTTCCTTTTCTACTTTTTTAGCTCTCTCAGGGAGGGAGTTAATATCCATAAAATGATTATGTTTTAATTTGAAAGGGCAAATGTAAGCATTTACGGTGGAAAAAGAAAAAGCATCTTCATACGGTTGTTGTAATGCTGTAACAGCGACTGTGTTTCTTTGTGTAGTGTAAATATCTTACGTATGAAACTAAGAAAATATTATCCGACCGTTGTGCTTTCTGACATTCACCTGGGTTCTGAACACTCCAGGACGAAAGAAGTAACTAATTTCCTTAAACATATTGACTGCGACCGTCTGATCTTGAACGGTGACATCATTGATGGCTGGCAACTTCAGAAATCCGGCAAGCGATGGAAACAGGCACAAACCGATTTCTTTAAAGTTCTGATGAAAATGATGGAGAAGAAAGGGACGCAAATCATTTATATCCGTGGTAATCACGATGATTTCCTCGATAAACTGGTTCCTTTCCGGTTCTCCAATATCTCTATCGTAAAAGACTATTTGCTGAACAGCCACGGGAAGCGTTACCTGGTGACCCATGGCGATATCTTTGATACGATAACAACGAATATGCGTTGGCTGGCGATGCTGGGCGATATAGGCTATACCTTCCTGTTGTGGCTGAACAAGATTTATAACAAGAATCGGGAAAAGCATGGTAAACCTTATTTTTCCCTCTCGCAGCATGTGAAACACCGGGTGAAGAGTGCCGTCTCTTACATCTCTGATTTTGAAAAGGAACTGGTAAAACTGGCACAGGTCAAACGCCTTGACGGAATTATCTGCGGTCATATTCATCAGGCGGCAAATGTCCGGTACGGCAATGTTCATTACCTGAATTCCGGCGATTGGGTAGAAAGTATGACCGCTTTGGTTGAAAATGAACAAGGAGAATGGAATATTCTGACTTACAATAAGGCAGAGTATGATATGGAGGAAGAATCTGTTTCAAAACCTGTATTATATGCTGAAGTGATATGAAAATGCTGTTTATCATACAAGGGGAGGGTAGAGGCCATCTGACACAAGCCTTGTCTCTCCGGCGGAAGCTGGCAGACGAAGGTCATCAGGTTGTCGGTGTGCTTGTCGGGAAAAGTCCGGCTCGTCGTATCCCTGATTTCTTTATGGAGAAAATCAATGCACCGGTCTATTCTTTTGAAAGTCCGAACTTTCTGCCTACGGCAAAGAATAAACAGGTTAATTTGCTGAAAAGTATAGGATATAATGTATTGAGACTGCATAAATATACGGCTAGTATACACTATATTAACCGGATGATAAAGGAAACAGGTGCAGATGTGGTAGTCAATTTTTATGAGTTGTTGACGGGGCTGACTTACTTGTTTTGCCGTCCGAAAGCGATGATGGTTTGCATTGCTCACCAGTATCTTTTTCTGCATCCTGATTTCTCTTTTCCCAAGCTGAATGCAGTCTCTTTATCTTTGTTGAAATTTTTCACCCGTGTAACGGCTATCGGTGCTACGAAAAAGCTCGCCCTGTCATTTCGGAAAATGCGCGAAGTTCCGGCAGATAAGATGGTGGTAGTACCTCCTTTATTGCGTAAGGAAATAATAAATAAGACTCCCCGAAAAGGAGACTATCTGCATGGCTATTTGTTGAATAGTGGATTCAGCGAAGAGGTAAAAGAGTGGCATGCTGCTCATCCGGAGGTTCCGATGCATTTCTTTTGGGATAAGCGGGGAGCCAAAGAAACCACAAAGATTGACGATACACTTTCTTTTCATCAGTTGAACGATATTCGTTTTGTCAAATATATGGCAAATGCCAAAGCGTATGCAACGACAGCCGGTTTCGAATCTGTTTGCGAAGCAATGTATCTGGATAAGCCTGTCCTGATGGTTCCAACCCATATTGAACAGGCCTGTAATGCTCATGATGCATCTTTGTCGGGAGCGGGTACGGTGGCCGAGCACTTCGATTTGGATGTTTTGCTGCATTTATCGGAAACCCACCAGCCGAATCCAGTATTCCGTCATTGGGTACAGCAGGCGGATTGGTTAATCCTGCGTGAATTCCGTGAAGATTTGCTGATGGAGGAGATGCCGTCATCCGTTTGGCATCGCTTGTCTATGCATTGGGTGTATAGGGTGGCGAAGACATTTTCGATTTAACCGGTATCGCATTTTGTTATAAGTTTTTATTGCGTTAAAGCGGTAATGGCTCTTCGCCATTATTTATTCCGGTTAGTTTATATATAATATAATGTACGTGTACATTTTATAATGCTTGCTTATAGCTTTCCTTATCAGGGGTCCCTTTTCATGTTCCTGGTTATAATCCGGAAATGGGAAGGGAAAATAAGGTTTGTCATTTTTATCCCCGATTTTGTACAAACTATCGTATTCAATTGATAAGAAAGGATATGACCTGATAAAAAAATCAATAAAAATAATTGTGGATAAAAAACTATTGTTTACTTTTGCTGAAGTATTTGACGATCGTATGAAAAGCCGGTAGATAAGGCCGGTATTATTAGATAGAACTTTAAATTACTTAGTATTAATATTAAATTTTTGATTATGAACAAAAAGTTTTCTACGCTTTTAGCCAGCGTTTTGCTGGTTGGATCCGTTTCTGCTAATGCGCAGGTTAATGCGGATCAGGTATCAAAGCTTGAAAAGGGATTTTATGCCTTGAATGCTTCCGGAACAGCGGTTACAACGACAAATGGTTCTACTGTTGTAGGTAAAAATCTTCAGGTTGTAGATGGTAAATTAAAAGTTGCGAATGATCTGACTTCAGATTATAACAATGCTTTGTGGACAATCACTGCCAGTGCAACAAATTCAAATCACTTTACTTTGGTGAATAAAGCTACAGGCTTGGCTATTACATTTGATCCGAAGACTGCTGTTGTTGCGGATAAAGATGGTAAAGTGACAACTCCTGCTACAGGTCAGTTATTAACAGGTCAGAGTATGGCTTGGGGATGGGTTGCAAACTCTTACTCAGATGAGTTGGAAGCTCCTAAAGCATTAACTTATGCATTGTCTGTTGACTCAACAATGGCTTTGGCTACTGCTACAGACGGTACTGTTTTTGCTTATAAGTATGCTAATGCAAAACCGGCAACAGGTGTTACAGCCTTGACTATTCAAGCTACTAAACCGACAACAGTAGCAATGACAAAAGATGATCTGAATGTTTTGGACGGTGGTACTAATGGTCTGTATTTCACTTTAACTCCAAAGAAAAAGGATCTGAAAGTTGATATGATCAGTGGCGTTAAATTCCAGGCTGAAGATATCACTGGAGGTTATGTTGCTTTGAAAGAACTTGGTACTAAAAAGTATCTGCGTGTGGATACTGCTGTTCATGTTGCTACCGGCTTGAATAAAGATAATCTTTATCAATTAGCTCGTAAAGAACTAAAAACAGGCGAAACTACTGCAGCTTCTGTTCCTAACCATTTTAAGATTGTAAAAGATTTGTTTAAAGACAGCGTTTTTGTTTCAATCAAACAAGATGGTTCAAGATTTACGTATGATGAAGCAGGTAATGCAACTGGTTCACAGTGGGCTACAGCTATGGTTTTGACAGGAACTCCTCATGCAGCAGCTGATTATTGTACTTTGTCAAGTATCTTGTTGACTCCGACAACTGAAGTAATGACATTCTTTAAACCAGCAACTCCTACTTCTGCTACATTGGTAGAGGAAAACTTGCTTTTCGCAGTTTCTGATCCTGCAACAGCTAGCGACTATAAAACATCTGTTGCTGACGGTTTGTATTATATTAAGAACTCTAAAGGTCAGTACTTAGCATCTCCGATCTATAATAACGGTGATGATGCAAAATGGGTAACTGTTGATGCTAACGAACAGAGCGTTGCTAATATGCCTGCTTATCAGTGGGTTGTATTGAAAAATAATACTCTTTCTTATTTTGCAGACAAATCATCTGTAGAAATTATCAACCGTGAATTTGAAGGATTGAATGCAAATGCTATTCAATTGTATAAAAACGAAGGTGCTACCTACTATTATACAGCTGCTGCTTTTGATGATCTGGTAGCTACTGACTCTTTAGTATTCGAACAGATTACAGATAAAGCTGTGTTAGGTAATGAAAATCTTGGTTATAAAAAACTTACACCAAATGAGTTGAAGGTTAATCGTTATACATTCAATTACTTCAATCCGTATGTAAGCGACAAATATATTGGTAAGTCAACGGATTCTTTGTTAGTTGTAATGGATAATATTATTCCGTTTGAATTAACAGCTGGTGATGAAGAAGCTTATGGTTATACAGTTCCTGCTAAAGGAAACCGTATTGCGGATTTGAAACAATTGAAGAGACAGTCTTATACAATGGTTTCTCCTTCTGCAAAGGGTAACTTGAAGTTCGGTCAGAATGTAGAACATAAATATGTAATTTCTAAAGAAAACGATATTACAGCTACTCCTTTCTACTTCAAAGAAAATAACTATGCTAAGCGTGCAAGCGATGACGCAAAGAACAGTTTCTATGCTTTGGTTACATTTGATGTAAATGCTTCAACTGCAGATGATATCAATGGTAAAGCTGGTGTTGCAGACGAAACATTAGATGCAACATTGAAACAACAGGTTATCAGCGAAGTAAGAACTTCTTCTTTCTTGGTTGCTCCTTATGGCGCTCCTTTGTATCGTCGTTTCAACTCTAAGGTTTTGGAAGGCAATGAAGAAACTCCTGATGCTCCCGATACATTACGTTTTGTAGAAAAATACCGTAAAGAATATTTACAGGTAGAAGCAAACGAAAACTTCAAGGTTGATGGTATCAAGTTCTTAGGAATCTATACTCCTGACTTTACAAAAGATGGTAAATCATTTATCGTTGATACAGCATTCGTAAATCGTTGGAATGGTGCTATCAAACCGCAATATTTGATCTCTATTAACCGTATGGATCAAGCATTCGAACCGGGTGAAATGTGTCCTGTATGTAAAGAAATTGTAGCAAATGGTGGTACTCGTCCTGTAAACTGTCCTCACGATAAAGCAGGTAAGGCTCCGTTCCACATGGGTGAATATCTGGTTAACTTCGCAGACTCTGTAAATAATGCAGCTAACAAAGCTGATTATGCTTGGAAAGGTTACACTCGTGCTGGTTTCGTGAAAGCTGCTCATATGGGTGATAGCTTATTCATTTTGACAGGCCGTTTTGCAGATGTAACATTAGCTACATTCGATACTGCTGTTATCAAACAAGCAGTAAAAGATAAGAAATATGCAGAAAAGTATATCGTAAACTTACAGAAAGACAATCACAAAGCAGTAACATGGTCAATGCGTTTTGTAGATCCTGAAAAGGCTGCTAAGGAAAATGAAGAAGATCGTGCATTCTTGATGGAATCTCAGAAAGCTGAAGGCGATAAAGATATTGCTCCGACTAAGGGACAATGGTTGAAGATGCAGAACGGTTGTATCGTATTGTCAGGTTCTTTGGATGGTTCAGAATCTTCATTCGATCAGATTACTGGTGCTGATGATGCTTTGATCTTCAATGTTGAACAGGGTAATAAAGAAGATATAGCTACAGAAAACGAAGCAATTT
>OGPJ01002566.1_pt1 | contig 11516 bp, 8 predicted proteins | sample 1552831 | NCBI WGS metagenome assembly OGPJ01 (sample SAMEA2579914, study PRJEB22360) | human gut metagenome | biome: human gut; feature: human-associated habitat; material: faeces | place: Denmark | collected 2008/2010
GTAGTATCTATCGTATGCCTGCTTCGCTATGCATCAGGAAAGTGGAAGCAAAAGGCAATTCGCTCGAAATGGTAATTTTAATGATACCAACGGATTGCTATGCAGTTACACTGGTATACCATGACATGCCGCAATGTGAACATCGTATTCATCACCCGAAAGTGTTCGCATCTGCGGCATTTCTGTTTTGCATCGCTCGGTGCAGTACTCGCATCTGGTGTGAAACGGACATCCCGATGGCGGATCTGACGGGCTCGGAATCTCGCCCACTACCACCTTCTCATTTGCATGAAATAATGCTTTTGTGTATGGGTGTGCTGGATGTTCTAAAATCTCCTTTGCCGTACCAAGCTCAACAAGATGACCCAAATACATAACACCTATACGGTCGGACAAATATGAAACGACACCAAGATCATGTGAAATGAAAAGGGATGTCAGCTTATATTTTTCCTGCAGCTCACGCATTAAATTTAAGATCTGTGCCTGCACCGAAACATCAAGTGCAGAGACAGGCTCATCTGCCACGATAAAGGAAGGCTTCATTAAAAAGGCTAGCGCAATGCTGACACGCTGGCGCTGTCCTCCGGAAAGTTCTTTGGGATATCGGTTTGCATACTCTGCATCAAGCCCAACTTCTTTTAATATTTCCTCTACCTTTGCCTTTCGCTCTTCTTTTTTCATATCCTTTCTATGAATCTTAAGCGGTTCTTCTAACAGCCAGCCAATTTTCTTTCTCGGATTAAGCGAAGAATATGGATCCTGAAAGACCATCTGAATCTCTTTTCGAAGCGGATGAAACTGCCTCTCATTCATTGAGGCGATATCCTGTCCGCGAAATAAAATAGAACCTTCATCTGGTGTAAAAAGATGAACAAGCATATTTCCGATAGTTGATTTTCCACAGCCAGACTCTCCGACAAGGCCAAGTGTCTCCCCCTCGTAAAGCGTCAGATTAAAATTTGATACGGCAAAAACATCTTTTCTCTTGCCGTCATGATATGTTTTCGTCACATCTTTTAGCTCAATCAATGGCTGTCTTTGTTTTATTTGTTCAGTCATGAGTATTGCCCCTTCCTGAGTCAAAGCTTTTATTCCAACATGCTACAGCGCGTCCATCTTCCTGCACTAGCGGCGGCACTTCTTTTTGGCACTTATTTGTACAGTACTCGCATCTTTCTGCAAAGCCGCAGCCTGTATTATTTCTTGCATATAGTCCAGGCACACTGCCTGGTATAGCCTTTAATGGCTTTCCGCGCTTTGTAATATCAGGAATCGCCTCTACAAGGCCTTTTGTGTATGGATGAAGCGGATTAGTTAAAATTTCATCTACCGGACCGCTCTCCGCAATACGTCCCGCATACATAATGTAAACACGGCTGCACAGACGGCTTACAACGCCAAGATCATGAGAAATTAAAAGAATAGCTGTATTAGTTTTTTTATTCATCTGGCGCATCAAATCCATAATCTGCGTCTGAATTGTGACATCAAGCGCAGTTGTTGGCTCATCGGCAATCAAAAGAGCTGGATTATTTATAAATGCCATTGCAATCATAACTCGCTGGCGCTGTCCACCTGATAACTGGTGAGGATAGCATTCATACAGATCTTCCACATCTGGAAGACCAACGCTTTTTAGCTGTTCTAAAACAAGGCTCTTTGCCTCTTTTTTACTTATACCCTTTTGGTGAGTTAAAAGACATTCACGCACCTGTTTCCCTACCTTAATAAGTGGGTTAAGAGCTGTCATAGGCTCCTGAAAAATCATGGAAATACGCTTTCCTCTAATTGACGTCCACTCTTTTTTTGTCAGTTCATTTAAATCCTCTTGCCCATTTTCGCCGTTTAAATACATGTGCCCCATAATGCGTGTATTTGGCGGCTGAAGGCCCATCATAGAAAGCGCCGTGATGGATTTTCCGCAGCCTGACTCTCCTATCAGTGCAACCATCTCTCCTGCATCAATGTGCATATTGAAATCTGTCACCGCCGGATACCACTTTTTTTCATGTTCAAAATCCAATGAAAAATGTTCTGCCCTAAATTCAATCATTGCTCAGTCACCTCCTGGATTCCGTCTCCAATCAAATTAAAGCTCATGACAAGCAATGTAATCACAATCGCTGGCATGGCAATGTTCCATGGTGCCATAAGAAGCGTTTGCTGGGCATCTGAAAGCATCAGTCCAAGACTTGGCTTTGGCGGTGCTACACCAAGTCCTAAGTAGCTTAAACCTGCCTCTGACATGACAGCTGACGCAAATGTTAGTGATGCAGTTACCGTCAGCTCTGAGAATAGATTTGGCAAAATATGCAAAAACATGATTCGCGGTGCAGATGCTCCCCTGACACGCTCTGCTTTTACAAAATCTGCTTCACGAAGCTTTAAAAATCCGCTTCGCGCCATACGTACAAAACGCGGAATGGACATGATTGACAATGCCAGAATCGTATTGCTTAAACCGCGTCCAAATATACACATCAGCATTAACGCGAGCAAAATCCCAGGAAATGCCATCTGTGCGTCCACGATTTTCATAATCACTTCATCGACATAACCGCCAAAATATCCAGAGCAGGCACCAAGAAGTGTTCCCACAAGTCCGCCTGCTGCTACAACGACAACACCAATACCAAATGATACCTGTATACCCTTCATTATGCGGCTCATCACATCTCGACCAAACTGATCTGTTCCCATAAGATGTGATATGCTAGGAAGCGACAGCTTTGGTGCAAGATACATTTCTTCTGGATCATATGGCAGCCAAAATAAGCTGACAACAAGCATCCCAAGCATAATAAACGCCAGAATTGCTCCTGTAAGAAAGCTTTTATTTTTTAAATATCGTTTCATGGATTGTTTTCCTTTTTATAATCTAAATAAATGAGTTCACGGGCTGCCTAAGTTATCACTGGGCTTCGAACGATGGCTTAGCCTAGGTTACTAGCCCATGAACAATCTACTTTACTTCAGACGAATTCTCGGATCTACCAGTGAATAGATCAGATCGACGGCGAAATTGCACACCACAACAATGAGCGCTAAGTAGAAGGTCAGTCCCTGCAACAGCGGCAAATCTCTGCTTGAAATTGAAACAGATATCAGCCTTCCGATTCCTGGCATTGAAAAAACATTTTCAACGATGATGCTTCCGCCCAAGATATCTGCTGCTGTCATACCAAAAATTGTAATTACCGGAATCAGGGAATTTCTAAGCACATGACGGTACATCACCTTATTTTTTCCTAAACCTTTACTGTATGCAGTACGCACATAATCTTGCTTTCTTTGTCCGTTAACTGACACCTTAACATAACGAATCACTATTGCACTTGTACCAAGCGCTAATGAGCATGACGGCAATATAAGGCTTTTAAGCCATCCTGACGGACTTTCTGAAAATGATACAAAACCAATAGATGGAAGCCATTTTAAACCAACTGTAAAAATGCTGATTAAAAAGATTGCCATACAGAAAGACGGGATGGAAATGCTGACCTGTGAGAGCATGGAAAGCGGAAGACTATACCACTTATCTGAGTGGTCTGCCAGCCACACACCAGCCAAAACACCAATTATCAATGTCAGAATAAGTGTTATTATCGCAAGACTTCCAGTTACTTCAAGCGCATCTGATATAAGCTGTGCAACCGGCTGCTGATAACGATATGAAACTCCAAGATCGCCTCGAAACAGTCCTGCAATCCAATCTACATAACGCACAAGTGCAGGCTTATCTAATCCCATGCTCTTATTCAGTGCCTCAATCTGCATTGGATCTGCATCTACTCCAAGAATGATATAGGCAGGATTTCCCGGCAAAATCTGAAAAACACTGAATGTAATAAAAGACACTAGCAGCAGCGTTACCAAAAGGCCCGCTACTTTTTGTATATAATAATTCATATGTCTTACTCCAAAACAGCCCGCCGAAAAAACTTTCGCCGGGCTGCCTTTCTTATATAGATTTATTCCTCGTAGTAAAGCTTGCTTAAATCAATGAAGCTTACCGGGTAGAAAGTGTAGCCCTTTAAATCGCTTCTTGTAACAGCAATGGCATTCGGATCACAGATCCATACAGCAGCAGCGTCATCTGTCAGCATCTTCTGACACTCCTTAAATAACTCAACGCGCTCCTCATCAGAAGCTGTCTTTGCTTCTTCGATCAGTTTATCGTAATCCGGATTATTATATTTCATGAAATTCTTTGCATAATCGCTTACATAACGACCTAAAATATCGTTTGGATCAAGCTTTCCTGTCAAACCAACAACTGTTGTCTGATAATCTGCATTCGTGTATACCTGCTCTAACCACTGGCCCCACTCAACTGGTTCAATAGTTGCGTTGACATTGATCTGCTTTAACTGCTGTGCGATTACCTGAGCAGTATCAATATGCTTCTGATAATTAGACGGAACTGTGATTGTAATATCAAAGCCATCCTCATATCCTGCTTCTGCCATCAATTCCTTTGCCTTATCTACATCATATGTGTAGACATCTTCAAGCTCATCATTATAAAAATAAGACATTACCGGGCTGAAGTTACTATAAAGCTCTGTAGCATATCCGGCAAATACACCGTCAATAATCTGATCCTTATTAACTGCATACTCAAATGCCTGACGTACACGTACATCATCAAATGGCGTGGCTGAGTTATTTAACGCAAATAGCTGAACCATGTTCTGCGGAGAGCTGTTTACAGTAAAGTCACCTGTTAAATAATCAGCGCTGTCTGCATAAACAATTCCTGCGTCAAGCTGTCCTGACTGCAGCGCTGTTAAAACGGCACTGTCATCACCCATGATATAAATCTGTGCCTCATCGATCTTTGGCATTCTGGATTCATCATAATAATCTTCATTTTTCTCCAGAACAACCATCTGTCCAGGAACATATTTTTCAAACACAAATGGGCCGGTTCCTACCGGAGCACTTGACTGATCCTCATATCCTTTTGGAAGTACTGCTACTCTTGTATACTGTAAAAATGCAGCATCAGCCTCAGCAAGTGTCATTGTAACTGTGTAATCATCAACGGCTTCTACTGAAGTCAGATTTTTAAATTTAGAAGAAAGAGGCTCCTCTCCGCCTAAACCGGAAAGAGATTCATAGGTATATACGACGTCCTCAGCCGAAAATGCCTTTCCATTATGGAAGGTTACGTCGTCTCTTAAATGAAAGGTATAGGTCAATCCATCATCGGAAATGTCCCAGCTCTCGGCTAATCCCGGAATCAATGCTCCTGTCTCATCAAACAGTACAAGTCCCTCAAATACATTGTGAAATACGGCCTCTGTGTCGCTTGCTGCTGAAAGCCATGGATCCAAGTTATCTGGCTCAGACTCCATATTAATGCGCACAACTGTCTTATCTGTCTCCTCTGCCGATACGCCAAACGGCATTGCTGTCACTGCCATACTCATGGTCAATGCTAATGCTGCTGTCTTACCTGTCTTTTTCATTTTTCAATTTCCTCTCTGCGCCGCTTATACAAAAGTCTGCCACGGCGGCGCCGCAGACTCTGGTCAGCGGCTCTATGCTCGCTGCCACAATTTCATTGTAGAAGATTTTTTCTTATTTGTACAGAGGTTTTTCTCACTTTTCTGTTCTAAAAGAGATACATTTTATTTGATTTCCTTTTTACCTTGTAGTATAATAGGTTTATCTGCTGTGACACAGCGAATCCAATTTTTGAGGTGACTTATGATTGTATCTACCAGAGGACGTTATGCCCTGCGTGTTATGATTGATATCGCAGAGCATCCAAATGAACCATATATTCCATTAAAATCAATTGCTGCCAGACAGGGAATTTCTGAAAAATATCTGGAAAGCATTTTAAAAATTCTTGTCCAAGAACACCTTCTTGAGGGCATGCGCGGCAAGGGCGGCGGCTATCGTCTGACTATGTCTCCCAGTGAATACACAATCGGAAGAATCCTGCGCCTTACAGAAACAAGTCTTGAACCTGTCGGCTGTATTGAATCTGGCTCAACCTCCTGCCCTAAGGCATCTGAATGCCGCACAATTGGTATGTGGATGAAACTAGGTGAAATCGTAAATGACTATCTTGACAGTATTACATTAGCAGACCTGCTTGCTCAGTGATGGGCAGGCAGGTCTTTTATTTCTTCCTTACGGTGCTTTTGCGAAGCTTTGCAGCTACACTTTAAAATATTACACCTTCTCCAACCGTATCTGATCAATGCGAAGACGTGAATTTATGCTGTGAACACTTATTTCGTGCTGACCTTTCTCTAGTTTGCACTCCCAGACTGGTGCCCACTTCCATACATGCTCTGATGCATATTTCCATAGCGGGCGTCCACCATACAGTTCTTTTTCTGGTACAATGGCGCCATCTACTCCTACAGTATAGTGTGAACAGTCATCTCCCCACTGCCAGGTATGTACCCAGATACGGTAATGACCGCCCTGTGCCTTAACTGTATAGTGAAGGCTTGGCGCTTCTTGTTCACTCCATGATAAGCCTTCCTTTTCGATATACATAGCAAGACCACTTTCGTTATATGCCGGACTGTCACAATAATTCCAAGAAGTGCCGTCTGCGCTGTCATTTGTAGATGCAAATGCAGTTTGTGCCATTGCAGATGCTGCGTCAATTTCGATAATGCCATTTGCCTCTGTGACTGTGCTTGCCGCTTTTGCCAAGATCTGCTGCGGCGTAATCGTATCGCTGTTTTCTTCTGGACGAATTATTATATCATCATCTTCTAGCGAATCTTTTCCTGCTGCAAGCGGAAGATATAAAACAGGGCGCGGCTCTGGTGTTACATTGCCGTACCAGTGCTCACAATATGCATCAAGATCAATATTTTTAGGAAGCATTTCGCATTCTGGATTTGACAGGACAATTCCAAGATTGCTTCTTTTATAAGCTCCATCCACAAGTTTTGTCAGACTTGTAAGCTGACAAGACAGCTGTTTTCCTGCCTCGCTCTTTTCATCGTATAAAACGGCGCGTGTGAATGAAACATATGGATCAATTGCTGTGAAGGTGAGACTGTGAAGTCCTGCTGCCAGTCCAGTAAAACAGCCTGTCAGCTTATCCACATTGTTTAGTATGTTATGCTTCCAATTTGCACGGTGCTCATCTGTTGACTGCGACTCAAACACATTCATTTCACCATTGTCTACAGATATGCCAATACGAATACGTCCCACAGAGCAAAGCGTTGGGAAACGATGAAGCTCTAATACAAAATCACCACCTTGTGTCAGATAGAACGGGCAGGACCACTGTGCACCAGGTGTCTCTGCCTCCAAAAGACTTCCCTGTGAACGGCCCAGATTAGAAATTAGCTTCCAGCCTTCTGCATCCAAGCTTGATACTTCTGTACCATTTTCTGCCTCAATAACACATCTGCCGCTGTCTTCAATCGCAACATGCAAAGCTACTGCCTTAGTCAGCTTTGCATCTTCTGCATCCTTTTGTACACGAGCCTTTACATCATCGGTCTTATCGGTTACTGGAATTGTACAAACCTTTTGTGTACCGCTAAATACTACGATTTCACCGTGGCGAACAAGTGATGACTTTGCATCATTAGATGCATTTTCAGAGTGAAGTGCTTCTGAGGATTTAGTCTGTGGTATTACGCTAAAAACGAAGCGAGTTTCTTTTGTAAGTGTTCCTTCTGTTGGAAGTGCACCGACAATCTCAAGCCACTCTGGCTTTTCAATCTTATATGACAGTGCGCCGTCTCCTGCATTTGCAAGTTCAATCCATTTCGCGTTACCGTGTGTGCTGTCTGTGAAGGTGAGCTCACTTTGGTTATTCCAGCAGGTGACAATCAACTTATCTGCTGCTGCATGTAATGGCACACGGCATGATGGATACATAGCTGTGCGCGGCGGTGGGAAATCCTCTGGTGTTAATATGCCATTCCACTTTCCATTACTCATAACGTGATTGTAGTAGTAGAGAAGCTTTCTGCGCGCCAGATCAAATGCATGGCTCTTATCGGTATAACGCTTTGCATCACTGTTTTTGCCCTGTCTTATGCAAAGATGGCTGCGATCTGCATAATAATACATGCCATTTGTAAAATAAGCTGCCTGCACCTTCATCAATATCATCTGGAAAAAGGCATCCTTCTCCTGCTCTGGCAAGTTCTCATAAATCTTCTCCAGCTCACTGCAAATATATTCATAACGATGCATGCGTGCTGCTGCCTCATCTCCAAATGCTGTCTGTGAAAAGCAGTCATCATCCATATGCTCAAGCTTTCTTGCATTTGTAAGCTGATCAAATTCTAATAGGAGCGCTGCTGCTGCTTTTCCTGGCTGTCCTGTAAACATGCTGTCTAACCATCTTGTCAAAAAAATAGTTTCGTCAAAGGTTTCAAGATCGCGATTGGCATCTCCATCTGCTTCCCATGCAAGCTTTGCGTAGAAGGAAAGCTGCTGCTCTAGTGGCTTAATTGCGCCGAAATTTGTAACCCACACCTTCTGAATGCCTTCTTTGTATGCCTTTAACAGCTCATTTCTAGTGTGAGACATTGGAATTGAGCAGATAAACAGATAGGAAGCTCCCGGCGGTGCCCAGTAAGAATTATGATAATAAATACCATTTCCGCTCTTTCTTGCCTTTTCCTTCTCGCCTGGATAGCGGCGCACATAACCATAGTTGTCATTTGTCCAGATCAGTGTCAGATCTTCCGGCACCTTTAAGCCATTATCATAAAGCTCAAGCACTTCTTTGTACGGCACAAAGGTCTTCATAGGCTCGGTGTCTAATGTTTCAGAAAGAATCTCCTGTTGTGCTGCCATAACAGATTCAAGCAGCTCAATTTTAGCTTTTAGTAGTTTCTCTCCTGTCAGACCTTCAAGTGATTTTGTCTCAAAACCTGAGTCGTGGATTCCTCTCATACCAACTGTGTAGCTTACTTCAAAATCACGGTTTTGCTCTACGCTCTCGCGCCAATACTCCTTTAAGATTTCACGGTTTCTGCCTGGAATAGAAAAATCATATTCCACATCGGTATAGCCCTTCTTTGCAAGCCACGGCTTCCACTCGCGATTATTGCTTCTCATCAGCATATCACAGTGAGACGTTCCGACAACTATGCCCATGCGGTTTGCAAGCGCACCGTTTTCCTGTTTTAGATTAAAGGAATTGACATGCATTGCCGGCCAGATATAATTGAGCTTTAAGCGAAGCAGCAGTTCAAAAATCTTTTCATATGTCTTTACACCGATGGTCGTTTCACCCATATAGCGCCATACCCAGTGCTCTAACTCTTCCTCGTCGTTGATAAAAATTCCTCTGTACTCAACAGACGGATAATCCACCTTGCAATAACCATTTTCAATTACAGCTTCACTTCTACGGCGCACCGGCACATCGGCAAAGAAATACCATGGTGATACACCAAGCCATTCACAGAAATCATAAATGCCATAAATTGTACCGCGGCGGTCTGTTCCTGCAATTAAAAGCTCTCCGTCCTTTTCCTGAATCAAAAATGCTTCCTTACGGTACGTGCCATCTTCTGCCTGAAGTTTTGAAATATCTGCCTTTTCATCTAACTCTGGCAGATTGCCCACTGTTCCGACAAGGATACGAATAATGCCTCCTGCTGTCACGCTGCAGTCAAGTGTACGAATTAAATCGCGCCGCAGATTCACAAGTGCAATCTTGACTGCTTCGCTCTCACTAGAGCTAAATACCAGTTCAACCTTGCTATATTCTCTGATTACCATTGTTTTTCCTCCGTTTTTATGACAATTCAAAGTTTTACAAAGATGTAAAACTTTGAATTGTTACTCACCTTTCTATCGTCATCTTACAATAGCGTTCGTAAAAACGCAAGCTCTTATTGACAGCAAAAAGGTGATATTTTAAAATATCAGTATGGTACAAATTTAAGTCACAAAATCAGAAAGGATCACATTATGATTACTATTAACGCTGGACAATCTACTTCTTTTCCACGCATTGCTGATGCTATTGAGGCTGCTAAAGCCTATGCTCCTATGCCTGTCACAATACACATTGCACCGGGACGCTATCACGAAAAGCTGACAGTCTCACAGCCTCACGTTACACTTATGGGCGACGATGCTTCAAATACGATTCTTACATATGATGACTATGCAAGAGAAATCATGCCAGACGGAATAAAGCGAGGTACCTTTCGCACCTACACTTTATTTTTAGATGCGCCGGATATTACTCTTTGCAATCTCACTGTAGAAAATGCTGCTGGCGCTGGAAAGGAAGTTGGTCAGGCGATTGCTCTATATGCTGAGGGAGAAGGAATACGTGTGGAAAACTGCCGTCTTATTGGAAGTCAGGACACTCTCTTTACGGGACCTCTTCCTGAAAAAGAAAAGGAGCCGGGCGGTTTTCGCGGTCCGAAGGAATTTGCCCCGCGCATCAACGGAAGACAATATTATAAAAATACTTATATATGCGGTGGTGTCGATTTTATTTTTGGAAGCGCCACTGCTTACTTTGAAAATTGTACACTTGAATCACTTCCTGAAGGCGGTGGCTATGTGACGGCCGGTTCATCGCCAAAAGGTCAAACTTATGGCTAAACATATTCAATCATTGCCGCTTTATTGGAAGTGAACCTAATACATGTTACCTTGGCCGCCCATGGCGTGAGTATGCAAAAGTAGTCATTTTAAATTCTGAGATAGGTGATCATATCAAACCTGAAGGCTGGCACGACTGGGGAAAGATTGATGCTCACGATACTGTATACTTTGTAGAATACAAAAATTATGGCCCCGGTGCCGCAGGTGCGCGCCCGTCATGGACACATACACTAACTGACACAGAGGCCGAAAAATATACTTATGCTTCTGTTTTTAACTGATACCATATTCATATTTTTGTTCGCCATTTTGTGATGACTCATCATTTTTTTGACGCATATCATAATGAATATCCTGATCCATCATTTTAAGCATTGCTCTTGCGGCAGGCGGCCAAAACTGCCTGCCTATTCCATTTACAATTTCATCATGCACGCAGTCTTGCGTTAATGCCTTTCGATACGATCTATTTGAGGTCATCGCATCATATGCATCAGCAACTGCAATGATGCGCGCCTCTTCTGGTATCTCTTCCCCCTTTAAGCCTCTTGGATATCCCTTTCCATCCCAGCGCTCATGATGATACAGCGCACCATACTTAAGCTCTGGCATTGAACTGATACGCGATAAAATCTGTGAACCAATCACGGTATGAGCCTTAATTGCCGCAAACTCTTCATCAGTCAGCTTACCAGGCTTTCTTAAAATTGCATCATCCACACCAATCTTTCCGACATCATGAAGCAATGCCATGTAATACATGCCATCGGCTTTCTCATCATCATATCCAAGCAGTTTTGAAATCTGTCTTGTATACTTTGCCACACGAGCAGAATGACCATTTGTATAACTATCCTTCGCGTCCACGGCACGCACCAGTGATTCAATCGTCTCTATCGACTGCTCATGACTTTTCTCAGCCGCCAGCTCCT
>OGPJ01002567.1_pt1 | contig 11511 bp, 6 predicted proteins | sample 1552831 | NCBI WGS metagenome assembly OGPJ01 (sample SAMEA2579914, study PRJEB22360) | human gut metagenome | biome: human gut; feature: human-associated habitat; material: faeces | place: Denmark | collected 2008/2010
AATGAGCTGACACTGGGGCAGAAGCCCAACCACGGCTGGTTCGGACAGGAAAAAAAGAGAATCTTCATTATCGACGATCACCTCTCCTTCCACTACGGGAGAAAAGTCTGTAACAATGAAATCTCCTTCGGTATCGACCGCCCTCTCTCGTTCTTCCCGGATGTTAGTAACAGGCAGGTTCAGTATACTCGGCAGATTTCCGGCTATCAGCGTATTCACATCCACTTGGCGAGGCGCTTCCTCCCAGACCGTTACCAGCAACTTGGTCTGTCGGGCGGCAAGAGGCAGTTTACGGCTCACACGCGGATCGATACTCGGACCATAGCCTCCGATCTGTATATTGAGTTGAAGCATACCGTCATTATCAGAATTATTGCTGACCAATTGCTTCAGCACGAAACTCTCCTGTCCCTTGTTCGTGATCTTGGTCACTTCGGGCTGCCCGATCGTATAGAAAGGAAGAGGCGTCGGACGATCCCATCCGGAAATACCTGCACGGATATCGGCCCCGCTGATCATCTCCAACGTATCTAACAGGTTCTCGAAGCGCATATTACGAAATTCGTTCCGTTCCAACAGGGCATACAGGGAATCCCTGAACAGACTTATCCCCATATTCACTTCGGCAGGAGCAAACAAGCAATACCCTTTCAGACTGATCGTGTTATTCAGCAAATCGAGATGTTTCACATCAGACAGAAGCTCTTTAAACGAATATCTCTCCATCAGCCGGTTCGCTTTCTCATTATTGCTGATCCCGTTTATCTCGCGTTCCCACCCATTATTATCGGATTTCCTCTGCAGATAAAGTTCGACCAATCGGTTCGTAACAGACCATTCGGAAGAATAGATATTATACCGGAAATTATAGAGTTCGGGAAACAGGAAATATGGATTGCTTTGGGAAGAGATATTGAACTTGCCTCGACTGCCAGAAGAGAAATTATAATTACCTTCCGTCTGCGAAAAAATCCACAGGAAACTGTTCATCACCCGAATCTCCGCCTCTTCTTCACTGATCTCACGCCCTCCCCGCTTCGACCATTTCAACTGGTTTTTCTTGCTTCTGACAAAATCCATCTGATTGAACATACAGCCCAGTTCCGGGAAAAGAACCATTTCCGGCTGCACCACTTCCTGCGCTTGCGACCAGGAACGGACATAGCTATAGAACTGTGCCGGAACTTCCACCACTGAAAACCGGTCGAACGGGTAACTCAACTTATACGTACGTTCGAGATTCTCCCGCAGGTTGCGGATCAATCCCGGAATCGTATCACGGATCGAATCGAACGCCGCCTCGTAATAATCGTGCCCTTTTATATGCCAGATGCTATAGAGCGTACTATCACTTTCCACACTCTTCTGTTCGTATTTTCCGATAATAAGGGAAATGGACTGATAGGGATTGTTTGCTGACTGCGAAATAGAAACCAGTCCGGGAAGCGGCTTCACATCCAACCGAAAACGACTGAAATAGGTCTGTTGCCAATCAGGACTCTTGTCGCTATACCCCGTTCCGGGACGCGGATACCAATAGGTTTCGGGCGTAAACAGCACATAATCTGATGTCTGAAAACTATATTTCTTATCGAGCTTAAGCATTTCCTTATCATGCGGTTGCTGCAAGACCTCCTCCGGGATATCCAGATAACAAAAATCATCTTTTATCCTCCCTTCATAACTGACCGAAAACGAAATGGTATCACCCTTTTCTATCTTCCTTCCGAAATCCACCGCTAAAATCTGTTCCTCCCGCTTAAAATTCAACGACTTCTCTCCATCCTTTACCTCCTCGACCCTCAATCCGGGATTCAGGCAAAAGATAAATACTTCCGATGCAGCAAGCGCCGTTCCCTCCATCCCGACAACGGAACGGATTGTTTCAGACTTCTGTTCCACCGAAATATCGTAGTAATCAATCGCCATCTTTGGCTCATATACATATTTATTGTTAATACTTGTGTATAAAGCACGCATCTCCCCTTCCCAGAGAATCGAACGTACATGTCGAAAACCCGCCGTCACCATTAGCAAGAACATGCAGAACGAAAGGAACAACCACGGATAATGGCTTCTCCTAGCATTCGGCAACCGCTTGAACAAGAAGATCGTAAAGAAGATGAATCCCAAACCGGCAAAGAAATAAATCGCTCGGTGGTTTAAGATCAGCTCCAGGTTACTGAACCCGACGATCGTCGATTTGAACAACGGCAGGTTATACACCATATAATCGAACAGATAGTAGAACTTATCCTGTATATAAAACAAGGTCAGCCCAATATACCCTAACAAAAGTATAAAAGTGAGCGCCTGGTTCTTTAACAACAACATAAGGAAAATTGAAAGTCCGATGATAAATATCAAAGTAGGAATACTGATCAGAAAGAAATAAACCAGATAAGCCGGCAAATCGACCGTCACGCCCGATGCCATAAAGTTAAAAGCCAGCACAATCGCCAATACCAGCAGGTTCAGGAACAGGAACACCCTGAGGTTTCCCCATATCTTCCCGACCACATACTCGGCATTACTGAGCGGCCGGACATAAAAGACCTCGAAAGTATCGAGCTTCTTGTCCCTTTTCAGAAATTCGGAAGAAAGGAAAACTGCGACCACCGCCTGTCCCGTATTCAACAACAAAAGGTTCAGATAGGGTATATTGGATGAAACCGATTTTGCAAACCACAGGCCGAAATTGTCCTCCATCAACATCATGGCAAAGTTGAAAAATCCTAAAAACACCACGGCAAGCAGGGTGAAGATACGGAAAAACCAACTCCTCACCAATATCTTGCTTTCGTATTTAGCTACAGATCGTATGTTCATGATAAATGACATAGGCAAGTGATCTCTTTTAATCGTTTCTCCAACGGTTCAACTTGTTTTCCATATAATAGACATAGGCATGTTCCAGATTAGGCGGATAGGATTCCGCATCATATCCCTGTACCTCGTCAGCCACGACCTGCACTTCCCAGCCCGTACCGGAGGGAATCGTCGAGATAACCGGATACAGTTTATCCACCTCATGCAATTCGTCGCTAGTCACCCGTATACGCCACACTTTTCCTTCCGCCTGCCTCAACATATCTTGCGGGGAACCGTAAAAAGAAACTTCTCCCTTATTCATAAGCGCCATACAGTTGCATGTACTCGATATATCGCCCACGATATGGGTGGAAAGGATAATTGTCACGTCGTTTTCGCTGACTTCCGACAGGAGATTGCGAAAACGAATCCGCTCCTCAGGATCGAGCCCCGTCGTGGGTTCGTCTACAATAATCACTTTCGGATGATGAATCAATGCCTGCGCAATCCCCAAACGGCGCTTCATACCTCCCGACAACTTATTGGCATACCGGTCGCGTACATCGAAAAGTCCGACATTCTCCAGCATCTCGTCCACTGCATTTTTCCGCAAAGACTTACAGTTCATACCGGAAAGACGCGCAGCATAATCTAAAAACTCATACGTTTTATATTTGGCGAAAAAACGGAAATCCTGTGGTAGATATCCCAATACCCCCCGTATCTCCTTGCGCTGCCGCATCAGGTCGTACCCGCAGATATTCACCTCACCCGAAGTAGGTTCCATAAGAGCCACTAAAATACGCATCAAAGTAGATTTGCCAGCCCCGTTCGGGCCCAAAAGTCCGAACATACCAGTCGGTATTTCTAGACAGACATCTTTCAATGCGTGGTTTCCGTTCGGATACACTTTATTGAGTTTTCTAATCGATATGCTCATCAACAAGTAAATTCAAATTCATATAAATAGAGAGTCTAAAGATAATAGTTATAATATAAAAACAGGCACGGATTACATGGATTTCACAGTTTTAAATCAAATTAAACCGTGCAATCCGTGTAATCCGTGCCCGAAAAACAGATAAAACTATGTAAATCTATCGATTAATAGTTCTGTTTCATCGGTTCGAAGTAAGCCTGAGGATGTTCGCATGCCGGACATTTCTGCGGAGCTTTCTTTGATTCGATAACGAAACCGCAATTACGACACTGCCATAAAATAGCTTCGGCTTTTTCAAACACCGTACCTGTTTCGATGTTAGACAACAGCTTGCGATACCGTTTTTCGTGTTCAGCCTCAACCTTGGCAATCATACGGAAAGCAACAGCAATAGTTTTAAATCCTTCTTCTTCAGCAATATCAGCGAAAGCAGGGTAAAGGTCAGCCCACTCTTCGTTTTCTCCGGCAGCAGCAGCAGCCAGGTTTTCAGCAGTTGTTCCGATCACGCCTGCCGGATAAGCTGCTGTGATTTCAACCATACCACCTTCGAGGAATTTGAAGAAACGTTTGGCGTGTTCCTTTTCCTGTTCAGCTGTTTCCATAAATACACCTGCAATTTGTTCGTAACCTTCTTTTTTGGCCACGCTTGCGAAGAACGTGTAACGACTTCTTGCCTGAGATTCACCGGCAAATGATTTCAGCAGATTCTGCTCGGTACGAGTACCCTTAATACTTTTTTCCATAATGCTAATTATATATGTAGTATAAAATGAGTTTGTAAGATCGCCCTATTGAAATAACTCTCAAAAGTAGGAAAATGTTTAAGACTTTAATTTATTCTTTTACTTAAAATATATCTATCCACAGATAAATATCATCTATTACTTTTCTTCTGAAAGATAAGTTATCATAAGTTCAGGACAGATACAGATACAATTTTTACCACATTTGCAATGTCGACATTACAATATATCCTATATTTTATACTTTACGCTAAATATTATTGTATCTTTGCATCAAAATTTAACATACTAGGCAGAAAGATGGAACGTAAATTTGATTTTCAGCCCAAGTTGATCTCGGCACTGAAAAACTATTCCAAAGAAAAATTCATGGCAGACCTGATGGCAGGGATCATTGTGGGCATTGTGGCCCTTCCGCTTGCCATCGCATTTGGTATTGCTTCGGGAGTTAGTCCGGAAAAAGGATTGATCACCGCTATTATCGGTGGGTTCATTGTCTCTTTTCTGGGAGGCAGCAATGTGCAGATCGGGGGACCGACGGGAGCATTTATCGTCATCGTATACGGTATCATACAGAATTTCGGTATCGAAGGACTTGCCATTGCAACCGTTATCGCCGGTATCATACTGGTAATTATGGGAGCATTAAAACTCGGCACAGTCATTAAGTTCATCCCCTACCCGATCGTTGTCGGCTTTACCAGCGGTATCGCACTGACTATTTTTACCACACAGATGAAAGACCTGTTCGGACTGACGATGGAAAAAGTGCCGGCCGATTTTATCTCCAAATGGATTGCTTACTTCGAACATTTCCATACGGTCAATCCTTGGTCGTTTGTAATAGGGATTGTCAGTATACTTATTATTGCCATCTCTCCCCGATTTTCCAAAAAGATACCGGGATCGTTGATTGCTATTATCGTCATGACAGTCATCGTATATATTATGCGCAATCATCTGGGTATCGCAGGTATTGAAACCATTGGCGACCGTTTCACTATCAATGCTTCCCTCCCGCAACCGGAAGCTATTTCTTTCAATATGGAAACAATCAATCTCCTGCTTCCTGCGGCTTTTACCATCGCCATGTTGGGGGCTATCGAATCACTTCTTTCGGCAACTGTAGCCGACGGTGTGACGGGAGATAAGCATAATTCGAACACGGAACTGATCGCACAGGGAGCTGCCAATATCATTGTTCCCATCTTCGGAGGTATTCCCGTTACCGGAGCAATTGCCCGTACGATGACCAATATCAACAACGGAGGCTGTACACCTGTTGCCGGTATTATCCATGCAGTCGTACTGATGCTGATCCTGTTATTTCTCGGACCGCTTACCAAGCATATCCCAATGGCTTGCCTGGCAGGGGTGTTGATTATTGTATCTTATAATATGAGCGAATGGCGTACCTTCCGTTCGTTGATGAAGAATCCGAAAAGCGATGTTTCTGTTTTGCTGGTCACATTCTTCCTGACCGTTATTTTCGACCTGACCATCGCCATTGAAATAGGTTTGCTGATCGCCATGTTCCTGTTTATGAAACGGGTAGCGGAAACGACGCATGTGTCTGTTTCCAAAGACGAGATCGACCTGTCCGATGAAGGAGAAATCCATCACGATGAAGAAGTGCTGACTTTACCGAAAGGCGTAGAGGTGTACGAAATCGACGGCCCGTTCTTCTTCGGCATAGCAAATAAGTTCGACGACGTCATGAACATCATAGGCGACAAACCTAAAGTGCGTATCATCCGCATGCGCAAAGTCCCGTTCATGGATTCGACCGGCCTGCATAACCTGGAAAGCCTGTTCCGTCTGTCGAAAGCAGAAAATATCCATATGATCTTATCCGGAGTAAACGAAGATGTACGCCGGGTATTGACCAAATCCGGATTCGACAAGAAGATCGGACCGGATAATATCTGCTCCAACATCAACGAAGCTGTCAGGAAAGCGGAAGAAGCTGTAAAATAATTTCTAAAACTGAATGCCTATGGAAAGGAAGAACGAATGCGTCATCTTCTTTTTCCATAGCATATCGTTCAGCGGTTTCCGTTCAATCACGAGGTTACGGCGACCGCCATACACATCATAGTTAGAAATGGTATATCCGACTGAAAATACCCAGCTTTCTACTTCGATCTGCATAAAACTCCTTACATTCCAATATAACCAATCCCCATTCAGGTTAGTCACATCTTCCGTATGCAGAGCCGGAGTGGGATGTTTTTCATTTTCATAACCCACCCGAAGCGTTTCGTTGGCAGGAACAACCATATATGCGCCGGGTTCCATATTGAACGTCACCTTCAGGTCACGATCTCCCCACCTGTTTATATTGGGTGTACGCAACCGGAGGGCCGGACGGAAAAGTATCCGTTTTACATTCGATTCATCCGAACCGATATACCATCTCATGTTTCCCGGAGCAGAGCCGGAATAATATTCATCGTAAAACTGTCCTGTAAAATTAACACCTCCTGTTATACCGACATACCGGCAAACAAAGAAAGTAAACGCCGGCTCCACCTCCCAGGAATAGTTATTATTCAACCCTCCTGAAAGAGCAAATTCCCATCTCCTGAATGCCTCTTCCTCTTTTGCCCCGGCAACAACAGGGAGCAACAACACCATCCATAACAACAATCGTTTCATATCTTTTCCGTTTTCACTATTGTGAAGACATGAAAAACAAGAAATACCCCTATCCTACGGCAGGAAATTTCTATAATTTATAAGTCAGCATAAGACGTCCTTCCGAAGTCTGTGAATAAACATTCTTTCTTTGAAAGTTACCAATGATGTCGGAATATAGACGAAAAAGAGATTGTATTTACAAATTGAATTTATATCCTAAAGTGATAGCTACACTTCTATTCTTATATTTAAAATAATGTCCCGGATCAAATTCTTTCCATACTTTTTTAAGTCCAAGGTCATAAGACAAAGTCAAATTGAATTTATAAACTTCAGTACTTAATGCAAATCTTAAGCCAGTATCAAAACGTTTAAAAGGTTCAATATATTCCTCTTTCCCCGTATTCAAATCAAATCTTTTAAAAGGATTATACCATATTCCATCTGTATTACCGATCCCGGTATTCACAAAATTCGATCCAAATTCCCCATATCCGTTCACACCGCAAGCAAAATAAGCCCCCATTTGAGGTATCATATATATATGTTCAGCCACAGGGAGACGATACCCCACCATTACAGGCAATTCAATATATCCTAAACGGACCATCAATTCCTTAGAACCATTGACAAGGCTATTAGCACCTTTCATCACATAATGAAGTCCACTCTGGATTATCATATTATTTTCAAACTGATAATCGACAACCAAACCCCCTACAGGTACAATTTGAGCATGATTACCTCTGACTCCCAAACTAGTCATATTAACACCAGCTTCAACACCTAAACGTACTTGTCCATTCATCTTCACTATACCCAAACACATGAGCATACTCATAATAATACAAAGCTTCATTTTCATATTGTCTCAAATTTATATCTTATAGACAGATTTTAATAAAATACCCCTACTTTGAAGTGATACTTTTTATTATCAGATTTCGTTTCCAATAAAAGTCGCGTCAGTATAACAGACAAAAATAAGCTATATTCTACTGAACATTAAGGTTTTATTTTATATATGATATAATCCTGTTCTTTTTACTTACATTTGCGTCTTATAACCGAATAATCTAAAATTATGGCACAATCAGGAAGACTGCTCTCACTGGACGTAATGAGAGGTATTACAATTGCAGGGATGATCATGGTGAACAATCCGGGAAGCTGGGGATATGTATATGCTCCGCTACGGCATGCATCATGGAACGGCCTCACTCCTACCGACCTTGTATTCCCGTTCTTTATGTTTATTATGGGAGTTTCCATGTTCTTTTCATTGCGGAAATACGACTTCAAATTATCCAGAGAAAGCGTTACGAAAGTACTGAAACGGACCGTGCTGATCTTCCTGGTCGGATTTGCCTTGAATTTATTCGGACATCTCTGCTACAACGGATTTTCCAATTTCGAAAACCTGCGTATCCTGGGAGTTATGCAGCGGCTGGCACTGGCTTACGGGATCGGCTCACTGATCGGATTATCCGTTAAGCATAAATATATTTTACAGACAGCAGCCGGAATACTGCTGTTTTACTGGATACTTTTAGCCGCTACCGGTAGCCAGACGTTGTCGGAAGATAATATTATTGCAATAGTCGACCGTGCACTGTTCGGAAATACGCATATGTACCATGATTATCTGGCAGACGGAACCCGCATCGCCTTTGATCCGGAAGGGTTGTTGAGTTGCCTGGGAAGTATCGGGCATGTATTGCTCGGTTTCTATGTGGGCAAAATGATTCTCGACTGTAAGAAGAACAATGAATTAATTATCAGGAATTTGTTTATCTTTGGAACAATTATTATGTTCCTGGGATTCCTGCTAAGTTACGGCTGCCCGATCAATAAAAAACTATGGAGCAGTACATTTGTATTAACCACTTGCGGATTCGGCTCGTTGTTTCTGGCGTTGCTGATCTGGATCATCGACATAAACGGCAAAAAGAAATGGTCGCTGTTTTTCGAATCTTTCGGGATTAATCCGTTATATCTCTATGTACAGGGAGATGTATTTGCAGTGGTACTCGATAAATGCGGAGTGACACCGTATGTATATGCAGATGTCCTGGTCCCGCTCTTCGGAAACTTCGGAGGTTCGTTGGCATGGGCTATTTTGTTTGTCGTATTGAACTGGATACCGGGATATTGGTTATATAAGAAACGTATCTACATCAAATTATAATGAATCGTTACAGACTGTTTTATCACTGCATTTATATAAGTATCATCTGCTTATTCCTGTTTTGCCCCGGCAAAGCAAAGTCGCAGATAAGCGAAGGAGGAAAACCGGTTAGTTTCAACTATCAGAACCCGTTGAAAAGCTGGCAACCGGCTGTTCAGATACCGGTAAATTTCAGTGTGGAAGACAGGATAGCAGTCGATGAATGGCGGGTAAGCCAGGGAGCACCTCTGGCTATTTCTGCATTGATAGATACGGATTTGAATATGGAAAATACCGGAGAATGGCGGGTATTGCCCGGCGGAGAAAAAATCTGGCAGCTTCGCCTTCAGGCAAAAGGGGCGATTGCCTTAATGTTATATTATGAAACATTTTACCTGCCGGAAGGCGGAAAACTATTCATATACAATGCAGAAAAGACGCATTTACTGGGAGCCTATACTTCGCAAACCAATCCGGACGGAAAATCATTTGCTACGGAATTTGTGGCCGGCGATGATATCATTCTCGAATACGAACCGCCTGTTTCGGACGAAAAAGCCCGTATAGCCATTAATCAGATAGGATACGGATACAATCATCTGCATGTAACTACTGACTTACGGAGTACCGGTCCGGGAACTTCCGGTTCCTGCATGGTCAATATCAACTGCGAAGAAGGAGAGGAGTGGCAACACGAAAAGAACGGTGTTTGCATGATGGTTGAGAAAATAGGGAAGGCCGGATACCTCTGTTCCGGTTCACTGGTGAACAACACGGCGAAAGACATGAAACCTTATATATTGTCGGCTTTCCATTGTACACAAGATTACGATAACGGAACAACTGCTTCGGAAACAGATCTAAACCAATGGGTATTTTATTTCCATTTTGAACATACCGGATGCGAAAACACTTCACCGGTTGCCGGACACAAAACAATGACCGGCTGCCGGCGGATTGTAAGTATTCCGATAGAGGGCGGTTCCGACGGACTATTATTATTGCTGAACGACAAGATCCCGGCAGAATATAATGTATATTTCAACGGTTGGGACAGAAGTGAAACGGCTACTTCATCCGGAGTGAATATTCATCATCCTTCCGGCGATTATATGAAAATATCGACCTTCGGTAATCACCCGGTAAAAACAACGACCTGGATAGATAATCTATCCAAAGCCGGAGCTCTCAATGCCCATTGGAATGTCATTTTCGACAAAACAACCAACGGGCACAGTATCACGGAAGGCGGTTCTTCCGGTTCGCCGCTTTTCAATGAAAATAAGCAGATAGTAGGTACACTGACCGGCGGTAATTCTACTTGCCGCCTGACAAGCGGCAATAACTTATACGGCAAGTTTTCTTATCACTGGGATAAATACAGCCAAGCTGATACCGGACGTATGGATATCTGGCTCGATCCGTTGAACACCGGTGCAACAACAATTCCCGGTTTGTCGCAAACCGGAGAGGAGGGGAGCCTTATCAATTATAAGTCACCGACAAATGTTACTGCCCAATCCATTTCTTCCAATAATGTTCTTATTCAATGGAATGCACCTGTATATACACAGTTGATCGGTTGGGGTACACAAAATTCGGACGCACAAATCGGATACCATGGCACTCCTTTTTATTTCGGTCAAAGATGGGAGTCTAAAGAATTGATAAACATACATAAAAAGAAATTGGTAAACGTAAAATTCATTCCTGTCTACAGTGTGAATTATGCCATCTTTATCAAACAAGGAGAACGGACCTATCAACAGGAAATAACCAATCTGACGGCCAACCGGTCCAACACGATAGAGTTGAAAACGCCTTACACAATTGATGCCAACCAGGATCTGATCGTTTCCATCTATGCCAGGAAATACGGACGTTCGGTTTATCCTGCTTTCGTAGATAATGGTCCGGCCGTTAACGGAAAAGGAAATCTGGTATCTTTTGACGGAAACGAATGGGAATATCTGCTGGACGAAGAATTCAATATTAATTTTATCCTGTCTGCTACCGTCACTTCCGAAGAAGGTGAACCGACACTTCCCCTTCCCGCAGCAAACAGTGATATACAGATTCCGGCTTTCCCTGCTATTACCGGATATAACATATACAAAGACCAGATGTTACTAGCTTCTGTCCCTGCTTCCACATTACAACACACAGATAAAAATGTCACCGGAGGCAAGCATGACTACAGTGTTTCTGCT
>OGPJ01002582.1_pt1 | contig 11462 bp, 10 predicted proteins | sample 1552831 | NCBI WGS metagenome assembly OGPJ01 (sample SAMEA2579914, study PRJEB22360) | human gut metagenome | biome: human gut; feature: human-associated habitat; material: faeces | place: Denmark | collected 2008/2010
TGAGGAAATCCGAGGGACAGAGAATACCGGAAAAAGAAATCGCTAACTTCCAGTTTGTAGAACTATACTCAAACAGCAAGGACACCCTTGCTGTTTTTATTTACCCCTCTCCGTTTTCCACTGATAGTACATCTTTCCGTTGTACGGATTCTCCACGATCTCAGGGAAGACGATCGTCTTTTTGCCCTTAGAGGTGTAGCTTGTGGACTTGCCGTCAAGCAGTCCCTTGACCTGGGTATCGGAAAGCTCCACGCCGTACACCTTTGCGATATTCATACCGCACTTACCCTTGCAGTACCAGCCAAACTTACCCTTGACTACATCTGCACCGCATTTCGGGCATTTGCCAATAGGCTCATGACCGCCATTAGAAAGAGAAACAGACTTATCGACCGAACCGTATTTACGGCACATATCAGCGATAAACTGTTGAATGCCCGACATGAACACCGTTTCGGACAGGCTGCCGTGTTCGATCTGCTGTAACTTTGATTCCCATTCAGCCGTCAGTTTTGCGGACTTCACCTCATCGGGAACGACCTTGACAAGTTCCTTGCCTCTGTCTGTTGCCCTGAGTTGTTTGCCGACACGCTCCACATAACCGTTTTTCACAAGTGATTCAATGGTTGCGGCTCGTGTCGCAGGAGTACCGAGTCCCTTTTTTTCAGTTTCCTCGTCATAGTCCTCGTTTCCGGCTCTCTCCATAGCAGATAACAGCGTATCTTCCGTGTAGGGCTTCGGCGGAGAAGTGAAGTGTTCGCCCTTGCTTGCCTGCACCGTAAAGGTCTGTCCCTCAGATACCGCAGGCAGAGACTTTTCCTCATTCTTCTTGTCGGTCTGCTTTGCATAAGCTTTCCAACCCATATCAAGAACAGTTCTGCCTGTTGCCGTAAACTCCGTACCGTTGCAGATACCTGTCAACTTGACCGCTTCATACTTGTGTGCCGGAGCCGTTGCACAGATGAGTTTTGTGGCGATCAGCGTGAGGATATTTTTCTCACCTGTCGGCAGTGAAGAAAGGTCAGCCGTTGAGATACCGCTTGTAGGGATAATTGCGTGATGTCCCGATACCTTACTGTTGTTGATGACCTTTGCAATATCGGGAGTATGGAAGATACCGAACCCGAAATAGGTATCACAGAGCTTTGCAACATCAAAAGCTGTCTGTGCCATATCATCGCTGAGATACTGGCTGTCGGTACGGGGATAAGTGACGAGCTTGCCCTCATAGAGCGACTGGGTATAGTACAGTGTTTGCTGTGCCGTGTACCCGAAACCCTTGTTTGCTTCACGCTGTAAGGTTGTCAGGTCATACAGTTTCGGAGCTTTATCGGTCTTGACCTCACGCTTGACCGAGTTGATTGTGACCGTACAGCCGTCACAGGCAGAAACAAGCGTATCGGCGGCATTTTCATCGTCAATTCTTGCAGAAGAAAGAATGAACCCACCGCAGTTGAGGTCTGACGTGTAATACTTCTGCTTGATAAATCCATTGACCTCCGCATCACGCTGAACAATCATTGCAAGTGTCGGAGTCTGCACACGCCCGATATTGAGCTTGTCTCCGTAACGAACGGAAAACAGACGAGAGCCGTTCATTCCCACAAGCCAGTCAGCTCTGGCACGGGCATAGCCTGCATTGAACAGATTATCGTATGCGGACATTGGCTTCATAATAGAAAGTGCCTTGCGTATAGCGGATTCTTCAAGAGAAGAAACCCATAAACGCTTCACAGGCTTGCGGCACCGAGCCATGTTATACACATAACGGAAGATACATTCTCCCTCTCTGTCCGCATCGGTCGCACAGATGATCTCTGTTACCTCGTCCTTATTCATAAGGTTTTTTAGAAGATCGTACTGAGCCTTTGTGCTGTCCGTGACATGGAACAGCCAGCTGTCGGGGATCATAGGAAGCTGAGAAAAGCTCCACTTCTGTTCCCAACCGTTGCCATAGTCATTCGGGAACTTCAAGCCCACCAAATGACCGACACACCATGATACAATATAGCCGTTGCCCTCGGTGTAGCCTTTATGTGCGGAGGAAGCTCCGACCACGGCACTGATTGCACGGCTTACACTTGGCTTTTCGCCAACGATCAAAATTGACATAAAATTTCTCCTTTCGATATATATCACTATTGACTTGTTAGGTCAAATGTAGTATAATATATTCAGTACAACATGGGAGGTGTTGAATATGCTGTATGATTATCTTCTTGGAATATTTGGAAAGAATGAACCGATATTTCTATCGGATATTCATTATGAGGATTACTCTGATATTTGGCTCAAAAAGAAGCTTGCCAAGCTGTGTGAAAGCGGTCAGGTCATTCGCTACGAACGAGGTATCTATTATATCCCTGTTAAAACACCGTTTGGAAACAGTATTCTGAATCCCAACAGGATCATCGAACGAAAGTATTTATCCGAAAAAGGAAATCGTATCGGATTCTATACAGGCATCACGGCATTGCAGCAGGCAGGGCTTTCTACACAGATGTCAAATATTCCTGAGATACAAACGAATAACGAAAACTCAAAGCTCCGCAGAGTGAAAGTAGGAAATCAGGAAGTGATCCTGCGAAAATCAAGAGTCAAGATAGACAACGACAATATATTTGTTTTGCAGTTCCTTGAAATGATGAATAGTACCTCGTCAGGTTATTTTGACGATGAAAGAAAAGCTGTCATCAAAAGCTGGATCAGGAAATGCAATATCTCTCAGGAGCTTGTTACAAAATATGCACCGTTTTTCCCTGACAAGGCTTTGAGAAATCTCATAGAAAGCGGAGTGATCTATTATGTTGCATAATGAAAAGGATACTTTTGAGTAGCTTGTACTGCGAACCTCTAACTATCTCGGAGTCAAGGCAGAGATCGTTGAGAAGGACTATTTTGTGACCATTTTTCTGAAACGGATCGCCGCTGTTATGCCGGATATCGTTTTTAAGGGCGGCACATCACTGTCAAAGTGCTACCATATCATCAAGCGTTTTTCTGAGGATATTGACCTGAATGTTCAGTCCGAGAAGAAACCGTCTGAAAGCAAGAGAAAGCAGCTCAAAGCGAATATCACGAAAATTATCAGTGATTTAGATTTTGGGCTTACCAATGCCGATTCGATCAAAAGCCGCAGAGACTACAACCGATATATCATTGACTATCCCTCGTCACTGTCCGCTGCTTATCTGAAGGAACAGCTTATCGTTGAAACAGCTATCTATCAAAGAGCCTATCCTACGAAGATAATGACAGCAGACAGCCTGGTCTATCAATATCTTCACGAAAACGGATACGATGCTTTTATTAAGCAATATGATTTAGAGCCGTTTACGCTGAATGTTCAGACCGCAGAATGGACAATGCTTGACAAGATGTATGCTCTGGCAGATTATTATCTGCTAAATACCACAACGGAACACTCAAGGCACATCTACGATATTTACAAACTGTATGAGATTGTAACGATCGATGATACGCTGAAAGAACTTGCATTATCTGTCGCTGAGGAGCGTAGACCGCATAAAATGTGCCTTTCTGTTCAAGAGGGTGCAAATGTCACCGATATTCTCCGAGAGATCATTGATAAGAAGATCTATAAGGAGGACTACGATACAATAACCGCACCTCTGCTGTTTGAAACCGTTCCCTATGATACAGCGATCACAGCGTTAGAGAGTATTCTTCACAACGGCATTTTTGAAAAGCTCTGATATAGTTATACAGGCACAGCCCGACAAGGACTGTGCCTTGTCTTTTTCAGATCAGCTTTGTAAGCTCCACATTTTTGATGTAGACCTTATGTCTGAATCTCTGTTCCCACCCGTTGCCATAGCCATTCGGGAACTTCAAGCCCACCAAATGACCGACACACCACGATACAATATAGCCGTTTCCTTCAGTGTAGCCTTTGTGTGCGGAGGAAGCTCCGACCATAGCACTGATTGCACGGCTTACACTGGGCTTTTCGCCAACGATCAAAATTGACATATATCGACTTTCTATCTTTTTTATTTCCCAAAATTAAAAAATTCACAAGTTTGGGAAACAGGAAACAAACACCTTTTTCCTAAATTTCATATCAAAATAGGAGAAAAGCATCTGATTATCAAAGCACATTTCCTGATAGGGGGAGTGTGCTTTTACTTTTTAGAATTGTTGTACAATCTGAGTCGAAAATACACCTCAGTTGTGATGTTGACCGGAATCATATAGTTGGAATACTCGTCCCCGATATATCCTGCCTTTCTGAGAGCAGAGATAACCTTTGCAGCGGTATCCTTGTCAACCTCAAGCCACTCACGAATCTGCTTGTTCGAGGTGTACTTGTCAAGCGAAATATGGTAAACAAGCATATCCATATCTTTCTCCGAAATGCCCTCAACCTTAACAGAATCAAGCGGAGCAAATTTATGTATGCTTACAGAGAAAGAAGGCTTATTCTCCGTCTTAGGTGCAAGGCACGCATCGTCAGGCTCATCGCAATTGTCATAGAACCTGAACTCGTCCTCATTATCGTCAAGCTCAATATCGTCCTCGTCATCGCCGTACTTCTCACGGAAACGCTCGTTGATCTTGCCATTGCTTTCACCAAACTTATATGCAGCGTATGCAACACCTGCCATAGCACCGAGTCCGACAATTCCCTTGATGATCTTCTTTACGTTCATAATAGAAACCTCCACATTTTTCAGTATTCCACGGGTTCACCGTAGTTGATTTTCTTGATAGACTTGATATTGGAACTCAGATCAAGCCCGTTCCAGTTATAGTAGCCCCAGCTACCGCTAAATGCCACGCAGGACGGTAAGTGATGATCGTCATAGATAAACTCAACGATACACTTACCGCTGCCGCCGAAGTTGTGATATTTTCCCTCACCATCATCGGCATAGCCCTTACTGTCACATATCTTTGTAGTAAACTGCGTACCGTTTTCAAGCTCGATCAGGAAACGATCTCCGCAGTATCCGTACCATACGCCCATTGCACAACAGTAATCCCCGTACTCATCACGGCGTATTCCGGTTCCTGTTATGGTATCGACCTTTGAACCGTATATTGCCCCTGAGCTGGGCATAGCCGTCAGCGGTTGAAGGTATTACGGAATATCCGTCTTTTTCTTCCGCAGAAAGAATAGGTTCGACTGTCACTGTGTACTCTGTATTCTCACGCAGACCTGTTATGTAGCAGAGGTCATTGCCTTTGAACACAAAGTACATATTATCGCTGAAAGCATAGTTATCATCATGAGCCGTGCAGCTCACAGAATAATCACGGTCAGGCTCAGAATCCCACGATACTTTCAAGCAGGAAACAGAAATCGTCGATACATTCAGGTTATCTGCTGTCAGCTCGATCAGTTCAGGTTCGGAAGGTACTCCCGAAAACTCCATAATAAAGCCCATGATAAGGCTGATCGCTTTCCTCTGTATGTCAGGATCAAACATCTTTCTTTTTCTGCTCCTTTTCCTTTACCTTCATTTCTTTCACGAAAGCACGGTATTTCGCTGTATATTCATAGGACTTGCCGAAAATGTTGACGGCAGCCTTGTATAAATTCGGCTCATGTTCCTCGATGATCGCAAGTTCCTCATTGATGTGCTTGCTGAACGGACAGCCTACACAGCCTGTTCTCCGCAGACCGTATTCCGTGTAGCATCGGGAGTGCTGAACATCGAATAACTGCTCATAGTCCTTTTTATCACCGTCCGTGTACCAAAATACTGGACGGAATGTGTTGCACCCCTTAGACTTGCTCTCAGAAAAACAAGTCTTATAAGCCGCCGAACGGATACCGCCCTCAGCTTGCCGGATACCCGTTATATCCAAGTCTGCATCATGTTCCTTGACGATACGCTTTGCGGGCTTCTTTTTCGCATATTCACAGCACTTGTTGGATATGGAGAAATCCGGCGGATTCTGCATGATAAACTCTTTCAGGAAACGGTTGCGATAGATAGAAAATCTGCTGATTTTCTGAACACCGTCCTCATCAGAGTATCGCTCTCCGCACCACCATTGCAGAGCCGTCTTACACCGAGGGTATCTCTGCAACAGCACTTCAAGCGGTTCGTCCTCCCACTGAAATCCGTGAGCCTGCAATCGCATCATCTGTTCGGAAACGTATTTTGACAGGAAAGGAATGCCATACTGCTTCACACAGTTCGGGATAGGCTTATCGGGTTTGACACGCTCAATGGTAATGCCGTATTTCTGTTCAAGATAGTCTAGATGTTCCTTTGTAGCGGAGTATTCCAGTCCCGTATCTATCCAAAAATACTTGACCTTACCGTCCTCATCGACCTTGTGAATCAGGTCAAGGACAATATCGCTGTCAGAACCGCCGCTGATACTGCATATAGGATCATAAGATTGCATCAGTATGCGTTGTGCTTTGCACATACTGGTATAAATGGTGTAGTTATTGTTTTCTGCACACTTGTTCAGGACTTCATCAAACATCGTGAAGCCCTCCCAAGATGTGTGCGATCACATCGACCGTCCACCCGTTGCCGATACACTTGTATCGCTGGGTATTGGAAATGCCTGCCGTGTAGTTATCGGGAAGTGTCTGCAAACGCTCCGCTTCAATGGGCGTGAGCTTACGGATAATATAGTCACCGTCAGGCAGATCAATCTTATATAGACCTGTCTTAGCCCCCTGACCGCCGCCGTTTGCGGAAAGCGTAACAGATTTACCGACTACCGAATAGATACGTTGTCCCTGTCCGCCATTGCCATACTGTCCGATACGAACAGGAGAACATACAAGAGAATCTTTCTGCACCGTAGTCAGGCAGTTAGATTTACCGTCCTCACGAATTTCGATATGCTGTTCGGTCTTTTCACCATCAACATATCGTCCACGCTGGGCGGCTCCCATAGGCATTGTTACGCCGTTGCAGTATGTATTGATCGGGACAGGTTCAGCAACCATAGTTCGCTGCTTGCGTTCAAGCGTGTTGAACAAAACAGCCCCTGGATAACGTGCTGTCAGACAGTAGGACTTGTCCTGCCAAGTGACACCGCTTTCAAGCACATCTTTCAGTAAAATGCCCTTATCTTCCGGAAAAGAAGTAAAAGGAATATTCGTCCAGTAACAGCGTTTTCTGTTTTGTGCCGATACAAGTGCAGAGTTTATCATGATCGGTCCTACGCCGAGAACCCTTGTGATCTCGTCCTTGATGTTCTGATGTACGGAGTAGTTGTTTTCGTAGAGGAAATACTGACAGCCCGACTCCTCTAAGGCTCTCACATATTCCTGAAAGAGCCTGAACCCTTCGCCGTTGCAGTCGATTTCTCTGTCTTTTTTAGCGATAGACCAATAGGTGCAGGGCGAACCGCCAAGCAGTAAGTCATATCCTTTGAACTGCGTGAAATCGCCGTCATATACATTCCCGTGATGAACGATTACGGGGAAATTACGCTTTGAGACCGTGACGGCATACTTGTCGATTTCAAACGCATCATAGCACTCCACGGGAATGCCAGCCCTTTGCAGAGCAAGCATACCGCAGGAAATGCCGTCAAATAAGCTGAGTACCTTCATTAGACAAATTCTCTCTCTTTTCTCATTGTCTTATGTTGTCTGTTCTGTTGTCGGGAACTTTGAATCCACTGGGTTCAAAGTTGATCATACTTCGTAGTAGTCATCAAAAAGATCGTTGTAGTTCTCCTGAAGCTCCTCAAACTCTTCGCAGAGCTTGTCATACTTCTTTTGGATAACAGTCTTTTCACAGGCGAAGTTCTCCGCAGCGGTCAGATCGCCGATAAACTGTCCTGCTTCAAAACCACGGAGAAACCACTTCTTCCTCACGCCCTCTACTGCCTTAACAGAAATGCCTGCAATTCCGGCTGCCACTGCCACCGCTGCCGCACATACAGCGATCTTCTTCATCTTTCTCATTCTTTTGCCCTCTCTTTCTTATTCTTCATCGTCCTGATTATCGTAGAATCTCATATCGTCCTCAGATTCTTCGGTGATCTCTGTATCATCGTCATACTCAGGCTCAAACTGATCCGCAGTCTTATTGCCGCCTTTCTTTTTCTTCATTAGGAAGAAGCCTGCGGCACCAACACCGATCAGAACAATCACACCAAAAACAAGGATCATACTGTTTTTATTCATAGGAACATTCTTTGTATGAGCTGCTGACTCAGACGATTTCTCGCCGTTCTCAGCGGTATCTTCAGCATCGTCAGTATTATCACTGCCGCCGGATTGCACTCTGCCGTTAGCCTTTTCTGCTTCTTGAGCTGCCTGCTCGGGAGTGATCTTCTTGGCATCATCATCGTCTTCAGTTCCGGCATAAAGCAAAGCATACAGGTCATAATCGTCAACTTTGTTCAGAAAATACACATTGTCCTCGCCATTGTCTGCGGTGTAATTGATAAGCACATAGAACACATGACCGTCTTTTGTGGTCACAGCGATGAACTGCATTTCCTCGGTATTGTAGATGATCTGCTCCGACTTGATAAGGGTGGCGTTGCCGTCAGTATCGTAATAGGGATCGCCGTCATAGTCGGTAACAACATCGGTTGTATCTGCCTCGGCAAGCTCACTCATGACCTCACGGAACTTCTCCATATCAACAGAGCTTTCGTCCGCAGGTTCAGAAGTAGTTGTTTCCGTAGTCTCTGCTGTGCCTACTTCGGCAGAAGCGGTAATACCGCCGATACTTGCTGTTGCAAGCATGAAAGCAGCCATCACAGCACTAATCATTCTTGTTTTCATCATCGTCCTCCTCAAAGTAAAATCTCATTTGTTCTTCATATTTGCCGCTTTTGCCGAGATCGTCTATCTCATCATCGGTCAGACCACGAGCTTTCATATTCTGAATCTGCTCATGTTCTCTGGCAAGCACGGTTTCTAATTCCTCTCCATCACAATTCAGCTTTTCGCAGAGCGAGAGATAACGCAGCCTTGTGATTTCAGAGAGAAGCCGTCTGCGTTCCTCTGTATCCCGCCTGATATTTTTTTCAAGCTGTTCTGCCTTTTTGCTGAATTTCTCTATTTTTGCATCATATAAAGCCATTATGTACCTCCGTTAATACAGCACGAGCCGAGGATCAATATAATCCCAGCCGTAGCCGTCGGTGTCTATATAAATGTGGAAATTAACATTTCCGGCTGTTGTTTTGGCAAATTCCTTGCCTTCCTTGATACTGTCGCCTTCCTCGTAGTCATTTATAAGCACCGCATTTGCAATGGTGACTTCCGTATCACGCTTAGTACCGCCGTTTCCGTCATACCAATACTGCACATCGTCCTTGCGGATAGTGATCTTGTTGTCATCAGTATCGACATCGGTTATTTTTCCGCTGAAAGGCATTTTGAGCTTTGTACCGCTGTCAGCATACACCTTGATACCCTGATACAGACCGTCGCTTTCCTCGTTCCAGCCTGTCATTTCATATCCGAACTCTCTTTTGAGGGAGTAGTCATGGATAGACGGCTCGGGCAGAAGATTATACAAGGTCTGATGATTACCGTAAAGCGTATTGCCATCCTCATTGCCCACAAGCAGATTGTAATACTGCCAGCGTTCTGTCTTGTGGGACATTGATTTTAGCTTGTCCTCTATGACCTCATCAAAAGTCTTTTTCTGCTTGACGTTGTAGTAGAGATTGCACTCCGTTTTCCAATACTGTTTCTGCACATAGCCATACAGAGCCGAACAATTGCTGTCGCCTGTCCACGCTCTCGCATCGGTTTCCGTAATCATGAACCAAGCATCATCGTTCTCCCAACCGTAGAACGAACGGTACTGAGTATTTCCGTCATGATTTTTGAAAAAGAATTTTCCGTCACTGTCCACCCAATAGAAAGGCTCTTTGGTGTGGGCATTGTCTGCAAAATAACGGTTATCAAGTACATAATAGCCCGTGAGTGCATAATCATCGTTTGGATTCAAGACACGATAACTGCGGTTCAGATAGCAATAGCCGTCACCATCAAGATACTGACCAAGTTCTGAGGTATAAGAAGTCGGCTTGAATTTGTAAGTCCAAGATCCGCTGCTTTTACTTGCTGATTTCTCGCAATAGTAGTAACTGCCGTCATTACTGCTTCCCCCACCGAAATAAACATAGTTGTCAAGCTCCTCCCAACGGGATTTATTATCATACCAATATACGAACTCATACTCCGCATTGAAAATGTCCTCAAGCAGATCCTTTGTATCGCTTTTGAACTTCCAATACTTGATGTCACCGTTGTCGGCGGCATCAAAGTCATAATAGTATGCACAAAGGAATGACCACAGCTTATAGCAGTCGAAATCATATACAGGATCCCAATCATAGACAGGGGACTTGCCCCAATACCAGTTATCGGGATCATCTTTCAAGTCTTTTTTCTTTGCACCGAAATCCACAAGACCTTTCTTCCAGTCAGAAGCATCGCTGACTTTAAGTATTTTCTGATTGAGGTTATAAACAAGCTCCGTGTAATACTTTTCAGCTTCGGAAAGGTCATAGTCCTGCGACGCATAAGTACCGAGGGTAAATCCACCGCCTGAAACTATGGAGCTGAAAATCATGATGATAAAAGCAAACACAAGAAAGATAATAAGTATCGGAACAGCTATTGCTGCAAAGAACTTTTTGACTTCTTTTTCATAGACATTTTTCACGAATTTGAAAGCCGATTTGAATCTCTCAGCCACCGTTTTTTTCGTTTTCTTATTTTGGGGTTTACGCTTCTTTCTCTGCTTGTATTTATCGTGCTTTTCATTCAGCTTGTTTTCCTGCCGATTGAGTTTTTTATTTGATTTTGACTTTTCATCGGACAGACGATCACGCTTTTTTTCTTCTCGCTGTAACCGCTGAGGCTTACTTACCTTATCTTTGATAGGTTCCGCTATTCTGCGTTTTGCAGAGTCTATCGCATGAAGTACGTCATTGTCCTGATCTTCATTGACAGCTTTCTGCCACGCAGAAGCCCTCATTCGCTTTGCCGAATATGAGACTGGCTTTAATGCAAGCAAGCCTAGGTGAGAATTTCTGCTGATCTTTTTCTGATTATGCAGTTCTTTAACACGGAATTGCTGTTCTGTTTTCAGCTGTTTACGCTCAAATTTCAGCTCACGCTTTGTCTGCTTATATGCCTGCGATCGACGCTTGTTCAACGCCTTGCGGAACTTATTGCCCTTGTTTTTTACAATTCGGGCTTTATATTCCGCCTTGGCTTTCTTCAAATCGGCTTTTGTCGCAGCCATTTTCGGCTTCTGCGTTTTCGCCTTATAGAGCTTGTTATCAGCTTTCTTTAGCTGCAACTTCGCTTTTTCAAGCTTGTACTGTTTCTTTGTTTTCAGGTGATCATGCGTACCCTTGACAGCATCGACCGCCGTGCGGCCCATGAGAAACACACCACGGTGATAATCGTCCACCGCTTCACGGGTGTATTTCTGCTTGAGCTTGTTACGGACTTCACGCTGGGTAATATCGGCGGG
>OGPJ01002600.1_pt1 | contig 11396 bp, 9 predicted proteins | sample 1552831 | NCBI WGS metagenome assembly OGPJ01 (sample SAMEA2579914, study PRJEB22360) | human gut metagenome | biome: human gut; feature: human-associated habitat; material: faeces | place: Denmark | collected 2008/2010
ATACCAATACTGACTGTCTTTTATTGGGATAATTCTGGAAATGAATGGCTTTATCTCCGTTGCCGACAGACAGGTTATCGGCTCCGGTGGCATCTGAGGTAAAGTAATTATTAGTACCCCGTATTCCGTCGTTGTTGATGATCTTCTGATAGGAATAACCTGCCATAAGTTTCAGCTCATGTTGCCGGGCAAATGTTTTGGAATAATTGAGAGTCGTTTCGATCAGTTTATCTGTGTTTTTCAGGAATTCGCGGATGGCATTGCCTTTCCCCAGTACGGCTATATCCGTTGTTTTCTGATAATAAGCCTGATCGTATGTTTCCGTTTGTATGGAAGTCAGCATGTCGAACCGTAAACCGTCGATAATATCCAGTCCGATCTTTCCTGTCCCCTGTAATATGTTACGTGAACGGTGGTCGCTCCGTTGTTCCAGTATGGCGACAGGATTGTAATAAGTCATACGTCCGGGAACCTGGAAGTAGCCACCATACTGTTGGTTGGCAGGATCGTCAGACATCACCGGCGATTCGGGTAACCAGCGGGCAGCATAGTTGAAAATACTATAATCCACATGATCTGAACCGATAAAGCTGCCGGAGACGGATAGCCCGATATGCAGTCGGTTGTTCAATGCATCCTGGTCGACGCCGATACGTGCTACCAGGCGATCGTAGTTGCTGTGTTTTACAATTCCTTCGTTGGACAGGTAATTGACGGAAGCATTATATTTTGTATTTTCACTGCCTCCGACCAGGCTCAGGTTGTGGCTGTGGGAGAAACCTACACCCCGTAACAATTCTTTTTGCCAGTCGGTACCAGCGCCATTACCTTCGTCACTGGCGGCAAGGGACATGTCGTGTTCGGCTAGAAAAGCCCGGTGTTCATCGGCATTTAAAACATTTACCCGACCGGAAACACTTTCGAGGGCGGCATATCCGCTATAAGTTACTTGTGGTTTGCCGGTACGCCCTTTACGAGTGGTGACCATGATTACCCCGTTGGCAGCCCGTGAACCGTAAATTGCTGTTGCAGAGGCATCCTTCAAAACGTTCATCGATTCAATATCATCCGGGGATACCAGATTGATGGATGCTCCCGGTATTCCGTCGATCACATAAAAAGGTGCAGTGGAGGCCGTCAATGAAGAAGGACCGCGCAACTGCATGGTTACGCTACTGTTGGGGTCGCCACTACTGCGGTTTACCATTAATCCCGGAACTTTTCCTGCCAGCAACTGATCCGGACTGCGGGAGATGCCTTTGTTGAAGTCTTTGGCGGAGATAGACGAAATGGAACCTGTCAGGTCCGACTTTTTAACAGAACCGTAACCGACTACTACTACTTCATCGATATTCTGAAAGTCTTCTTTCAGGGTGATCGTCAGGTTGGTTTGTTTTCCTACGGGGATGGATTGAGCGACGTATCCTATATAAGATATTTGTAAAGTCGCATTTCCGGCTGTTTCCAGTTGGAAATTACCGTCCATATCCGTAATGATACCGTTTGTCGTTCCTTTTTCTACGATGTTTGCTCCGATAATAGGCAGACCATTCACATCGACAACCGTACCTGTTACTTTTTTCTTATTACTATCCGTCTGGTTGGATGCTTCATTTTTCTGAACAATGATATTTTTATTCTTGATCTCATATGAAACTTTCTGATCCTGAAGAATCTGTTTTACAACCTGATCGATTGTTCCATTATTTACTTTTACACGAATGACTTTCTGTGTGTTTATATCTCCGGAAGCAAAAACAAAAGAGTAACCGTTTTCTTCCTTCAATGTTTCCATGGCTTTCTTTACTGTCACATTGTTTAAATTCAGGTTTATGTTTTGCGCGAAAGCGGTAAAATTAAGGCAAAACACGACCAGGACCATCAATATGGCCTTTTTTCTGATTTTCATAAGTAATTAGAATTAATTGTTTTAAACAAGAAATCTTAAAACCGAAAGTAAAGTTTTGCTATATTTGTCAGTACTTTCGGAAACTCGCAGTGATGGAGGCCGGAAATTTGAATCGGGAGATTGTGCAGATCTTCCGGTTCTTTTTTTATACCGTCCTCAGAGTTAACTTTAATCCGGGCTCTTTTTTTTCATACAGATTCATTTTTAAATTAATAATACGAGGTTGAATAAAAGCTTTTATCTGGAAGATAAGCGGACCGTTTTTCCTTCTATCCTATATTCCAGTTTACCGGTAGAGGCTAACATTTCCAGTATCTCCTGAATGGTTTGTTCCTTGCGCACGAAATTACCATAGAACCGGAATGTCTTCAGCGATTCATCTTCAATATATATTTTTACGTTATAACTTCTTTCCAGTTCTTTGATAATATCCGGCAGCAATTCTTCGTCGAAGAACAGGAATCCGTTGGTCCATTCCGCTGTATACCGTGCTTCGGAGGCGGAAACCATCAGTTTGCCGTTTTTCTTGTTCAGGATCGCTTTCTGATCGGGTTCCAGATAACAAAGGGCATCGTTTTTCAGATAGTTTCTTAAACTCACTTTTCCTTCCAGCAGGCTGACGGACACTTCTTCGTCTTCCGGATAATTTCTGAAATTGAATTTAGTCCCTAACACTCTTAATTGCAATTCTTTTGTCGTGATTTCAAAAGGTAATTGTTTATTGTGTGTCACTTCGAAATATCCTTCACCACTTAATTTCAGTTTCCGTTCTTCTACGCCGAAGCCTTGTGAATAGGTGATTGTCGAACCGGCATTCAGCCATACCAAGGTTCCGTCCGGAAGATATAATCTTGTTTTTGACCCTAACGGAGCTTCGACGACCATTTCGGCGAATTGTTTCTTTACCTGTTCGGTACCGGTCCGGTAGGAAGCGAAGGAAATAAGACAGAGAAGTGCGACGGCAGCTGCCCCATAAAAGAATTTATGTAAAGATAGCTTTTTGACGGTTTTCTCTTCTTGAGGTATTTGGCAGGTTCTGTTGAGGAACCGGCTGTATGCTTCTTCTTTATTATATCGTTCTTCTTCGTTTGCACTGATTGTTGAGAACCAGATCTCACGCATCTGTTGGAAATGTTTCTGATTTTCCGGGGATGCTTTGAGCCAGTTTTCCAGTTCAGCCAGTTTTTCCGATTCCAGACCTTGCGAAAGGTATGTTGCGATCAGCTCATCTATCTCGATATGTGTATTTGTAGACTTCATTTGTTATGTTCTTACTTATATGACAGTTGAAAAGAATGGGTGGGTAGTGTGGGCGGACAAATTTTTTATTTTAAATACAGAAACAGCAGAGGAGTATAAGTAAATATCTGCTTAAATCGGCATTCAGACGGGATATTGCGTTCTTAATATGGTACTTGACAGTATTGACGGAAATACCTAATTCTTCGGCTATTTCTTCATAACGTTTCTCTTCGAACCGGCTTTTTTGAAAAACGATCCTGCATTCATCCGGTAATCTTTCGATAGCATTTTTTATTTCCTGTTCGAGTTCGTTTTCCAGAAGTCTTGCCAGCGGGTAATCATCCGATGAGAAAACAGAATTGATCCATTCGTTTTGCTGGTCGATAACGGAAAAGCGAACTTCCCTTTTTTCTCTTTCCAGATTCAGATAGTTTATGCAGCGGTTACGCACAGCCTGGACCAGGTAGCTACGGAGGGAGGTGGTTATATTGACTGTTTCCCTGATTTCCCAAAGATGGAAAATGGCATCATCCACAATGGTTTCTGAAAGAAAGTCATCCTTCAGAAATTCGTAGGCAATCTTACATAACAAAGTATAATGATGATCATATATATGTTTATATGCATGATTATCACCTCGTTTCAATGATCGTATTAATTGTAGTTCTTCTCCTGTTCCCATATTTGTAGGTTAAGCTAATGGCAAATATACGGGATAACTTTGAGAAAATGAGACTGTCTCAAGATAGAATGAGGCGGTCTCATCTTAATTTCACGGTTAAGAATTTGGTCTTAGTGTTTTTCGAAAGTCTGTTGTCTCTTTATCAAAAATACTTTCTGCGACAGTAAATGATGATTTATGCTTTTGTGTTAATGTTGCTAGTTCTGCTATGATATCAGGATGTTGATTCGCTATATCGAATAATTCTTCTTGTTCCGAATCGTAAATCTATATGCTTATCCCCACTGATTTTCTCTATTTCAAGCTTTTATGTAAACGATCAACAAAGCATATCCGGTAATCAGATTATTAAAATCCGGAAAAATTTTGATGCGATTGCCCTGACTACATTCTGATAAACTTGTATACATTAGGATAGTGTTCTTTAAATTTTGTAATAAATATCTTATTTTTCAGTGTAATAGATTTATCTACCTTTTTCCGTCCTGATAATCTAATTTTTCATGAGCTCCTTTGTCAATGCAAGTTCCGACTTTTCTGGTATTATTTATTAAATCGAACTCATTTTCCGATGGTATATAACTGGAGTCTCCTGTATCTATACAAGGAGATGCTGTTTCAAGTTGAAAATTGAATGATTCAATATCAGAAAACAGAGGGTCGCCGAAGGATGAAGTCAAGTCATTATCCTTTGCTTTTTTATATTGGTCGAAAGACTGATAACTAACTCCTTTCCAGAAAAAATTGAAATTTAGCGTACTACAATAGTAATTATTAAATGATAACTTCAGATTGTCAGCCTTATCATTTACATACAATATGTTTGAATTTGAATTGGTCGAGTAAAAGATATTGTTTTTAACAATGGTATTCGATGAACTTATTATAGCTATCTCTCCTAAATATTTTTTATCTGTTGCTGTTGCATTTCCATATGTTGTGTTATTTATTATCTGACAATCTTTTATTACTCTACCCTGAGGGGACCATCCGGCTAAACCTATTCCAAATCCTTCATTATGGTAACAAACATTATTCCTGATAATATTATTGCTTGCAGAGTTGTTAATCACTTCACATCCAACAGTAATACCATACAAATTATTATGTAAAATGTTTTTTTCGACAAGAATGTTTGAACTCCCATCCAGATATATACCTGCACCTCCTTCAATGGGACTTTTACAATATGAAACACGATTTTCCGAAATAACTCCATTTCTGGGATAATCAGTGTTTGGATTGCTTGAAATACCCCAATGTCCAGATGCGTTTATACCAATATTTCCAGTATTTGTTACTATGTTATTATTTACTAGGAATCCATCGACATTTCCTGTTATTCCGATTGCCTCTGTCCAACCTGTACGACAATCCTTAATTGTATTACCTTTAATGGTAATATTGTGAATAGATTTCGAAGCATGGTAACCGGCCACAGTTATTGCTCCGGCATAAACATTTTCCGGATAAGTCGTGGTACTGGTAGCGTACAGATTTCTGAAAATATTTGATTCCACTTCGATGTGATGTGATGCTTCGTCAGAAGTATTGGAAATTTTCAGACCGACGGTGTACGAGCCCAGGCAATCAGCAAAAACCAAACCTTTTATCTTTAAGTAGCTGACTCCATTCAGCAACATCAGCTGTTTTGCAGTATTATTTCCGCTTATTACTACTTCTTTATCATCGTAATTTTTAATTACAATATATTTATCAGGAGTTCCTGATACTTTTACATTTACTTCTTCATAATATGTCCCTTCCATAATGTTCACTACACATCCAGGCTCTACGGTAGTTACTGCTTTTTGGATGGTACGCCATGGAGATGCAAGTGTTCCCGGATTCTCATCATTGCCGGTTGTCGATACAAAGTAGTTGCCCTCTTCGACAGAAGGAGAAGGGGGAGTAGGAACAGGCGGGTTAGCCGGATCTTCTCCGGCAGATGACGACTCGCAAGAAGTAAGGGCATACATCATACCCAAACACATCAATGTTTTGAAAATCTGTTTTCTTATACGTATATAATTTGTTTTCATGATAATCTAATAAAAAATGATTTATAATAAACTAATATCGACAGAAGCGTTTTCCAGTTTTTCAGATTCTACCGTTAACCGGAGTTTACCTGTCGCTCCTTTATGGCCTTTTACGATAACCAGCATCAGTCCGTTAAAAGCTTCGCGTTCGGTTTCGGAGAAAGAAACTAATGAAGTAGGGTCGCCATTATCTGTGGCAATAATTTCACCTTCTCCTTCCAGCTTACATTTTATTTTATGGTTGGCTGTAGGAACAATATTCCCATCCTTATCACGGATAGAAACTGTAATAAATGCCAACTCGTTATCAGTTGTTCTTATCTTATCTTTGTCTGTAGAGAGATGTAACAGAGCTGGTTCTCCTGTCGTTTTTATACTTTCGGTTGCCCAATGTACACCATTCTTATAAGCAACAGCTTTCAATTCTCCGGGAGTATATACGACATCTTCCCATTTGAATCTATATTCATACAGGCCTTTCTTTTTCTTTCCTAAAGACTTGCCATTCAGGAATAATTCGACTTCGTCACCCGAAGAATAAACGAATACGGGAGTAATTTCACCTGTTCTGCCGGGGAAATTCCAGTGAGGGAGTATATGCACCATCGGTTCTTTCGGCATCCAGTGGGCTTTATACAGATAGTAGCGGTCTTTTGGAAATCCTGCCAGGTCAACGATACCAAAATAGCTACTGCGTGATAATGGACGTTCCTTTTCTATCTTTTCTAATTCTGCCCTTGCCTTTGCCAAACCTTCTTCATCGAGAGTCGCATGATTCAGCAATACACTGGCATCACTGTTAAATGGAGTTGGCTCTCCCAGATAATCAAATCCTGTCCATACAAATTCACCGCATATAGCGGGATACTTATCCAAGGCTGCAAATTCAGCGTCGGCAATCGATCCCCAGCCGGGCTCTTTCTGGTCGTAAGAAGTAACATGGAAATCATTTTCCTTTGGAAAATAAATCCCGCGAGAACTAAGCGTAGAACTGGATTCACTGGCATATCCGGATAGATGTTCATGTCCTTGATAATTCAGAAAAGTACCATAAAAGTCAGGTCCACCATACACCCCCGACGGATAATTCATACCATGAACGTCTACCTGCAATTCAGTACCATTTACTGCGCTTTTGCTAGGATAGGAAGCTCCGAAAGAAACTGGACGGGTTGTATCATAGAGCTTGACTATATCCCTCAGATATGCGGCAACTCTCTTTTCAGGATGATACTGCTCTTCCACTTCGTTCCCTAAACTCCACATAATAACGGAGGGGTGGTTTCTGTCCCGGCAAACAAGTGCCTCAATATCTTTCTTATGCCATTCCTGAAAATGGACGGAGTAATCGTTTTCATTCTTACCACTGGCCCAACAATCAAATATTTCATCAAGAACAAGCATACCCATTTTATCTGTCAGAGCTAACAGTTCAGGTGCAGGAGGATTATGGGAAGTGCGTATAGCATTAGCCCCAAAGCCCTTTAATATTCTTATCTGCCTTTCCATTGCACTGGCATTGACAGCTGTGCCTAGTGCCCCTAAATCGTGATGCATACAAACTCCTTTTATTTGGACTCTTTTTCCATTGAGCAGGAACCCGTTATCATGCGTAAATTCTATGGTACGGAAACCAAAGGGCACATCATATATATCTGCCAGTTTCTTCCCGTTATAAACGGAAACTTTAGCAAGATAAAGGTTTGTGTTCTCCAAATCCCACAAATGCGGTTTTTCCACTTTTAATGAAATCTGGCTGCTGTCAATGGTGTTAGGTTGGATTGCAATATTACTTTTAGAATTCACAGCCACCTTCTCTTGAGGTTTACCTTCTTTGTCCAGCTTAAATATTTCCACGGTGTAACTGCTGTTTATTGCTTTCTTATTGTTATTTGAAATTTGGACCGTAACGGATGCAGTAGCTGATTGGTCATTAATTTCGGGAGTAGAAACAAATACACCCCATTGAGGTATATGCAGGCGGTTAGCCTTAACCAGCCGGACATGCCTGTAAATACCAGCTCCGGGATACCAGCGGGAACCTAATTCTTCTGTATTGACTTTTACTGCAACGATATTTTCTGAATTGAAACGGATATGGGGAGTTAGGTCTACCCGGAAAGAGCTATATCCATAAGGACGTTCTCCGATTTTTTCTCCATTCAGATACACTTCAGCATTGGCCATCACACCATCGAAATCAAGAAATAGTATTTTGTCTTTATCTGCATTTTCCACGCTGAAATATTTACGATACCAACCGATTGCCCGCCAGGGTAATTTGCCTGTATATCCGTCCAAATCTTCTCTGAAAGACCCTTCAATGCCCCAGTCATGAGGAACATCCAGTTTTCTCCAGTCCTTATCATCGAAGACCATTTCTTTAGGAGAAGGTAAGGCCAGATTTCCATTTGTGTCCGGTTCTTTGACCCTTGTACCATCGGCCTGTAATCCGTATCTTTTAAATAACCAATCGTTATCAAAATCAATAATCTCTCTGTCCGATTGAGCATGTATATAATCGGAAAATGCAAGGAGCAGTAGTAAGAATAATAAAATGATTCTCAACAATAGTTTATGAATATTCTTCATGTTATTTTAAATTTTATGATTAATATCTGGGATTCTGTTTAATGATACCTTGATCCGCTATAATTGCGGTGGATACCAACGTGAAGATTGTGGCTTATTTTCCAATCATACCGATAATTGATTGTTATATTTACTGTCGTTGAAGACTGTTTCACTGGAATTCGCATTATTTTCCTGACTTAAGTTTTTTAGTATCATGATATTTTATTCTTTAAATGCGTCCATTGCTATAGTTGGCATTCCATTATTATCGAAAGCCCCCATTGTATAATTTTTCCAATTACCATACGATTGTGGTTCCCAGTAGAATACCCCCAAGCATTTATCATTTGAAATAGCTTTAGCCTTTGTTATTAGGTCACTAAGGAACGATTTGCATACTTCGGCAGCATCCCACGGCATACCTACTTCACATATCATCACCTCCGAGCCATACCTGCTGATCATATCATTTATATTTGCAATGCAGTATGTATTCGCCTGTTGCCATATATCTTGTGTAGGATATAATGACATACCAATAATATCCCATTTTCCGTTGTAGGCTTTTAGTCCATCGAATAACGAGCGGAATAAACTGTTATTGTCCCCTCCTTGCACATGTACAATAACTTTGGCATCAGGGAATATTTCTTTTACTGCATCGTATCCGGCATTGTTTAGTTTAGCATAATTTTCCATGCTTACGGATGTTTTTCCATCTTCCCAAAGCATTCCGAAACCAGTTTCGTTACCTACTTGAATCCATTCCGGAGTAATACTGTGAGATTTCAGTTCATTTAAAACCTCTTTAGTATGATTGGCTACTGCAATTTGCAATTCATCCATGTCCATACCATTCCATTCTGCGGGTTTGGTTTGCTGAATAGGATCTGCCCACCAGTCGCTATAATGAAAAGCTATCATTAAACGCATGCCCAGACGGTTGGCACGAATTGCTTTTACCAGCATATCGCTCTTGTTACACCAGCCATCTTTAGGATTTACCCATACACGTAATCGTATAGAATTCATGCCGAGGTCGCGTAATAGTGACATACATTCAGTTTCACGACCTGTTGCACTGTAGAATTTTTTTCCTGCTTTTTCCATTTCGGTAAGCCAGCCAATATCGGCTCCTTTGGCAAAGCCTGTCATATCATAAACAGGTGGTTCTTTGCCAGGGAATGAGTTGTCATTATCGCTGTAAGCACACAAAGGTGTTGTTAGCAGAAGTACGGATATAAGGATGTTTTTTAGTTTCATGATTAAAAAGATGAATTATTCAATTATATCTGTTTCGTATATAAACCGACTCAAGATCAGATGCGTTCATTTCCGGGTTACTTACAGAAAGTGTGCTCTTGGTCCATGTCAAAGACAATACAACTTTACCGGCTTCTTCCTGGCGTAGTACAATATTACTTGCAGCAACAATCAGGTGATTACTTTCGTAATCATAGGGGACTATTTTATCATCATCTTTCTCGCAGCCAGCCAACAATAGGATTGCTACAAGGCTATGCATAAATTTTATATATGATTTTCAACAATAGTTTATGAATATTCTTCATGGCAGGGAGTTCATTGAAGAGGGCACATCAAACATTTATTCAGGATTTGACGCTTCCCTCCTCATGAATTTTATGATTAATATCCAGGATTCTGTTTAATGATACCTTGACCCGCTATAATTGCCGGCTCCGGCAACGGAAAACGATGATGATTTTCGTTTACAAGAACTACCTGGCCGTAATCTGTACACTTTTGAGTCATTGCTTTTACATACGAGCCATCACGGATAAGATCCTGACGTCGGCAGCCTTCATAATAAAATTCATGAGCACGTTCCATTAATAATTTATCAAGGAAATCGCGTGAATCGGAGAAGGATGCCAAAGTGTATGCAGTCAGGCCGGCACGGGTTCTCACCTCATTCAACAAATTCACAGCTTCTTGCGTAATTGTATTTCCATCCCTGACAATAGCCTCGGCTAATAGGGTCAACACATCAGCATAACGATATACAATCCAGTCTGTCTGGCACTCTATTCCTACATTGTTGGTCTCTATTTTGTACTTCAATGGAATTACGCCATCCAGTAAAGAATTGTTTTGTCCTTTATTGGCTTCATTATAGACATTTCCGCTCCAATCCTCATATTCAGAAATGATGGTTTGTTTACGCTGGTCGTTTTCTTCAAATGTTTTAAAGAACTTCCATGTCATTTTATAACCTCCCCATCCTCCGGCAAATGCTCCGTTAGGCGATGATTTAAGATTATTGGGTACAACATGCGGATACCATACGTGAACCTGAGAGCCGGAAACACAATTGACAGACCAGATAGTTTCTGCGTTCTTTTCATTTGCAAAAGTGAAGATATTAGCATATGCTGATCCTTCAGCTCCCTTGTCTGTCACCAATGCGTATTTATATTCTGGCTTTTGTAATTCACGGGCTTCAGTAATCGCTTTATTCCATTGCTGTGTCTGCATATAGAATTTTAATAATACCATGTGGCACAAGCCTTTTGTAAACCGTCCATAATCAGCATCACTTTTCCCATAGCTATATGGCAGAACTTTTGCAGCTTCGGTCAACTCGGTGACAATAAATTCCCTCATCTCTTCTTCACTTAAACGGGGAAGTATCTTCTCATCCATTGGGTTTTTAAGTGTTTCCAGATCTGCCACAATAACAGGGCCATAGAGATCATATAGTAAAAAAGCTAAGAAACCGCGGCCGCAACGCAGTTCCGCTATATATTGGTTCAAGCGGTTCTGGTCCATGTTTACACCAGATATCCGGTCAATGGTAAGTGTCATTTTACTTATCCCGTTCAAAAAAGTGGTCCAGGGATAGTAGAGACGTTCTATATCCTGAACAGGAGGAGTCCAACGGGCAAACTCCAAAGGTTCCCACACAGAGCCTCCCCATGTACAGAAG
>OGPJ01002601.1_pt1 | contig 11396 bp, 9 predicted proteins | sample 1552831 | NCBI WGS metagenome assembly OGPJ01 (sample SAMEA2579914, study PRJEB22360) | human gut metagenome | biome: human gut; feature: human-associated habitat; material: faeces | place: Denmark | collected 2008/2010
TTGCTTCGTTCGCCCAACCATATGTTACAAACAGTAGGAGTAACAAAGTAATTCTCATAATATGAAGTACTTTCCGAAATTCTTTACAAGAATTCCGGGGATTTGTGATTAATTTCATACCTTTGTATATGTTTTTAGATTAAAAAATGTTTTTAGTAAAGCTTTTTTAATTTGAACTTAACCGGAAAGTAGGACCAGTACTTTCCGGTTTTCTTTTTTATGTCTTTTCTATCCCATGGTATTCCGTTTTTTATTGTTTAACACTAATCTTTATTACATCACCTTCTTTATCATATTCTATCGGCGCCGTGATAGATATAATCCGGAAAGTTTCCCTGATATCCGACTTTAAATCCAGTTTTCCGCTTACCGTCACTTTACTGATTTCCGCAGGATCAAAAGTCAGGACTACATTATAATATCTTTCTATTTTCTTCAGGACATCAGCCAACGATTCATTATGAAAAATAAGGAAACCGTCTTTCCAACAGATATATTCATATATATCCGCATCCTCTATCCGAGTCGCAAAAGTACTCTTCTCCAAAGTATAGAGTTGATTAGGCTTGATGGTTGTCGTATTCTTTTTATTAGCCACTTTAACCGCAACAGAACCTGTCGCCAAAGCGACGAACTGTTGTTTGTCATTTTTATAGGCAGATACATTAAATGATGTTCCCAGAACATTCACTTCCATCATATCCGTTTTTACCACAAACGGATGCTTTTCATTACGTGCTACCTCCAGATAAATTTCACCTTCCACATATATCTCCCGTCTGTCGGACGCAAATACTGCCGGATAAACCAGTTTCGTTCCGGAATTTGCCCAAATAGCGGAACCATCGCTCAATGTCACACGGGTTGTTTTTCCATGCGGAACGATCAGTTGGTTGTATTCACGCCTCGATGGTTCCGGCAAATCTATCTGCTTCTGATTCACACGCATATTCCCATCCTCATCATGGGATACTTGTACATCTTTGTCTTCAAACTCTATTTTATCTTTATCGCCTAAAATCACCATCACATTATTCGAGGCATCATCCGGTAATTGAGTATTGGAAAGAATGCTGTTATAATCGATCTCTTCCCGGGGAGATAAACCGGTATATATATAATAGGTAGCAATACACAATATTGCTACAACAGCAACATAACGCAGGAACATAGAGAAAGAGACAGACATACGTTTCGGACGACGGATAGCAGATTCTATTTTTGTCCACAATTCAGCTTTAGCTTCTGAAGAAAGTCCTTCATCAACCACTCTGATCTTCCGTTTCAATAACCGAAGATCTTCTTCCGAACTTTTTTTATTTTCTTCCGAGTTGTTCATCCTATTATAGTCTGTTATGTATTCATTAGGGAAACGAAAATGAGGCGCGTTTTGTACTCACTCAAAAGAGAAAAAATCAGAAATAAATTAAGCAATCAATTTAACGAGCTCAAAAACAAGATGATAAGAGTATCCATATTCAGACAACTTCTAATTTTTTCCATTGCACGGTGAACAATGTTACGGGCTGACTGATTATTAATTCCCAGCAACTGGGATATTTCATCATACGACATTTCCGCCTGAAAACGCAAATAAATCGCTTCTTTCTGACGATCAGACAAAAGACTGAGGACTTCTTCAAACCGGGCTTTTATACTTTCATCCGGTTCTTCATCCTCCTCCTGTCCAAATGCAAATTGTACATGGAAAGGTAATTCTTCCGGCGAAATATAGACCATCCGCTGGTTATGACGGATCATGTCTATCAATAAATTTTTCAATGAACTGAACAAGTAAAACAGAGGATTGGATAAAGCCGGAAGTTGTTGCCGGTTCTCATACAGTTTAATGAATAACTCCTGAATGCAGTCCTTCACTGACTCTTCATCGCTGACAAACTTTGTCCCATATCTGTATAATTTATCCGATGTCAATTCAAAGAGCGCAGAAAAGGCACTCTCCTCTCCATTACGGAAAAGTTCCCAAAGTGTAGTTTCATTTTTGAGGTCTTGCGAGTTTCGGACCATATGATATTTCTATTAATACGAACTATAAACACATAATAATGAAAGAAAAAATACAGTCAAACCTTCCATCTTTATCTCATATCTCTAAGACAAAGATAAGAAAAGTATCGATAAATCCATTTTCTCTTGCTTTTGTTTCGCACCCTCATACTATCATATCACAATTTCCCTGCACGATAAGCATCTATCGCTTCCTTTACGGATCCATGCATAAGCAGCAGATGGTAAGACTCAATGTAGCCAAGGTTTAGTTCGTTCATCAACATCCGTGTCCCACGGTCGATCAGTTTCTGGTTGGTAAGTTGCATATTTACCATCCGGTTGCCTTTTACACGTCCCAGTTGGATCATTACCGAAGTAGAGATCATGTTCAGGATCATCTTTTGCCCTGTTCCGGATTTCATTCGCGAACTACCGGTAACAAACTCCGGACCTACGATCATTTCAATGGCTACATCTGCCTCCGCTGCCATCGGAGAATCCGGATTACTGGAAATGGAAGCTGTCAGGATTCCTTGCTCACGTGCCTTGCGCAAAGCTCCTATTACATAGGGAGTCGTTCCGGATGCGGCAATGCCGATTACTGTATCTTTTGTTGTGATATGGTGCTCCTGCAATTCCTCCCAACCGCGATTCAGATCATCTTCCGCATTTTCTACCGGATTACGAAGCGCTTTGTCTCCACCCGCAATCAGTCCGATCACCAGGGTTGGCGGCATTCCGAAAGTAGGGGGGATCTCCGAAGCATCGAGTACGCCCAGACGTCCACTTGTGCCGGCACCCAGATAAAAGATACGTCCCCCTTGTTTCATCCGGGGGACGATCTGTAATACAAGTTCTTCAACCTTAGGTATCGTTTTCCGGACTGCTGACGCAACTTTCTGGTCTTCCGTATTTATATCGTCCAGTAATTCGCGGACCGACTTGCTTTCCAGATTATTATATAATGAGTCTTGCTCTGTTATCTTAGTAAACGACATATTAAATATGTATTATGTATGTTGCTAAACAGATACAAAACTAACAAAATTTATGTCTGCGAACCTCTTCTTACTTATACATTTCTTTCAACCATTGGAACCGTGCCATATTTTGTTCCGGATAAGTCCAGTGACCGGTTTCCAGATAAAGATGCAGTTCTTTTGCTCCCGGAATGACATTATAAGCGGAATACATGGAAGTTGGAGGACAAGTCACATCATTATATCCCCAGCTATACCACCCCGGTGCATTTACACGACGGGCAAAATTAACCACATCAAAATAAGCTAATGTCTCCACCTCATTCGGACCAGGTTTTGCATTCCGGTAATAATGAGGCCAGCCACCGGCACGCTGGTGTAAATAACCGGCATAATCACATAAGGCCGGATAGAATGCTGCCAGAAACTTAATACGCGGATCCAATCCTGCCGTAACGATAGAAAGCGCTCCTCCCTGACTACCACCGGTTACACCGACAGTCGAACCGTCAAATTCAGGTAAAGAGAAAATAAAATCCACCGCTCTCACACAACCGAGATACACCCGTTTGTAATAATGGGTGTCACGATCATTCTTATTGATCCCGGGATAGCCGTTCAAAGCACCGGATGCCAGGTTATTATATACTTCCTGGGGCATATTTACCGGAATTCCATGAATACCGATCTCTAATGTGATAACATCATCCCCTAAATTCATGCCGTTATACGGACGGATACCGGCACCCGGAACCTGGAGGATAGCCGGATATATCCCTTCCTTCTTAGGTACGATCAGAATACCATATATCCGGGAACCCGGACGCTCATTCTGAAAACTGACATGATAAACGTTTTGCGTAGACGTACATCTTTCCGGCATCAACACCATTTTAGGGTCCAGAGACGTTTTACGGGCATCTTCAATCGCCTGCTTCCAGAAACTGTCGAAATCTTTCGGATCAGCGGTTGTCGGCCGGATTCTTTCTTCGTCTACGGCAACCGTGGCCATTCCTTCATAATTGCGACCATCTACTTTTGCTATGACCTTACAACGCAAAAAACCAGGTTCATTCATAGAGCCTTTTAATGTTGTTTTACCATTTTTCAAAAGTACATCCGCTTCCTTCTTTACGGGGAAATACTCCGGTCCCACTTCATAATCAACCACCACGTCTTTCAGGAGATTTTCATTCCTAAAGACCTGAACGGTAAAAGTAACTTCCTCCTTTTGTTTATATTTCCAGTCTGTCCGATCCGGAGATACCACCACATTGACCAATTTCTGAGCCGGCTGAGCCTCCAGCCTTAACGAACTTCCTACCAGCAATACCAGAAGGAAGCAGAATGAGAATAACACTTTTTTCATCTTGAGAATTTATTAAATATAAGATTACAAACACAACAAAGATAAATACGATCTATCAGATATCAAAACGTTGATTGACCATGATATGCAATCAGTCCTTCCATCGGACTTCGGGCGATCGTCCCCAAACGGATTCCCAAATCAAACGCGATCTCCTTCAATATATCCTGATAATACCAGGCTACCGAACCTACCAGGTGGACAGGCAGTTCAAAATAATCGTACTGTTTCACATTCCGGGTAAAAAAAGCCAGAAAACTACGGGTAACCAACTCCCAGATAGCCGGTTCATCCAGATGCTCCCGTATAAAAGGAGAAAATCCTGCCAGAAAACGGTTAGGGAAAGACTGCCGGTAAACCTTGTCCATAATCAGGGCCGGGGTCAACTCATATTGTGTCAGAAACTGATCTTTCAGGGCCGGAGACAACTGGTCTTTCAAGACATCACCAATCAATAATTTCCCCAATACCGCACCACTCCCCTCATCGCCCAGGATAAATCCCAGAGGAGAGACATTCTTTACAATCTCCCTGCCATCATAATAACAAGAGTTGGAACCGGTTCCCATAATGCAGGCAATCCCCGGCTGATCTCCGCACAGGGTACGGGCAGCCGCAAGCAAGTCGCTCCCTACCTCAACCGGAACAGACAGATACCGGTTGACGGCCCGCCTGATCATATTATTCTTCTCCGGGAAAGCACATCCTGCTCCGTAAAAATAAATAGCTGAAGGTTCGAAATCTTTTAGAGAAGGTAACAGGCCGGCTTCTATCTCCTTCCCGATTTCCTCTTCTGTCTGAAAAAAAGGATTCATGCCCCGTGTTTTGAAACGGAGGATAGATTCACCATTCTCCACTACACACCAATCAGTCTTCGTGGACCCACTATCAGCTATCAATATCATATTTCACTTTATTATAAAATCAATCAATACGTCTGTCTTTTTTGCCAAATGCAGGATCTATCTTCAGGAAAGCCGTCACTGCCAAAGTGATCAGGCAGCATCCCATCACCCACCAGAAAAAGTGCTCATATCCCAACTGCTCCTGCAACCATCCGGCAATCATTCCCGGCAGCATCATACCTAAAGCCATAAATGCCGTACAGATGGCATAATGAGCCGTCTTATGTTCACCCTCTGAGAAATAAATAAGGAACAGCATATAAGCCGTAAAGCCGAATCCATACCCAAACTGCTCAATAAAGACACATACATTTATGATAAGCAGATTCTCCGGCAGGGCACTGCTCAGGTAAATAAAGACCAGATCCGGCAAAGTAATTGCCAGCGCCATCGGCCAAAGCCATTTCTTCAGTCCGCCTTGTGCCGCAACAATTCCACCGATGATCCCGCCTAAGGTCAGTCCGATAATCCCGATCGTACCATAAACAAAACCGATCTCTGCCGTTGATAATCCAAGTCCTCCTACATCACGCGGATCAATCAGGAAAGGAGTGACCAGTTTTACCAGCTGTGCTTCCGGGAAACGGTATAACAGCATAAATAGGATCGCAATCAAGGCCTGTTTCTTCTTAAAAAACGAAACAAATGTAGCAAAGAATTCTTTAAACAGGGTAGAAGCCGTCACAGCGACAGCCGGTCTGTCCGATTCAGGTGTCGGCAATATATATTTATGATACAGGCATAACCCGATAAACAAACCTGCCAGGATCAAAAATGTAACCGACCAGGCCAGCGGTATCTTTCCGGTACTTTCTTCCAAAGCACCAGCCAGCATCACCAACAGACCTTGTCCGGCAATAGTTGCGATACGGTAAAATGTACTTCGTATCCCGACATAAAAAGCCTGGTCATGCGAATCCAGCGCTAACATATAGAAACCGTCAGCCGCAATATCATGCGTTGCAGAACTAAACGCCACCAACCAGAATATAGCCAAAGTCAGCTGAAAAGAATAATCCATCGGAATAGTAAAAGCAATACCCACCAGTCCTGCACCTATCAGAAACTGCATGGTAACCACCCACCAGCGCTTCGTCTTCAGTAAATCGACGAAAGGACTCCAGAAGGGTTTGATCACCCAGGGGAGATAAAGCCAACTGGTATAGAGGGCTATATCTGTATTACTGATCCCCAAACGTTTATACATGATGACAGAGATCGTCATCACTGCCACATAAGGGAGGGCCTCTGCAAAATAAAGCGTAGGTATCCAGCTCCATGGAGACGCTATTGTGGATTTTCCGGTTAATAGTTTCATTTTCGCGAGCTAGATTGTATCATTTTACGTACTATTTCATTCTTCTCTTCTTCCGAAATGCTTACTTCCCGCAAAATAGTTTCAAGATCTTCAGACGTCACCTTATCAAAATCCTTCTCTAAAGGAGTGATAAAAAGACCGGCCATCTCAACCGTTGCCGGACTGATCAGGATATTGGCATCCCCTTCTGCATAAAAACAGGACGGACGCAATTCCTTACGAGGGAATATACAGGATATCCAGTTATCCTCATCCTTCCAGTTATCCTCATCCTTCCAAGTAACCACATTCATCATCGGTTCAGAATCTCCTTCTTTTATTTCCAGTTGTGCGTATAATTGTTTAAAAGCATAGTCGGCTTCGCGCAAATCACTGGAGATCAGCAGAAATGCAGACGCCATAAAATCGTAAAGTACATAAAGAACCGTATTACGCCCCTCCCAGACTATACCCTTGGAAGCCTTTTTATAGTTCATTTCAATCGACAAATTCCCCAGTTCCATTGCCTGGAAATGCATGTGATCCGGTGCAGAGGCTCCACATTTCGGACCATTGTAAAAGACGGCATAATCCTGAAGATCGTGTGCCAACCACAGCATATCCTCATAATAAGGAAGAATTTGCTGATCTTCATGCCACTTCAATGGTATCGTCAGATGTCCGCTGGAGATTGGATAAGGATTAACCAGTATATCGAAAGCATCATTGTAATCAATACCATATTGTTCTTCCGGCCGGTGACAGAAAAAACACGGTCGTGCTTGCAAAGAAGCAGTGTCTGTTTTAGCAGCAGAGGAACGGATACGCTCCGGATTGAACTGTAATATAACAGGGAAATCTCTTATGTAAAGATACCGGGTCTTAAGGCTTGCCAAAGCATAGGTATTCGTGCGAACCAACTCCCAATCTCTTATCTGGTTATCGAGAAGATCTTCTACGTGTTCTCTCAACTCATTCATTTCAGACTTATCAATCATATCATTTTTGATTTAACGTTCTTCGGGTACCCAATTCAATGGCTCGGATACTGTCTTTATAGGCATTATGTTCGTTGGTTTTCCGGATATCCAATGCGGCATCGGTATTGTCCTCCCAACGGCGGCAGAGATAAAGGACATCGTAAATACGCCCGATCCGGTAAATACGCGATATAGCCAATCCTATGGCATAATCTTCGCCATAACTCACATTCGGCATTTTCAACTCGCGAAGAATCGGGGTATAGAAAGCACGGGGTGCTCCCAGTCCATTGATACGCAAAGCATTATTACGTCCATTCTCTTCCGTCCATTCCCGGTGGTCGATAATGCCGGGCGCTATTTCATTCAGGTCGAAATCAGTCATTTTATAGGTTCCGATCACCATTGCACAACTTTCCGCATAAAAAGCATCCACAATCTTTTGCAAAGTATCGGGACCGCTATACACATCATCACTGTCAAGCTGTACACAAAACTTACCGCACGAAGGATGCCCAGCCGCCTCATTCCAACAACCGCCGATTCCGAGATCGTCACGTTCGGGGATCAGGTGTATCAGGCGTTTATCTTCTGCATACTGCTGAATAACCTCTGTTGTCCCGTCGGTCGAATGATTGTCGACAATGATCAGGTTGAAGTCAAAATTGGTCTGCTGCCTAAAAACAGAACGGATCGCATCCCCGATCGTACGGACGCGGTTGCGGACAGGGATGATCACAGATGCTTCGCAAGGGAAACCTTCCTTCTTAAACTTTACCTTCAAAGGCTTCTTCTTCAGAAAAGCACCCAAATATTTCAGATAGACAGTACAGGCCGATTCCATTTCCTCCTGCACCTCACGGTTCTTTGGATCCACATAATCAAACTGTTTCTCGCCACTTTTCCGATTATCTTCTTCTGTAAAAGAATAAAGATACTCCCGGATATGAACAATAGTCTCCGGCATAAATGAGGCATTGAGCTGGTAAAGATAGAAACCTGCATAGACATACTCCGGAAACATTTTTTTACGAGATTCGAAATAATAGTTCAATTCATCGTAATTAAGCAGCAATAACGGACCGAAATCAAAATCATCCCGTATGCTTCCCTCCTGATAATCGTTCAACGGGTGTTCCTGCCGAATACCGTTACATATTTTATAATGATCGGCATAAACGATTTTACAACATCTGTTTTCAGCGACAAAAAGCATCCGCTCCAGTCCGTTTTGTCCGAACCTCAAAGGAGTTGTACCAGTATAAAATAAGACATTCCGTTCGTCAGCATGTTCCCAAATAGTACGCAAAGTATTTGTACCGGTCAGCGTATCGACCTGCAGGATTTCGCAACCGTCACAAGCTTCTGCCTGCAATGAATCAGAAGCTAAAAGATATATTTTATTAACCAGCCCGGTACTCCTGAGTTCGTCTACAGTCAGTTTCACCATGGCTGGAGAAACATAAGGCAAAAAACAATTTACTGTTTGCATAATAGCACTTTTAAGATTGTCGGGTAAAGATAACAAAAAGATTAATCCTCCTCCCAGAAAAAGTCATCATAAAGCTCTTCTTCTCTTTGCTTTTTCCGGTATTTTTTCAAAAAAGCTCTCATTCCCGTAAGTGTAGAAACGCTTTGCATATACTCTTCCACTGTTTGTAGCAGGTTTTTCTGCTGAGACAAAAGAATATCCAGGTGAATATCTATCTCTTTCAAAGGAACAGTTCTCAATTGCGTATAAGCATTTTCCACACCAGATAAAGGAGCCTGACAAATCAGGTAAAATTCTTCTTCCAAGCGATTCAACTGTGCACGCAGAATCTTATTATAACGTTTCAAAACCTCATCCGTTTGCGATTGAGGTGTCTTTGCCGATTCTTCTTGCAACCAGTTAATCTGCATCATCAACAAGGAAGCCAAGTCTTTTTGTTTATATGCTTCCGTCAGTTGTTTCATCCGTTCTTCCTTCTGTGCACGCAATGTTTCATCAGTTTCCCGGTCCGGATGAAGTTCCTTCACCAGTTCCAGATATATTTCACGCATTGACTTTAAAGTTTGTTCCTCCTGCAATTTCTGATTCAATTCGGCTTTGGTCATTTTCCTTTCTCTGGACTGCGACGATTTCTGTTCCTCTCTGGCTGCACGCCTCTGTTGTTCTTTTTCTTCCGCCGCCTCCATTTTCTCCATCTCATTCTTCATTAAATCATTAAAAGCGTTGAGCAGTTCCTCTTCCGTCTTTGCGTTTTTCATTTTCTTATTGAGTTTAAAACCCATCATTTGGATAGCGAACAACGTATCCTGTACTGCTTCCATTTCCAGTTCTTCATGAGTCATTCCGGATAAGAGTTCCTCATATTTATGAACGAGGGGAACAATAACGGAGCGTTGCTCTTCATTCATATAGTCAGTCACTCCTTCGCTTTCAGCAGCAATAAGATCTATCAGCGTTTTCCGATCCGTTTTACTCAGTTTTCCTTCTTCATATATTCCATCCAGATAAATCAGATAATCATATTTCATTGCAGTCTCTTTCTCAAATAGAGATTTAGCATGCTCCTGATAGAAAGTTCTGATTTTTCGTTCCTTCTCAGGAATAAACGTGATTTCTGCCTTTAGTTCATTTATCTTCCTGTTCAGGCGATTGAACTCAGACTGGGCAGCGGTAAGTTTCGTTCTTCCTTTCTTTTTAATAACAGGAGTCAGGGACAAATCATCATTTGCCACATCCTGATCTTGAAATAGTTTTGCTTGTTTGTTCATATCAATACTTATATGGTAATAAAAAAACTGCGTAACTCTCCACCGAAAGCTACGCAGTCTCCTATTTATAATAAAAACTTTACAGCTATTATTCTTCTCCTAACAGGATTTCCAGGATTTGAACGGCAGCCTTAGCGACTGATGTACCCGGACCGAAGATAGCGGCAACACCTGCCTTGTACAGGAAGTCGTAGTCCTGTGCAGGAATAACACCACCGGCGATAACGATAATGTCTTCGCGGCCTAACTTCTTCAGTTCATCGATAACTTGCGGAACCAATGTCTTGTGTCCGGCAGCCAAAGAAGAAACACCCATTACGTGAACGTCGTTTTCAACAGCCTGGCGGGCAGCTTCAGCCGGAGTCTGGAACAACGGTCCCATATCCACGTCGAAACCACAGTCCGCATAACCCGTTGCTACTACCTTGGCACCACGGTCATGACCGTCCTGTCCCATCTTTGCAACCATGATACGAGGTTGACGTCCCTCTTTTTTCGCAAACTTCTCTGCCAGTTCACAAGCACGCTTGAAGTCGCTATCGTTTTTACTTTCTGATGAATACACGCCTGATATAGTTCTAATTATTGCTTTATAACGTCCTACAACCTGTTCGCACGCATAAGAAATTTCGCCCAAAGTAGCACGAACACGAGCTGCTTCAACTGCCAGTTCAAGCAAGTTACCCTTGCCGGTCTTCACACATTCAGTGATAGCTGCTAATGCCTTGTCCACTTCAGCCTGATTACGTCCTTCTTTCAAACGTTTCAGGTTTTCAATCTGTTCAAGACGAACTGCCGTATTATCAATTTCAAGGATATCAATCGGAGCTTCTTTTTCCAGACGATATTTGTTCACACCAACAATAGTCTGAGAACCGCTGTCGATACGGGCCTGCGTACGAGCAGCAGCCTCTTCGATACGCATCTTAGGAATACCGGTTTCGATAGCTTTCGCCATACCACCCAGTTTTTCAATTTCCTGAATATGTTCCCAAGCCTTGTGTGCCAGTTCGTTCGTCAGAGATTCTACATAGTAAGAGCCGCCCCATGGGTCAACGTTCTTGCAGATGTAAGTTTCTTCCTGAATATAAATCT
>OGPJ01002607.1_pt1 | contig 11358 bp, 9 predicted proteins | sample 1552831 | NCBI WGS metagenome assembly OGPJ01 (sample SAMEA2579914, study PRJEB22360) | human gut metagenome | biome: human gut; feature: human-associated habitat; material: faeces | place: Denmark | collected 2008/2010
GGCAGCCATGGGCAAAGACCCGCTTGCCATCGACACGGCCATCCGCGTGTCCTTCTGCGGCGACAACACCCCCGAGGATGTGGATGCTTTCCTCAACCGCTTTGAGGACGGAATGAAGAGCTTGCAGAGGATCCGGAAGTGATTCCGCAGGCAGAACCATCTGGAATGGCCACCGCTTTGCTCTGGCCATGTTAAATCGTAACCTAGGAGATACAACATTTATGCATGAAATTATCATGGGCTATCAGGGTGAAATGTCCCTGAAAGGCCTCAACCGCAACCAGTTCGAGTCGGCGATGATGAAAATTCTGCGCTACCGGCTCAAGACCGTGGGCAAGTTCAAGGTCTACTGCACCCAGTCCACCTTTTACATGGAGCCTGAGGAAGAGGACGTGGATATGGACCTCGCCTTTGACCGGGTGAGCAAGGTGTTCGGCCTTGCGGCGCTCAGCCGCGCCGTGGTCTGCGACAAGGACTTTGACACCATCTGCCAGACCGCTGAGGACTACCTCGGTGCCAGCCTGCACGGCATCCGCACCTTCAAGGTGGAAGCCCGCCGCTCCGACAAGACCTACCCCATGACCAGCCCTGAATTGATGCGGGAGCTGGGTGCCTATCTGCTGGGCAAACACAACTACCTCAAGGTGGATGTGCATAACCCGGATTTCAAGGTGATCGTAGAAATTCGTGATTACGGCGCGTATATTCACGGCCCGAAAGTACCCGGTGAGGGCGGTCTGCCCGTGGGCACCAGCGGCCGTGCATTGAATATGCTGTCTGGCGGCATCGACAGTCCCGTGGCAGCTTACCGTATGGCAAAGCGCGGTCTGGCACTGGACCACATCCACTTTGCGTCTCCGCCGTACACTTCGGAGCGCGCAAAGCTCAAGGTAAAAGCTCTGGCGCAGCTCACCAGCATCTATACGGGCAGCTCCAATCTGTTCGTCGTGCCATACACCAAGCCGCAGGAGTACATCCGGGATAATGCTCCGGATGTGCTGTTCACGGTGCTGATGCGCCGCAGCATGATGCGCATTGCCAACGTTATTGCCAAGAAGCAGGGCTGCGAAGCCCTTGTTACCGGCGAGAGTCTGGCTCAGGTAGCCAGCCAGACCGTCAAGGCCCTGCAGTGCACCGATGCTGCGCAGGATCTGCCCATCCTGCGCCCGCTCATCGGCATGGACAAGACCGAGATCGTGGAGACGGCACGCCACATCAACACCTTTGAGACCAGCATCCTGCCCTACGAGGACTGCTGCACCATCTTCACCCCGCCGCATCCGAAGATCCGCCCGGAGCTGGCCGAAATTCTGGAAGCCGAAGCCGCCATGCCCGGCCTTGCCGCGCTGGAAGCCGAAGCAGCAGAGAGCGCCGAGCGCATCCGCATCCGTATCACCGATCAGGTAGAATTTGAGGGTTGATTTATCCATGACAGCAGAGATCATCAGTGTGGGTACCGAGCTGCTGCTCGGCAACATTTTGAACACCAACGCCCAGTATCTGAGCCGCGAGCTGGCGGCACTGGGCATCACCGTCCAGCGCGAGAGCACCATCGGCGACAACCACGACCGTTTGGCGGATTTCGTCAACGAGGCAAAGCAGCGGTGCGACCTGCTGGTGTTCACCGGCGGCCTTGGCCCCACGGCGGATGACCTGACCAAGGAGACGGTTGCTGGATGCTACGGTGATACGCTGGCTTTTGACCCGGAAGAATGGCAGAAGATCGTGGATTTCTTCACTCGTACCGGGTGCAAGACGACCCCAAACAACCGCAAGCAGGCCATGGTGCCGGTGAACGGCCACAAGATCATCAATAACCACGGCACTGCCCCCGGGGCATGGTTCGAGCAGGATGGCCACTGTGCCGTGCTGATGCCCGGCGTGCCTCACGAAATGAAGGCCATGTGGACAGAGAGTGTGCGCCCGCTGCTGCTGGCCCGCCAGAACTGCACCCTGCATTCCATCACGCTGCGGGTGCTGGGCGGCGAAAGCGATATCGAATACCGTGTGCGGCATCTGCTGGAAAACACAAATCCCACCGCCGCCATCTACTGCAAGACCGGCGAGTGCGAGATCCGCATTACTGCCCGGGCAGAAACCGACAGTTCAGCCGAAAAAATGTGCCGCGCATACGCCACAAAGTTCTATGATCTGCTGGGTGATGCGGTGTATGATGAGGATGTGACCGGTCTGGAAGAGACTCTGGTGCACACCCTGAAGAAAAAGGGACTCACCATTGCCACGGCAGAAAGCTGCACAGGCGGCATGATCGCCCAGCGGCTGACCAATGTGTCCGGTGCAAGTGAGGTGTTCGGCTTCGGCTTTGTTACCTACTGGGAGCAGGCCAAGGCAAAGATGATCGGTGTAGACCCGGCGGCGATCGCAAAGTACAATGTGGTGTCCGCACCGGTGGCAGCACAGATGGCACTGGGCGCAGCCGAAGCTGCCGGGGCCGATATCGCTGTCAGCGTCACCGGTCTGGCAGGCCCCAACGGCGGTGATGCCGTCCGCCCGGTGGGCACGGTGTATCTGGGTGCGGCCTGCGGTGAGACCGTCTATGTAAAAAAGCTCTTCGTCTCCCGCCCCGACCGTGCGCTGGTGCGTGCCCGCGCGGCACAGGCGGCACTGGAACTGGCGCTGCGTCTGGCTCAGGGCAAAGTTCCTGCAGATACACAGGCACTGGCAAAAAGCGCCCGGCATGATGCTGCGGCTCTGACGGCACTGGACAGCACCTTCCTCAAGGGTTAATACGAGCGGCCCCGGGCCGCGGGGGTGAAGCAGTTGATACACGAAGAAAAAACGCAGACCACCTGTGTGCTGCGGTTGTTTGGCGCACCGCTGTGGGCAGTACAACAGGCAGTGCAGCAGACAGGACTTGCTGCCCAGTGCCGCAGCCGCGGTGCAGAAACACTGGCTGCGCTGCAGGCAGAAACGCCCGCGGCATTGAGCAAGGCGCGGAAAGCGCTGGCAGACCGCTTTGCGGCAGAGCTGTACGGAGAAGGGGAGATGACCCTTGTTCATGCAGCGGTGCAGGCGCTGGAAACGCACCACAGGCTGCTGGTGTGCTGCGATGCCGACGCAGGCACTCTGCTGGAAGCCCGGATGGAAACGGTGGCCGGCGCAGAAAAAGTGTTTGATTTTGGAGCCATGAGCTATGCCGATGCAAAGGTGCGGGAAAAGCTGAGCGCAAAGGTCTGCCGGGTCAAGGGCGGGCCGGTGCCGGCAAAGCTTACCCGTGTGCGGGCAGCGCAGCGCCTTGTGGGTGCAGACTTTGCAGCTGGGTGTCTGGAGCGCGCCGAGGACACGGTGCTGTTTCTGGGCAGCCGGAAAGGCTGCTGGGTGCGCACGGTGGCCAATGCAGATACGCCTGCTTTGGGGCTGCTGGATATGACCCGCGGGGCGGCTTCCGGTCTGCCGCAGGCGGCGGGGACAAGCTGGCAGAAGTATGGCAGGGCCATTCCGGCAGATGCCCTGACGGCGCAGCGCCTGCCGGACAAGCCGGAGCCGGATGCACCGACAGCAGCGCCGCGCAAACGGCACAGGGTGCGGAATGCCCTGATTTTTCTGCTGATTCTGGCACTGGCCGCGTTTGCCGCTGCGTGGTATTACACCGGCGGCGACCTTGCCGCCCTGCCGCAGCAGCTGCAAAGCCTTGGGGCCGACAGCCTGCCGCACGCAGGGGCAAAACTGATATAAAAAAGACCCCGGAGGGTGTGAACCTTCCGGGATTTTTTTGTTTATAAAGGCGATTTTTAAGAGATGCAGCGTGCTGCTCCGAACCCATCCGTGAAAAAGAACCACCGGAAAATCCGCAGATTTTTCGGTGGTTCAAATAAATGATAAATTTTCCGAATGGTTATGCCTTGTGGTCGCTCAGCCACCGCAGAGCCATATAAACATAGGCCGCAGAGCCCTCGTACAGCACGCTGTCGTCAAAGCGTACCTTGGGGTGGTGCTGGCCGTAAACATAGCCCTCCTTGGCGTTGCCTGCGGAGAGAAACATGCTTACGGTGGGCACTTCGTGGCTGACAAAGGCAAAGTCCTCGCTGCCGCCGCCGGGCTTGCCGCCGGTGAGGACGGTCATATCCATGGCACCACGGCCCAGCAGTTCGGTCATATAGGTCAGGGCATTCTTGGCAAGAGGCGTATCCACCACCATGCAGGGGCAGTGGTCGCTGAACTCCACATCAGCAGTGCAGCGATAGGCTGCCGCCACGCCCTGCGCGATCTCGGTCATGCGCTGGTGGATCTGCTCGCTCACGGCACCTTCGGGGTCCACCGTGCGGATAGTGCCCCACATATCGGCAGAATCCGGGATGACATTGGATGTCTTGCCAGCTTCAAACCGACCCGTGGTGAACACGCCAAACTTGGCGGGGTCCAGCTCACGGCTGTTGATCTCCTGCAGGGCAATGTGGATGTGGGCCGCTGCGGTGATGGGGTCGATGCAGGCGTTGGGCATGGAGCCATGGCCGCCCTTGCCGTGTACGGTGATGTGGTACTGCTCACAGCTTGCCATGGTGATGCCGCCGCCCGGCACCAGCACGGTGCCCACGGGCAGGGGCATCCCGGCCAGAACATGGAACATGACCGCGGCGTCCACCTTCGGGTTTTCCAGCAGGCCGTTTTTCAGCATGTCCAGCGAACCCTGAAAGATCTCCTCTGCAGGCTGGAATTCCAGCTTGATGGTGCCCTCGATCTCGTCCTCATGTTCTTTGAGCAGCTTTGCCGCACCCAGCATCATGGCGGTGTGCATATCGTGGCCGCAGCCGTGCATCTTGCCCGGCACCTCGGAAGCAAATTCTTCGCCGGATTCCTCCTGAATGGGCAAAGCATCCATGTCGCCGCGCAGCAGGATGGTCTTGCCGGGGCGCTTGCCGCCCGCTAGCGCGAGTACGCCGCACTTGCCGCAGTCCTGCGGGGTGTAGCCCATCTCGGTCAGGGCTTTTTTGACCAGCGCTTTTGTCTCGGGCAGGTCAAAGCCTACCTCCGGGTGGCGGTGCAGGGTGCGCCGCCATGTGCGCAGCTGGGTTTCCAGCTCCTTTGCGGATTCGAGCAGTTTTTCTGGTGTGATCATTCCAAAATCAACTCCCTCTATTTTATCAAAAACCTCCCAGACCCTGCCTTATGGCAGAGCCTGAGAGGTTTTTTACTTAGTTTTCGTTCGTCGATGTGCCTTCCGGGTGGTACTTGGCGCAGGTGCACTTTTTCCACTTCAGGCCGCTGCCGCAGGGGCAGGGGTCGTTGCGGCCAATTTTGATGACACGCACAGGCTGGCCGTGGGGTGCACCCTTGGCACCGGGTGCACCGTTGCCGGGCACAAAGCCTTCGCCGGTGGGCTTTGCCACCTGCTCACGCTTGGGGGCAGCACCGGCCTGACGGATCTCGATGGTCAGCAGCATCTTCACACTGGACTCACGGATGGAATCCACCATCTGGTCGAACATGTCAAAGCCCTCGATGCGGTACTCCACCACGGGGTCCTTCTGGCCGTAGCCGCGCAGCGCAATGCCCTGACGCAGCTGGTCCATGTTGTCGATGTGGTCCATCCACATGCGGTCCACGCACTTGAGCAGGCAGATGCGCTCCAGCTCACGCATGATGGGAGTACCGTAGCGCTGCTCCTTGTCGGCGAGGATCTTCATGCCGCGGTCATAGAGCTGGTCGGCAATGCCCTTGCGGGAGATAGCGTCAAAGTCGGCCACGGCGTAGTGGAGGTCTTCCTCGGTGGTCAGCCAGCCCAGATAGTGGCGGCGCAGGGCACCAAAGTCCCAGTCGTCCTTCACATCACCGGCCAGGAACTGGTCGCAGCTGGAATCGATGTTCTCGCGCAGCATCTTGTGCATTTCGGTGCTGATATCCTCGCCATCCAGCACCTTGCGGCGCTGGCCATAGATGATCTCGCGCTGCTGGTTCATCACGTCGTCGTACTTCAGCACGTTCTTGCGGATCTCGAAGTTGCGGCCTTCCAGCTTTTTCTGGGCGCTTTCCAGCGTGTTGGTGATCATGCGGTTCTCGATGGGAGTGTCCTCATCGATCTTGAGGGTATCCATCAGGCTGGAGACGCGGTCGCCGCCGAACAGGCGCATCAGGTCATCTTCCAGGCTCAGATAGAAGCGGGAAGCACCCGGGTCGCCCTGACGGCCGGCACGGCCGCGCAGCTGGTTGTCGATGCGGCGGCTCTCGTGGCGTTCGGTGCCGATGATGAACAGGCCGCCTGCAGCGCGCACCTGCTCAGCTTCGGCATCGATCTGGGGCTTGCACTGGGCGTACAGCTCATCGAAGCGCTTGCGGGCAGCAAGGATGTTGGCATCCTCGGTATCGCCGTGACCGTTGGCTTCGGTCAGCAGCATTTCCACTGCAGCCGGGTCGGCATCCTCGGGCTTTTCCGGGTTCAGCAGGTTTTCGCAGAAGTGTTCCTTGCGCATCTGGGCCTTGGCCATGAACTCGGCGTTGCCGCCCAGCATGATATCGGTACCACGGCCTGCCATGTTGGTGGCAATGGTAATGGCACCCTTTTTGCCGGCCTGCGCCACGATCTCGGCTTCACGCTCGTGGTTCTTTGCGTTCAGCACGTTGAAGTCGCGGGTGTATTTCTGCAGCATCTTGGCAAGGGTCTCACTCTTTTCCACGCTGACCGTACCCACCAGCACGGGCTGGCCCTTCTGGTGGCATTCCAGCACCTGCTGGATAACGGCATTGTATTTGCCGTTGACCGTCTTGTAGATGGCATCCGGATAATCGATGCGCTGACGGGGGCGGTTGGTGGGCACCGTAACGATGTTCAGGCCGTAGATCTCGGTGAACTCGGTGGCTTCTGTCTTGGCGGTACCGGTCATACCGGACAGCTTTTTGTACATGCGGAAGTAGTTCTGGAAGGTGATGGTAGCCAGCGTTTTGCTCTCGGCGGCGATCTTCACGCCCTCCTTGGCTTCGATGGCCTGATGCAGGCCTTCGTTGTAGCGGCGGCCGATCATCAGACGGCCGGTGAACTCGTCCACGATGATGACCTGACCATCCTTGACCACGTAATCGATGTCCCGCTGCATCACGCCGTAAGCCTTGATGGCCTGATCGATGTGATGGGCAAGGGTCATGTTCTCGGCGGCGGCAAGGTTTTCGACCTTGAAGTAGGCTTCCGCTTTCTTGATGCCGCTGGCAGTCAGGGTACAGGTCTTGTGCTTTTCGTCCACGACGTAATCACCGTCGGTCTGCTCGTCGGTAGAGACTTTATCCTCCAGCTCTACCACCACGCTCTTGCGCAGGGTGCGCACAAAGCGGTCCACCTGTGTGTACAGGCTGGAAGAATCCTCGCCGCGGCCGGAAATGATCAGGGGCGTGCGGGCTTCATCGATCAGGATGGAGTCCACTTCATCGACGATGGCATAGGCGTGGCCGCGCTGCACCATGTTGGCCTTATAGGTCACCATGTTGTCGCGCAGGTAGTCGAAGCCGAACTCGTTGTTGGTACCGTAGGTGATGTCGGCAGCATAGGCGGCGCGGCGTGCATCGCCGTCCATGCCCTGTGCGATCAGGCCGACAGAAAGGCCCAGCCAGCGGTAGAGCTTGCCCATCCACTCGCTGTCGCGCTTGGCAAGGTAATCGTTGACGGTGACAACATGCACGCCCTCACCGGTGAGGGCATTCAGGTAGGCGGGCAGGGTAGCCACAAGAGTCTTGCCTTCACCGGTCTGCATCTCGGAAATATCGCCGCGGTGCAGGGCAATGCCGCCGATGACCTGCACAGGAAAGTGCTTCATGCCCAGCACGCGCCATGCGGCCTCGCGGCAGACGGCAAAGGCATCGGGCAGGATATCATCGGTGGTTTTGCCGTCGGCCAGCTGCTGCTTGAACACAGCGGTCTGTGCCTGCAGGTCGGCATCCGGCATGGCGGCATATTTTTCTTCCAGAGCCAGCACCTGCTTGGCAATGGGGTTGATCTTTTTCAGCTCCCGGTCCGAGAAGCTGCCAAAGAGTTTTTCAACAAGGGACATTGGTAACACCTCATAGATCAAATTCGGGAAAATGCTTCCCGGAGATAGACATAAATACACACATATATGATACACCAAAGCGGCAGACGCGTCAAACCTGCAAGGTTATTTTAGCCGGTTTTTGAATGAATTTTCTGTAAATTTGCGCTGGAAGGGGGTTCATAAAAGGAAAAGATATGTGGTGGAGGCGAACAGCCTCGCCCTCTCCGTCTGCTCCCGTTGGTCGCATCCACCTCCCCCAAAGTGGGAGGCCTTGGCAATCCACGCAAAGTTTCCGGTTTCGCCAGAGGCTCCCCCTTTGGGGGAGCTGGCGAGCGAATGCGAGACTGAGAGGGTGAGCCAGCTAAAACAAAAACCACCTCTGATTTTTGCAAATCAGAAGTGGTCAGATGTACATTATAAGGTTTCCAGCAGCTGCGGCAGCTGTGCCAGATCGTCGATGACATTCGGGCACACAGCCTCGAGCCGCGCGCGGGACTGGTGGCCGCCGGTGTAGAGCACGCATTTTGTGCCAAGGGCCTTTGCAACTTCGGCATCGTGCTGGGTGTCGCCCACCATCACGCAGGCAGCAGGGGCGATGCCGCTTTGTGCAAGCCACTGTTTGCCCACCTGCACTTTGCTTACGCCATAGATGTCTGCAAGGCCGAGCAACTCAGTAAAATAGCCCTGCAGGCCCCGTGCGGCTACCTGCTCGATCAGGTAGTCCCGGCGGGAGGCGGAAAGCACGCTCTGCCGCCAGCCCCGGCGCGAAAGCTCGGCCAGCGTCTCGGCAGCGTGTGCAGAGGGGGGACAGGCATCCACGCCTGCGTTATAATGTTCCATAAAGCGCTCGGCCAGCTCTGCATAAGGGTGCTTTGCAAAGTTGAAACCGGCGCGGATGTAGTATTCCTCAATGGGAAAACCGAAAATTTCCCGGTAAGCGGCAAGATCGTACCGCTGCGGATAACCGTGGGTTTCCAGCATCCAGTTGAGACAGCTGTGGGTGAAATCAACATCATCCATCAAAGTGCCGTTCCAGTCCCAGAAGATCATTCCGTTTGCCTGCATGGAAACCTCCTTGCGGTCATTAAGCTGCAAAAATTTTGCGCAGGGCCTTGCTGCTCTCGATGATCTTCACCAGCAGCACACCCAGAACGGTGCAGCTGATGAGCTCGCCGATACCTACGGAGATGCCGTTGGTGATGCAGGCCAGCCAGATGGGAGCGCTGGAGGTGGGGTCCGGGAACATGACGGCAATCTCAATGCCGATGATCACTGCATTGAACAGCACCGGCGGCAGGGAAGCCGCCACAGCCAGACCCTTGATGCGGATGTTCCGCAGCTTGTAGGTGACAAGGCAGGCCAGCAGGGTGGCAAGGGTGCCAAAGATGACATCCACGATGGTGGAGCCCAGCAGGTTTGCCAAAAAGCAGCCCAGTACCACACCGGCAATGTACTCGGCACCGAACACCGGCAGCAGGCAGAGCGCCTCAGCCACACGCACCTGTACCGCACCATAGGAGAGCGGCTGCAGAGCCATGCAGAGAACAACATAAATGGCTGCGACCACGCCGCAGCGCACCAGTTTACGGACGGAAGGATTCTGATTCATGATAATACTCCAGCGGGATGATTTTGACCGCACAGGGCCGCCAGCCCCTGTGGGTTTGGCCCGGCATGGTTCGAGACACGCCGGGGAGCCTAAAATCCTAAGTTGCTCTGAAAGGATGCCGCACAAAAAGCACAGCAAAAGGCAGTATAGCATAATTTTTGGCAGATTGCAACGAATTTTCGCAGAATCAGGTACAGATGCAGTTTTTGGTTTGGACCCTTCCAGTGAAAAAGAGGTTCCGAAAAGCCCGCAGGCTTTTCGGAACCTCAAAATAAAAATAAAATTACCGCTGAAATAGCCAGAGCGAAAGCGGAGGCTATTAAAATCGTGTGTTACCCTCTGGGGTGTCCGGTGTATACCAGAGCCACCGTGTCGGGGCCGGTGTTGGCGGAAACGACACCGCCCAGCTCAAACACCAGCAGCGGCGGCTTGCCAAAGGCCTTGCGGCAGGCCTTTTCCAGATCGGCGGTCTGCGGGATGTTGGTGTGGCCGATCATATAATCAAAGTTCTCCACGCCTTCGCTGCGCTGTTTGCACAGCTCCACCATGGCGGGCACCACCTTGTCATCGCCGCGTACCTTGGCTTCCACCTTGGTCTTGCCGTCGATCAGGGTGATGATGGGACGAATGCCCATCAGCTCGCCCATAACAGCAGCAGCGGCAGAGATGCGTCCGCTCTTTTTCATCTGCTTCAGGCTGTAGGGACCCAGAACGATCTCCATGCAGTCCATCTGCTTTTCAAACTCCCGGATCACATGGCTGATCTCTGCACCGTTCTTCAGCTTGCGGGCCATTTCGCACAGATACCAGCCGAACACCATGGAATAGGTGTGGGGGTCCAGCAGATGGATCTTCAAGTGGTGCTCTGGGCGCTCTTCCCGCAGCATCCCCTGTGCCATGAGGGCGTTATTGTAGGTGGAAGAGCCGGATTTGTTGATGGGTACATGAATGACATCCGTATAGCCCTCGTCCACGTACTGGCAGTATTTTTCGCAGAACTGGATGGGGGTGATGGCGGCAGTGGAGGGCACGCCCTTAGCGGCACGCATCTTATCGTAAAATTCGGTGTTGGTGCAGCTTTCACGCTCCACGTAGTCCACATTGTCCAGCAGGATGTGGAAGCTCATGATGTCGATGCCGTATTTTTCGGCCATCTCCTGCGGGATATCGCAGGAGGAATCGGTCAGGATCGCAATCTTGCTCATAATGTCCCTCATTTCCATTCGTAGTCTCGTAAGTGTCCGTGGTCCAAAAGCTCCGGAAAGTCCCACTGGCGCAGCACTTCATACACGCCCACGGCCACGCTGTTGGAAAGGTTCAGGCTGCGGCAGGTGTCGCGCATGGGCATTCGGATGCAGTGCTCCTGATTGGCGGCAAGCAAGGCTTCGGGCAGGCCGGCATCCTCGCGTCCGAACACGAGGTATGCACCGTCCGGGTAGCTCACATCGGTGTAGCGCTGCGGGGCCTTGGTGGTAAAATAGTAATAGGGGCCGCTGTTTTTGGCAAAGAACTCGTCCAGACTGTCGTAATAGCTGATGTCGAGGTAGTGCCAGTAATCCAGACCCGCATGCTTGAGCTTTTTATCATCGATGGCAAAGCCCATGGGGCCTACCAGATGTAGCCGACAGGCAGTGCAGGCACAGGTGCGGGCCACATTGCCGGTGTTCTGCGGGATGCGCGGCTCCACCAGAACGATGTTCAAGGTTGGCTTTTCGTTCATCGGTGTACCTCCCCTTATTCTGCCGAGCCTGCCGGGCACAGGCGCGGCAGAAG